>PJUD01000068.1_pt1 | contig 156859 bp, 135 predicted proteins | sample 1512341 | NCBI WGS metagenome assembly PJUD01 (sample SAMN08177675, study PRJNA422409) | Feces metagenome, whole genome shotgun sequencing project. | isolation source: Chicken feces (3) enriched on wood chips: beechwood xylan treatment | host: Gallus gallus | place: USA: Madison | collected...
AGCGACGGTAGATTATGCCACTTTCTACAGTACGTTAAGCTATAAGCTAAAGCTGGATGAGATGCTGGGCGTAAAGCCGATGTTTGTATACCGTGGGATAAAGAACTACGAGAACCAATGGGATGTGGCAGCAGAATGGTCTGCGGATATGCTGCGTTTCTACACGATGTACCACAGTAACAAGAGCTTTACAGGGGGTATGGGCTATTTTGATAAGAGCGGACTGAACGTATCTGCACTTTACAGCTCGGAAGCGAAGACAGTGCGTGGTTTTAGTGGAGGTATATTTGATGTAGTGGTGGGGTACAGGTTTGGGAGTAGAAAATAAGAGTTGGTCCAAATTCCTGCTGATATAAAGAGCCGGACATGTTTTTTGTGTCTGGCTCTTTGTTTTTGATATTATTCAGAGCAATGCAGTCCATCAGATCATCATTGGACTCGGGGTGTTTAACCAGAATATCAAAAATGTCTGTTAGAAGTTCTTGATATTTAAGTGCTAATGACTAGTTTTACAGTACTTCCTAAACATATGGACTATTCAGCTGAAAAGTTAAAAGAACTACTCATGAATCAGGTGATGCAACATTTTGCACAGTTGCATCCTATAAGTGAGGCATTACAAGAAGAAATACGACAATATACCTATATATTGACGCTAAACAGTGGTGAGGTGTTGTTAAAACAAGGAGATTATTGCAATGCCCTTTATATGGTGTGTCAGGGTTTACTTATTTGTGAAAGTAGCAGAAACGGTAAGACAATAACCACGTGGTTCAGTAAACCCGGAGATTGTGCAACTTCTGTTTCGGGATTGTATGGTATGGCTCCATCAGCCGAGCGTATGTATGCTTATACCGAAACTATCCTGGTAGCTATAGATGTGAAATATATGCAGCGTTGGTACGAGTTATACCCCGAGAGCAATATTATTATGCGAAAGATGTTTGAACGCCATTTTCAGGGAGCACAGAATCGGGCAAGTGTAGTAAGGATGGGGACTGCGCAGGAGAAATATGCGTATTATAAAAATTCACAGCCAGATTATGTGGCTGCTGCTCCGGTAGCGGTAGTGGCTTCTTATCTGGGTATGAAAGCATCAACCTTAGAAAATATCATTAAAGAAGAAGAAAGGCAGCTTCAGAAAGATGCCAGTATAGAAGAAGATTATAGAAAACTGCTACAATACCTGGAAAAGGATAAAGTATACCTTCAAAATTCGTTGACCTTGAAAGGATTGGCTCTTATGTTAGGAAAATCGCCACATCGCTTATCAGAACTCATAAATAAAAAAAGTGGTAAAAATTTCAACGATTTTATTAATACTTACAGGGTTGCCTATATTCAGGAACGGTTAAAAAATAAAATAGAGTGGCAACACCTTAAATTGGAAGCTTTGGGCAAAGAAGCTGGTTTTAAATCAAGAAGCTCCTTTTTTTCGGTTTTTAAGAAACATGTAGGGATAAGTCCAACGGTGTATGTTACTGCCGGTAAGGAAAAAGAGCCTCTTAATCATTAGCTGAATTGGTTTAATTATCATCAGGGAGTAGGTCTTACTGCAACCTGTTCTTCATTTTTTGTTTTTCGTTGTTGGTTTGTCCTTGTTTTACTTTAAAGTTATTTTCTGAACAACGGCTCCGAAAGAACGTCGTGTTAAAAGGGATGTATTACACATCACCTTCAGAGACGAAGCAGGGAAATTGTTAAGTCAGTACTTGCTATTTAATTTTTTGAGCAATGTCTACAAAGATGTTGCTTTAAGGAGACACTATCACATGTCTGTTTGAGAAACAATGTTGGGAAATTTCTGTACAAAGAGAATTCCATCAGGTAGCTGCAATCGTATTGATTACCCTGCCTCAAAAACAATATTTTTATTTATTTTGTGCTAATATAAATCAACATCATGCAATCCTTGAAAAACTTATACCAACATCCCTTATTAAGTGATGAAAATCTTCGTGAAATTTTTGACGCACATCGTAAGGTTACGGTCAGTAAGGGCGATTTTTTATTGAAAAAGGGGCAGATAGCCAATGCTTATTTCTGTGTAGAAAATGGTTTGATACGTTCTTACGTGTATGACTATGATGGAAATGATATTACTACAGGCTTCATAGGTAGGAATGAAATAGCTATTGATGTTGTATCTCTGTTTCACCAAATTCCTACGGTAGAGTACTTTCAGGCGTTAACAGATTGCGAATGCTATGCTTTTGATCTCGAGAAATTTCAGGTGCTATATCATGCTATCAAGGGATTAAACGAATGGGGACGGGCCTGGATGTCGGAGAGTTTATTTCAGCTAAAACAACGTACCATTTCTATGATTACCGATTCAGCAGCCGAGCGGTATAAAAGATTGCAAAGTCAGCATCCTCAGATATTACTGCAATCTCCTTTGAAATACATTGCCAGTTATTTAGGTGTTACGGATACTTCTTTAAGCAGAATTAGAAAAGAACTGGCGAAAGAAGTTTTTTAGTTTAGTTGTTAGTCTTTCGCTGTTTGTTGTTAGTACTGATCCTGATCGAGAAATATTTTGGTTTGGCAGTGTACCTTGCTTTCAGCTTATGGTTAATACTTAGTAGGACTATTCATTCAATATTGAAAATTAAGCATTTAACATTTATAAAAAAGACTAAGTCCAAAAAATCGGGACTTAGTCTTTTTTATTTCAGATAACATATCATTATCTTTTCACTATTCTGTAAGTTTTTTTCTGTGTAAAGGTTTGTCCATACATATCGGTTGCCTTCACTTCAATAGTATGTTCGCCAGGTTCCAGTTTATGAGGGATGCTGGCTTTCCACAGATGGCGACAATCATTGGCTTGCCCCGGTCTTTTGCCTGATAGTAGCTCATCATTATAATCCCAACGGTATTGCAGATGTAAAAATGCCGGATCTGCTTCCAGAACATTTTCCATCTTTTTCCATTTTCCGTTATCAACTCTCATGAGCACCTCATTTTTTGTATTGCCCATAAAAAAGTTCGCATATATAGATGCTGAAGTTTTCTTTCCGTATTCTATAACTTTAGGAGCAGATATTTCTATCTGATAATCCTTTGGTTTACCCGCAACTTTGTAATTCGCTCTATATTGGTTACCTGTAAAGGATATAAAAGCATAACCTTTAGGTGTACCATCACTCATGGTTGATACAGGTATACCATTATTATCCAGTTCTCCTGAATACCAGTTCCCGGATGTAGTGCCTACGTTGTAATGATGGTGTGGTTTTTCCTGTTTCCAGCCATCAGCGCTACTGAAGAAATTTTGCCATTGATTATGTGTATGGGCAGATAAGGACAGTGTATAAGGAAAATCGGCTAGTAAATTGAATATTTGTTGTCTGTCTGATTTTCTGAAATGTTCCGGTTCGCCCTCTTTGCTAAAAGGAATATGAAAAGCCAGTACAACCAATTTATCCTTAGGTACGAATTTGAGATCATTTGCAACAAACTCCATTTGGTCTTTTCTAAGACCGCCCCAATATTTGCTCTTGCCACGGGGATCGGGATACAATATGTCATCTAATACAATAAAATGTACTTTTCCATAATTGAAGGCATAATTGGCAGGTCCGAAATGTGCTTCGTAAGATTCATCTGAAAGTGAATCTGTCTGTGCATCAAAATTCATATCATGATTCCCCATCAGATTATACCAGGGTAAACCAATTTTCTTGGTAGCCTGTATGTATGGATTAAAAAGATCAGGGTCGTTACCCACTAAATCTCCCATACTTATACCGAAAGCAATATCTTTAATGCCTTCCAGTTCTTTTACCACTCCGTTGGTGAAATAACCTATCTCGTCCATATTGTATGCCTGCGGATCACCAAATACCAGAATTTTAAAATTATCTGGTTCTGCGACCGGCTCAAGCAGGAAATCTACACTTGCCGGCAATTTTCCTGTTGGTGCCACACCTTTGTATTTCAGGTTTGGCGAACCATTGGGTTTATGTATATAGAAGAACTGAGGCAGGTTATCTGCATTTTTAGCGATTTTATAACCTGAAGGTTTAATAACGGATACAATCTGGTCATTATTTACTGGCAGTTCATAGTAGCCCTTTTGGTTGGTAAGAACCACTTCCCGTCCGTTGGTTACAGAAACCGAAGCAATTCCCTTTTCATTTTTATCGTGTCTGCCGTTTTTATTGGTGTCTTCATAAACATACCCTTTGACACTGGTTTGCGCGTAGGAGCTACCAATGACACCAAGTAGGCATAAAGTAATTAATTTGACTGTTTTCATTTTATTATACGATATTATTTTAGTCTTTAAGGGTTGTTACCGGAATAGTTTCTGTTCTAACCACAGTACCATTTGAAATTATGTCTACCTGAGTCGGTTGTTCGAGATCGGTTAGTATTGATTGTTTTGTTAAAAGTATCATACTTTGTGTTCTGGCTTTTACCCATTTTCCTAATCGTGGATTATAGGTCCCTCCGAGTTTCATGAAATAACCCTGATCTGGGGGATAATTGAAATTTATGGTGTTGGTACCCATATTGTAAAATGGTTGTGGCCTAAGTGAAATAGGGTCAATCACATCGTAAAAATCTGTATTAGCAATACGATAACCAGCTTCTGGTGGTCCCGGAGTATATAATTGGCCTCCATTTTTTATAAAGATTACATCAATAGGCCTGGTATTTTTGTCTACTGTTGTACCTTCAAATATAGCAAAGCCTGACGCATTTCCGCTATTGGCAAATAATCCTTCCGTTTTCAATCCAAAACCATCTCCGTTAGTACTGGTATAATTAAAAGATCTTATCCATTTGGCTGAGGCTATTGATGTTGAGCTTGAGCCGTTAATCATTTTTGATGATCCGCCGACATAGAAAAATTCACCTTTTGAAACGGTTCCGGATGTAAGGTTAAATTTAAAAGTTCTGGCATTTCCGGAAGCTGCCTTTGACCCGGTTGCCCATCCGTCAGAAGGATAGCCGGTAGGATTAGTAGCCCCTGCATTGTTAGTTGTTACTACAGCAAAAGGAGTGACCGAAAAATCTATATCCTTTGTAGCCATAAACTGCATATATTCATAATTCCCGTCGCCTCCTAAAACATCCGGCATATACCCTGTAATGATTACAGGCGTAATTTCTATGACGGAACTTAACGAAACTACATCTTGTTCTGTGCGAAGGTAGTGTTTGGGAACTCTATTCCCATTTTCGTCTATTGAGGAAAATATGATTCCGAAGAAATTACCAACAATAGGTAAATTATTTTTATTGGCAAAGCTAGCAGTTGGTTCTGTGTGTAACGTAATATTGTCGAAACCATCATTTAGAGGCTTTTCACCCGAAAGTATGTCAGAAGGTAAAGGTAACGGGTCGAATCCTCCTTTTACAATGGCTACCAATGTACTTTCATATTTATCCGGATCGGCAAGTATATAGCTGCTTGGAACTCTGTTGGATGGGATTGATCTTGCAGACGCTATTTTTACTATTTTTTCTGGTGTGATGTTTTTTAATTGCAATAATCCATTTTCACGTTTCAGAATACCACCCACGACGTCTATTATGATAGAATCTCCGGGTACATAATTGGAAGCAGCATCACCTAAAGATACCGATATTCCACGTAGTTGTTGTAAACGTCTTTTGTCTTGCAGTACTAATAACCCAGCAGGCATATTACCTCCGGAGTGGTCAGACACTACAACACCAGCTATTTTTTCGGCTCCGAACATGTTGTCTGGCGAAAGCGTTACATCTTGGCCTTTATAAAGGTTTCTGAGATCGTATATAGGTATTATTGGGCTTACCTTTGCACCAGGGTAATTACTTTTTTCACAGGCTATCAAAAATAAGATAGCGGCTATAAAGAATGGGAAATAAAAATTTGTAATCTTTTTCATCTCTTTATTTTAAATATTTGTGATAACTAATTGGGAATTTGCCACCAGACTTTGGTATTTATCTGATCTGGACCCTGTACGGAAACGGCGGCCTTATAATTGGTAGGATTTGCCGATTCTACGTAAACCGGATAAGTCATCCTTGAAGGCATTTCGCCATTATTTCTTAATCCCGGACCTATTTCTATTTGTGGATGCCCTGTTCGACGATATTCAAACCACTGCTGTAAATCTGTAAGGAACATGGTATAATACTTTTGACGGTGAATTTTTTCCAGTTTGCTGTTTTGGGGACGTGGTGCATCTAGAGGTAAATTCTCGTCCCAACCCAGTTCTGCTGTCGAGATATAGTTGGTAAATGCTGCATCGGTAATCTTTACGCCAGAAGGAGCGGTTGACGTTGCCGTAGCATTAGGCCAGTTGGGTAACCATAGGGTAATGCTGTTTAATATACCCGTATAGTAACAGGTCTCTGCCGATTTACTAACCCAACCTCTGGCTGCTGCTTCTGCCAGAATAAACTGTAACTCGGCATAGTTCATGATATTCCCTGTCAGCGGATCAGTTTGAAGTGTTTGTGCAGGTTTACTGCTTACGACAGAGGCCATAGAGTAGAAAGCAGATTGTTTGGTAACTCCGGCTCCCGGAAGATAGCCACTTGGTACGCCGGCGAATCCGCTCGATCCCTGTGATATTCCCCATCTGTTTACGCCATCTCTCCCAAAAGTACTGATATCAATTCTTGGGTCTTTCCAATAAACCAGGTTATCAATAAAAAAGCTGGCAATTGCAGGTGATCTAAAATCCTGCTCTCTGATACCTATATAAGGAGATGTATACGGCGCTATTCCGGTCCATCTTAATATAGCGGAATCATCATTGCTTGCCATTACAGGATAAGTTGACGACTTTGTGTCTACTATCTCTTTTATTTTAGCAACTGCATCATCAGAAACTTCAGCTTTGCCGGATACTCTTAATAATAGTCTCAGGTATAATGAATTCCCAAATTTACGCCATTTGCTTACGTTACCATTAAACACAGGGTCGCTGTTTGCTGAAATTGCTGCATTGGATGACAAGAGCGTATTGGCTTCCTCCAGTTTGGAGAAAATGTCGCTATAGATGTCTTTTTGAGTGTCAAATTTAGGTTCTCTGATACCTTCTTTTGCTTTATTAGATTCAAAATACGGTACGTCTCCATATGTATCTGTAAGCATAGAGTATATCCATGACTGGCATATTAGTGAAATCCCCTGATAGGATTTATTTAATGTTAAAGGGTTGCTGGCCTGTGCATACAGATCTTTGAAGTTTGTTAGTTGTACATACCAGCTATTCCAAAGGTAGTCTGAGAATGTTCTCCGGAATTCATATCTGAAAACAGTTGCATCACCATCACTGATACTTACTGTAACTTGCATAAGTTCATTGTTAAAATTACGGTTACGTATCATATTTGCGTTTAGGGTGCTTACTAACGCAGGGGCTAATAGTTGCTCGGGAAGCGCATTGGGAGTATTAACAGGATCTGTATTAATTTCTTCAAAATTGTTTTTACAGGATACCATCAGAAAAGGTAGCAAAAAAGCAATACCCATTCTTTTTAATATTTTATTTTTCATTGTCAACATTTTAAATTCCTATGATTAAGTTAAAACCGAAAGTTCTGGTAGATGGGAATTGAGCAGTTTCAAACCCCTGGACAATGTCAGTTCCGCTAAGTGTTCCGAATTCCGGGTCAAACATCGGCCATGGAGACCATATAAATAAATTACGACCATACACACCAATACTTGCTTTTTGTAAGCCAAGTCTCTTAGCCAGTTTTGGGGTGATTGTATAATCGAATCTTGCTTCTCTGAACTTGATGAAATCTGTACTGAAAGTGCTGCCTTCTGCGTTGTCAGCTCCCATATGCGAGCGGTAATACTCATCAACATCAAAAGTGAGTACGTCATTTTTACGGAATGTGCCGTCGGGGTTTTGTATAACCCCTTCGCCAATAATTCCATTGTACCTGCCAGGTATAGTACTTGTTAATTTTCCCTGCTCAACCATTTTATAATTCATCAGAGAATGGGCTACTCCACCTACTTGCGCATCAAAGAGTACATTTAGTCTGAATTGTTTGTAACGGAATTCGTTACCTAAACTGGTTTTGAATTTTGGAATGGTATTACCCAAATAGATAACCTCATCGGATATTTTAGCGAATCCTGTAGTTTCATCGTAGACAACTTGTCCGTCAGGAGATCTCATATAGCCTCTACCATATAAGTCACCCATACTACCACCAACTTTTGCTACTATTTGCCCGCCTGCAACAGGCCCTGTACGTAATACAATAGAACTGTCTGGCAGAGATATAATTTTATTTTTGTTGGAAGCGAAAGTAAAGAAAGCCTTCCAGTTTAAACCATTGGCATTTTCAAGTGGTTTTCCGTTAAGGGCAAGTTCAAAACCATTGTTGTTTACCTGTCCGGCATTAATAAGTATTTGATTGTAACCAGAAGAACGATCTACAATCCTTGATAATATTTGGTTTTTGGTATTACCTGCATAGTAGGCTACATCAAAACCAATTCTATTCTTGAATAATCTGACGTCTGCACCAACTTCATAGGTAGTAGTGCTTAATGGCTTAAGGTCCGGATTTGGTAGTATTGTAGGATTTTGTAGTGCCCCTCCTGCATATAATCCACCTCCAGCCAGGCCATAAGTGTAAGATGTTCTGTACGGTGTCGTTCCGCCACTTCCTACGATAGCTACCGATGCTCTTAATTTAGCAAAGCTTATAGCGGCAGGCAGTTTGAAAAATTCTGATGCAATAAAGCTTGTACTTAATGAAGGATAGAAAAAACCTACATTATCTGTACGATCTGGTGTTGCTAATACGCTGTTCCAATCTTGTCTGGCTGTAGCATCAAGATAGAGATAATCTTTGTATGAGACAGAAAGAAGACCATAGAAGCTGTTAATATTATATTCACTTCTATCTGGTATACTTACAAGAGGTCCCGCAGAATTGGCAAAAATGTATAATCCGGGATAAGTTAGTGAGTCTGCTCTTATCTCGTCCTTTACATAAGTATTCCTCAGAATACTCCCCCCTCCGGTTAATGATAATTCTATATCCTTATTAATTTTCTTGTTATATCGCAGAAGGAAATCACTGCTGGCTTCCTGCGACTGTATGTTTTGTGTACGGAACGAACCTCTGGTTAATTTAGAGCCAGAGTCAAAAGGTCTTTCCTGTGCTCTTTGTTCATTGGAAAAATCTAATGATGTGCGCAACATTAAACTCAGATTTTTAGTGAAGTTGATGGTGGCATTTACATTCCCGGTAAGTGTATTTCGGTTAGAACGATTGATGAACTCGTAGGAGATTGCATAGGGGTTTTCTGGATATGAACTGTATGGATATTCTATTTTTCTGTTCTCCTGACCTAATTGCCAATAGTTTTTTAACCAATCGATATCTGCATTTGGTTGCCAGAATATAAACCAGTACATTAAGGACTGATTGCCATAACCTGCGCCAGGAAGGTTATCGCTGAATTTATTATTATAGTTTACCTTAGCGCTAACCGTTAACTTCTTGTTAATTTTAGAATTTACAGATAATGCCACCGAATTTCGTCCATATCCGGTATTTGGCGTTATCCATTTATTTTTAACGTTCGTAGCAGAAAAACGAGCGGTTGTTTTATCTGTTCCGCCGTCGACACTTACCGAATTTGTTAATGTTTGTCCTGCTTCGAAGAATTCACGGATCTTATTCTTATAAGGTACCCATGGTGTTCTTTCTTTTCCCCTAGCCTGGGTTAGAGGGTCGTACTGATAAAAATATTGCCCATCAAATCTTGGTCCGTAAGCAGAACTGGTTCCGCTGGTGCTTGCACCATCCTCACTAGCGCCATAGGAGTAATGAGCTGCACCATCCAGTCCCTGGCCATATTCAAACTGCATATCGGGCCAACGATTTACACTTTCTAATGAGAAGTTGGAATTAACAGTAACTCCTAATCCTTTTTTCTTGGCACTGCCAGATTTTGTGGTTATAATAATTGCCCCGTTAGCTCCTCTTTGTCCATATAAAGCGGCAGCAGCAGGTCCTTTTAATACAGTCAGATTTTCTATATCCTCCGGATTGATGTCATTTAATCCGCTTCCATAATCTGCCGGCATGTTATCGCTGCTGGTCCCGTAAACAGATTCTCCTGCATTTGCTGTGCGTCTTGCACTGCTGTTATTAATAACTACGCCGTCAATAACTATCAAGGCTTCATTATCTCCTGTCAGGTTATTTTCACCTCTTAAAATAATTTTATTTGAACCCGTAGGACCACTATTAGATCTTATAAGATTTAAGCCTGCAACTTTACCGGAAAGGGCATCTGTCCAGTTACCCGAAATAGCCTCGGTAAGCTGATCGCCTTGTACTACAGTTGTCGCATAACCTAAGGCTCTTTCTTCCCGCTTAATTCCCAATGCTGTTACTACCACTTCTTTCAGATTTAAATCGGTTAAATTTAGTCTGATATCAAGTGTTGTTCTATTATTTACCGCAATCTCTACTGTTTTAAAACCGATAGAAGAGATAATTAGTGTTTCTGTAGGAACTACTTCTACAGTGAAATTTCCATTGACGTTGGTTTGTGTACTTCTGTTATTGGATTTAAGCTTAACGACAGCTCCAATAACCGGTTGTCCATCGTCTAGAGACAATACCGTTCCTTTAACTCTGATTTTGCTTTCTTGTGCAAAAGTCTCGATGATTGAAACGTTGAGCAGTAATAAAAACAGTGTCATAGCCTGTTTTGTTACTTTGTGAAGATAGTTTTTCATTTTTTTAATTTCTGAACTCATTCAGGAAAGTTGATTTTTACTATTAGTTTTTGATCAGTCAATTATCTGTTAGCACATCTTTAATGTTGTTGCAAAATTAGTCTGATAGCTGTTGTGGAGAGGTTAAGCTTGTATTATCGTTTTGTTGTTTTTATGAGTTTGTTGTGTTAAAAGAGGGACTGTTTTTAACGCAAGTTTAATTCTGGTAGTGAGGGAGATACAGCGGTTTCGATATTTTTTTTCTTGTCTTATGACAAGTTGTTTTCTTTATAAAGACCCTACATTTGCTTAAGAATAACCTATAAATCAATTATTATGAATAACAATGTAATCTGCTGGTTCGAAATTTATGCCGATGATATTGAAAGGGCGAAACAATTTTATTCTGATGTATTGGGAACCCAATTTAATGATGCATCTGCTGTAGAAGAAAGTGATGATTTTAAGATGTCGTTTTTTTCGAGTCCGGACAATCAGGGGGTGAGTGGTGCCTTAATCCAAATGGAAGGAGCAAGAAACGGTAATAACGCAAACACTTCAACCATAGTTTATTTTCCATGCGAAGATTGTAGCATAGAAGAAGCCAAAGTGGAAAAAGCAGGTGGGAAAGTGATAAAACCAAAAATGTCTTTAGGAGAATATGGTTTCTGTTCGATCTGTTTAGATTCTGAATGTAATTCATTCGGATTGTATTCTATGAAATAAATATAAAATCTGATTATTATGAAAGCTGTAAAGTTTATTGTCTGTTTATTGTTTGGACTCATGTTCATTAACGCAGGGTCAGATAAATTCCTGCATTATATGCCGATGCCTGAATTGCCAGCCGAATTATTAAAAGTAGGAGAGGCATTTATGAGCATAACCTGGCTAATGCCCTTAGTTGGATCTATTGAAATATTGGGTGGGGTGCTTTTTATAATTCCTAAAACACGGGCTTTAGGTGCTATTGTAATTCTGCCTGTATTGGTAGGTATCATATTACACAATATGACATATATGCCTTCTGGACTGGGAATAGCAGGAATCCTATTCCTGATAGAGTTATGGGTAATTTTTGATAATAGAGAAAAATATAAAACATTATTAACTTAATAAATATTCTATTATGGTACTCAATCCCTATCTCAATTTTAATGGTAATGCGGAAGAAGCTTTCCGTTTTTATCAAACTGTTTTTGGCGGCGAATTGTTCATTCAGAAGATGAGCGAAGCTCCCGGAACTGAAAACCTTCCCGAAAAGGAGAAGAATCTGGCAATGCATGTTGCATTACCCATAGGTAACGGACAATTTTTAATGGCTTCTGATTGCTTAGAGTCGCAGGGTCATGTGCTTAATCAGGGAAATAATAATTATATTTCCTTAAGTCCGGATAGCAGAGAGGAAGCCAGGAGGATTTTTGATGCTTTGTCCGCAGGAGGTACTATTGAAATGCCTTTGGACGATATGTTTTGGGGCGATTATTTTGGCTCTTTCAAAGATAAATACGGAGTTTGCTGGATGATAAACTATGCTAATAAGTAAATGTTATATATGACTTTCTAAAAAGATTCCTGTCATTCTGAGCGAAGTTGAAGAATCTCATATGAAGTGTTTACTACTTAAATAATTCCGTTCGAGCCAGGGTTCTCGACAGAGGACCTTGAGACAATAGAATATGAATAAACGCAGGGTCTTCTTTCAGAAAGACCCTGCTGGGACGAAAAAAATATGGAATATGGACGAATAAGTTTCCTGTCATTCTGAGCGAAGTTGAAGAATCTCATATGAAAGGTTTACCGCTTATATATAATTCTGCCCGAGCCGGGTCTCTCGCAGAGGACCCTGCGATAATAGAACATAAATGAATGCAGGGGCATCTTTCAAAAAGGCGCTGATGAGGCGAAAAAGAAGAATAAATTAAAATTATATACCTATGAAAAAAATGCAGTTTAAAATTGATATCCATGCTGGTATTGAAAATGTTTACAATACCATGTTGGGGGAAAAAACTTTTAAGGAATGGACCTCCGAATTTAATCCGACTTCTGACTTTGAAGGAAGTTGGGAAAAAGGGTCCAAAATATTGTTCGTTGGAGTAAATAAGGAAGGCAAAAGGGAAGGAATGGTAGGTTTGATAAAGGAAAATATTCCTTACAAGTTTGTTTCTATAAAATACATTGGCTTGGTTGATGGAGAAAAAGAAATAACAGAGGGACCCGAAATAGAGGGCTGGGCTAATACCTTTGAAAACTATTCTTTTTCTGGAAATGACATTCAAACCACGGTTGCTGTAGATATAGATATACAGGACCAATGGGTTGATTATTTTGAAAAAACTTATCCGAAAGCTCTGGAAAGATTGAAACAAATTTGCGAAGTCTGATTTGTGGCTAAAATCTAAAACATTGTTGGTCAGTAGAATAAAATTATGCCTGTAAGTTTTAATACCATAGACGAATATATCCAGCAGTTTCCTGCAGCACAGCAGAAACAGTTGCAGGAGATGCGGGATACTATTGCAAAAGCAGCGCCACAGGCAGAAGAAGCCATTAGTTATGGCATGCCGACGTTTAAGCTAAACGGGAATCTGGCACATTTTGCGATAGCTAAAAAGCATATAGGCTTTTACCCTGCTCCTTCGGGTATTGAAGCTTTTAAAGACAGGCTGACGAAATATGTTTCCTCAAAAGGAGCAATTCAGTTTCCGGCAGATCAGCCATTGCCATTAAAACTTATAACAGACATTGTATTGTTCAGAGTTGCAGAAAATCTGGCTAAAACAAAAAAGAAATGAAAAGCTTGCGTATTTGTAATCATGGTCATCGGTATTATAAAAGTAGCGACTGTCCGGTTTGTCCGATTTGCGAAGCGGAAATAAAGCCTACTGATGTTTTTTTAGCAACTCTTTCCGCACCGGCAAGAAGAGCATTGGAACATGAACAGATCACCAATGAAGAAAAACTAGCTCAATATACCGAAAAGCAAATTTTGCAATTGCATGGAATGGGTAAAGCAAGTCTTCCGAAATTAAGACAACTGCTTGATGCAAAAGGACTCTCTTTTAAAAAAATATAAAATTATGGAACACAATCTTTCAATCAGAACAAAAATACAGGTTTCAAAACCGGCTAGTGAAGTATTTGAAGCTATTATAAACCCCGAAAAAATGAGCAATTATTTTATTGCGAAAGGCTCGGCAAAAATGGAGTCAGGCAAAACCGTAATGTGGAGTTTTCCGGAATTTGAAGGCGATTTCCCTATAAGGGTTCAGCAAATAAAGCCAGTTAGTTTTGTTTCATTTTACTGGGACAATGAATCTGTTGAAACATTGGTTGAAATTACGATTGATGCCGTTGGTGAAGAAGCAGTGGTCACTGTGACAGAAAAAGAAATGGAAAATAACGAAAATGGTATTAAGTGGCTGAAAGGAAATACAGAAGGATGGGCAAATTTTTTGGCATGCTTAAAAGCTTATACAGAATATGGTATTAACCTTAGAAAAGGAGCGTTTGATTACATGAAAACTTGAAATCGATAATTGTTTTGTCGTTTGTATAGTTTGAGTGAGATTGCTTCGTCCCTCGCAATGACGTTCCTATTTTGTCATTGCGAGGAGGAACGACGAAGCAATCTAATAAAAAAGTAAAATGACTGCTGATCATTAGTTTGTTATTAATCTATAAGTACTCAAAATATGAGAAAGATAATCGCAGCTATTAACATGACCATTGATGGGTTTTGTGACCATACCGCAGGTATCCCCGATGAAGAAATACATCAGCATTACGCTAACCTGTTAAATAATGCAGACGCTATTCTGTATGGTAGAATAACCTATCAGCTCATGCAATACTGGCAAAATATGCTAAAAAATCCTTCGGGAGAAAAAGCAATGGACGACTTTGCTATAGCCATAGACAACATTCCAAAGATTGTCTTTTCGCATACGCTGAAGGATACCGGGTGGGAAAGTGCAACGTTGGCACATAAAAATATTAAAGAAGAAGTTCTGGAATTAAAACAATCCCACAATAGTGGACGTAAGGACATTCTTGTGGGTAGTCCCGGTTTAATTGTAGCCTTAACACAATTAAACTTAATCGACGAATATCAACTTTGTGTTCATCCGGTTATAGCAGGAAGCGGTTTGCCATTATTTAAAAATATAACCAACAGTATAGTTCTGAAACTTGTGAAAACAAAGCGCTTTGGCTCAGGAGCAATCTTGCTTTGTTATGAGAAAACAAGTCAATAAGCAATAACCCGGGGGTTATAATAGCAAGACATCAACAGGTAGATATTAACGCAACTCTAATTAAATCACACTTGGAAGAGATTAATTATGACAAAAAGTAAATTACTTCAAATGCACAATGTAGGTATCGTTGTAGAATCCCTCGATAACGCCATTTCTTTTTTCTCAGAAATAGGGCTGAAACTAGAAGGCCGCGCCATGGTTGAAGGCGAATGGGCAGGACAGGTAACAGGGCTAGGGAATCAATCGGTGGAAATAGCTATGATGGTTACTCCTGATGGGCATAGCCGACTGGAACTCTCACGGTTTCTTACCCCGGCTACTATATCAGACCACAGAAATGCTCCTGTGAATTCGCTGGGTTATCTGCGTGTCATGTTCAATGTTGACAACATTGACGAATTACTATCCAGACTTACGAGGTATGGTGCCGAAATCGTTGGAGATGTGGTTCAGTACGAAGACATATATCGGCTCTGCTACATTCGTGGGGTGGAAGGGCTGCTTATTGGGTTGGCCGAGCAACTCCATGATAAAACAGCAACAGATATTTTGAAAAACACTTGACGGCGAAATCTTGTACTAAAATAAAACCATACAAAATGAAACATCATAATATTTACCCCTGTATCTGGTTTGATAACCAGGGCAAAGAAGCAGCAGCGTTTTATTGCGAAGTGTTTAAAGATTCGGAATTAAAGCAGTGTTCGCCTATGGTTACTACTTTTTCTATAAAAGGAAAGCAATTTATGGCGTTAGACGGTGGCCCCTTATACAAACCCAATCCTTCTATATCATTCTTTGTAATCTGTGAATCTGAGGAAGAAATTAACGATTCCTGGAACAAATTGAGTAAAGGCGGATATTCCCTAATGCCTTTGAATACTTATCCGTGGAGTAGTAGATATGGCTGGATACAAGATAAATATGGTGTATCCTGGCAATTATCTCTGGGCAAACCGGAGCAGGAGAAGCCTGATGTTTTTCCAACACTAATGTTTACCGGTGATCAAAATGGTAATGCCGAAAAGGCGATTAATTTTTATACTTCGCTGTTTGAGCAATCATCTGTAGATTTTATATCAAAATATGAAGCCGGGGAACAGGATACCGAAGGTAATATTAAACATGCCCAGTTTTACTTAAACGGTTATCGGACGGCTGCTATGGATAGTTCTTTACCCCATGGCTTTGGTTTTAATGAAGGTATTAGCCTGGTGGTGAATTGCGATACGCAGGAAGAAATAGATTTTTACTGGCTTAACCTTACAGAAGGAGGAAAAGAAAGTATGTGTGGCTGGTGTCGGGATGTTTTTGGAGTATGGTGGCAAATAACCCCTTCGATATTAGGCGAGCTGATGAGCGACCCCGTGAAAGCGCCGAAAGTGATGAATGCTTTCATGAAAATGAAAAAGTTTGATATAGAAGCTTTAAAGAAAGCAGGGGAGTAGGTTCTTTTTATATAGCGATGTCTCTATCAAAGAAAAATTTCAAATGCTGAATAAGCTTGAAATTTACATAGATCCAATTTTTAAATTAGGGCTCAAAAGCTTTCGCAACGGTTGGTAGAAATCGTAGAAGCACTACCGCTAAAACCGGGTATCAGAATTCTGGAAATAGGATGTGGCACCGGAGCAGTCGCCCGTGAAATAGCGCAACGGATTAGAGATGGATACATTTTGGGAATAGATCGCTCTTCAAAAGCCATTGAACAAGCGCTTAAAAGTTCGGAAGCAGAAATTTTAAGAGGAAGTCTGAATTTTAGGCAAGTAGAAATTGAGAACTTCGAATTAGGACAGTACGAAGAGCAATTTGATATTGCATTTGCCGTTCGTGTTGGAGCCCTGGATGGAAGGCATCCGGAAATTGAAAGAGAAGCAATAGCTAAAATTGCCAAAATGCTGAAACCAGGTGGTAAACTGTTTATAGATGGTGGAAATCCCTTGAAAGAAATATGCTGGCTGTTGTAAAATGGTGTGAATAAAATCCTGGTTCAAAAAATAATTTGTAATGGAAAGCTATAAAACAACAATAAAGTTTAATGTAAAGGCAGATCGGGTGTTTGATGCCTTAATTAATAAAATTCCTTTTTGGTGGACCGAACTGTTTGAGGGTTTATCAAATCAGAAAGGTAACAGGTTTACCATTCGTTTTGGCGATAATATTTATAAGACGATGCTGGTAGAAGAGATTTTTCCTAATACTAGAATAGTGTGGCGTGTAGAGGATGCCCGGATTGGAATTTCTGAGTTAAAAAACCAGATGGAATGGATAAATACAATTATAGTTTGGCAAATAACCCCGCATGAAAATTTTTCTGAACTGGTGCTTCATCATATTGGATTAAACAAAGAAATCGAATGTTATGATATTTGCGTAAATGGATGGCAGCAATTTCTGAATAGTTTGAGGAGTTATGTGGAGTTTGGAAAAGGCGATCCTTTTAGTGCCTCCAATGAGTAAACAAATGCTTCGCCAAACAGATAAACAGAAACTCTTTTTTACTAAAAGAGGGTAGCCTATAATGAACGTTTAGATTGAGGTTAGTTTTATTTATTCTATTATATATTGCTGAGTATCAATCTGAAAATGCAAGGTTTTACAATTTGAAGTGTAAAACCTTGCATATATAATTTATGCTTTCACTTTCCTGCAATTATACCCTTGCTTTTCCATCTTCTTTTTAAATTCTTTCGCATCACTTCGATCTCCGCACATTCCCTGCTTCGAACTATTTCCCCCAGAAGACTTGGTACATTCGAAACATAATTCACCCGAACAAGCTACTGTTAAAATAGCGCCTGTAAAAAAAAGTAGTAATCTTTTCATCTATTTTATGGTTTTTAGGTGTAACGGCCTGAATCCAGCTTCTCTAATTCCTATAAGAGCATATGCAGTTTCCCCAGGGGCAATAGTCTTGTTATGTAGTTCGTGTTTTCGTAGTTCTTCTTCGAACTTACTGTTTGCAGAGCCAGCAGCAATCATATTGCCGGCCGCAATGCCCGGGCCTATAATTAGTCCTATTGGAAAAATATTCTCTGAAGTAGTTATTCCGTTACGGGTTTCGGTCTTTGATAAAGTTGTTGGAGTTAATAATAAATAGAGTAAGTACAAAGGTACAATTTGCTTCAGTTCATCATAAACAGTTTTTGTAGGCAAAATGTCTACTTCGTTATAATCCGCTAGAATCGTGAAATCTTTTTGAAAAGTAATTGAGTCCGGAGTATGGTTCGAAATTTTAAGTGCAACTAATCTAATGCCCTTTTTTCCTTCTTTTTTGACATACTTTCTATTTCCGGCGATTTTTAGTACTTCATATTTATAAGAAAAATTAATTTTCTCTTTTCCCCGACTTGTAAAATTGGTTTCAGCGGGTTTTATTAAAGCGTATTTTCCAGCGCAAGATGATAACAGGAGAATTGATGTCGCTAATAACAGTGTTTTAATTGGTTTTAACATATTTGAAATATTTGCGCGAAAATAAGTCTTAATAATGTGTTTGTTGAATTTTTTTAAAATAAAAGTTTGCTTAATTGCTATAGCTGTAATTTTGAGTAAAAAAATATAAACAGGGCCGAGGTTTAGATGACGTTATTAAGGGGAGTGTAATTTTATGGCCTTATCAATGCCTTCAAAATATTTATAACACTTTAACTGCTTTTGTTGTTGATGTATTATGGAAAGATTACAGTATGCCGTTTACTTATTGTTATTTGTTAGCCTCAGTATTTGTACACTGTACCTGGCCCGGGAGTTTTTAGTGCCACTGGCATTGGCGGGTATATTATCTATGCTATTTGTTAAAATGTGCAATCGTATAGAACGGCGGGGAGTAAACAGAGGCTTGTCGAGTTTATTTGCTATTATGTTATTTATACTTTCGGTATCGGTTTTATTTGTTTTACTTACCTGGCAACTGAAGGATTTTACCGATAATATTGACGAGATGAAACGACACCTGACTTCAGCATTTCAAAGCTTGAAAGATTGGGTCGATCAAAAAATAGGAATTTCTTCGGGAAAACAAGAGCAAATGATTAAAGAACAAAGCCAGAGTGGAGAGACCAACACCGGGGGTATGCTCTTTAAATTTGCTTCCGGTACAGTAGACATATTGGTGAGCAGTATATTGGTGATTGTTTACATGTATCTTTTTTTATTTTTGAGACAGAGAATTAAAAATTTTATACTAAGGGTTGTACCAAAGAGAGATAGTGGGCGGTCGGAGGAAATTCTGAAACAGTGTACAGAAGTCTCACAACAATACCTGGGAGGATTGTCTGCAATGATTGTATTGTTATGGGTATTGTACAGTATTGGTTTTTCTTTAGTTGGCGTAGAAAATGCAATTTTCTTTGCTGTAATCTGTGGCACTCTGGAAATAGTCCCTTTTGTAGGAAATATTACGGGCACTGCAATTACTGTTTTAGCAGTAGTAGCTCAGGGCAGTAATGATAAAATTCTGAGTGTAATTGGAGTGTATCTGATAGTTCAATTTGTGCAAACTTATCTGATAGAGCCTCTGGTTGTTGGTGACCAGGTTAATATTAATCCACTCTTTACTATTGCAGCTCTGGTTGCGGGAGAACAGATATGGGGTATAGGCGGAATGATTTTAGCAATCCCTTTATTAGGTATAGTTAAAATTATTTGTGATAATGTTCCTTCTTTACAACCTTACGGTTATCTGATAGGTACAGATAAAAAATCAAGGAAAGGACTGAAGGAAAAAATGAAAGGATTGCGCTCTAAAAAATCTTAACCAATTGGTTGTTAAAGGTTTTATATATTTGCATAACCATCATTTTGTCATGAAGAACGGAATAAAAGCAATATTAATAAATGTTTTGTGACAGTTTGAAAAGTGTTTTAAGAGACTGTCTGAAAAGTATATATCATCCTGAATGTCAATTTGTCGACAAATAGGTTTTCTTCTCGGACAGCCTCTTTTGTTTAAAGCCTTATGGCAGGTGTTTACTTCTGTTTTTCCAAATTATACACAATATTGGCAGCATTACCATTTTCTATAGAAAAAGGAGAACGCAGACTTAAATGGTTAGCATCTATCCAATTGATGTCTAAATGGTATCCTTCTCTGATGTCTCTGGCCTTAGTTCCATCGGGTACTGTTTTAAATTGGAAAACAGGTTTTGCTCCATCATTAATCAAATCCCAATATATATTTTCCATAGTACCGTTACTTAAGGTGATCGAGCCTTTATAGCTTCCATATAAGCGCCAGGTACTTCCAATGAAGGACTCATACGGAGCCATATTGAATGCATTTTTAATTTGATAACCTTCAGGAAAACCTTCTAATTTAATATCAGACACAATCCACGTTCCGGTGAGGTCTCCCTTAGATGTAACCATAGTGTTTGTCCCGCGACGTGATGCACATGCTGTAAATAAAAGCGTAATTGCTGCGAAAGCAAGAACTATAAAAGATAATTTTTTCATAAATATGATATTGTTCTGTAGCTATAACGTTAGAAATTGCCTTTTGATTTTACAGACGTTAATTTTATTTGCTATGAAAGATGCAGGAGAAGAGATGTTCTTTAACCAGGCCGCCCATAGAGCGTATTTTTGTGAATAACTGATTTTGGTGGTAGGCAGCGAGTTCTTTTCCTAAACTGATAATTTTATCTTCCGGAGCCAATTTCTCTGCAGACATGATATGAAATATTTCTTTTAGTCTTTTTTGTCCTGCTCTGGCCCGGTGCCTGATAATATGCCTTTCCTCCTGTTGATATTGCAGCATAGATGCTTCGCTTATTAACCCAATTCCCATAAAAACCAGTTTGTTGTTTTCCTTAAAGAAATGGGGAAGATAAAATTTTAATCTGCCTTCGTAAGATTGCTGATCAAAGTCTATGGCCCTTAAGCGATATTGGTTACCTTCTATATCTGGTGTAATATCTACTACGTAATTATAAGACCGCATATCCCCTAAAAGACGAACAAAGCACCTCTCGTTAAACTTTACGAATTCTTTGCAGATCCTTGTTTTGTTGAAAACAGAGTCTTTAACCGCCTGCCTTATAAATACATCTCCCGGCATTCCGGCTATATGCTCTTCAATAAGTGTGTTACTGTCTGTAAGATAGTTGATTCTGTTAGGAGACAGGATGTGTTCCAATTCCAGTCCGTAAACACGGGAAGCATCAGCAACTTTAACGTAAAAATGATCGTAATTGTCGTTGAATCTATTAATTATACGTACTCTAAATGGTTTCGAATTTCCAAATGAACAGTAATCTATTCGGGCTACAGAAAGATGTTCCATAACCTCCATACGTCCAGATGCATGTAATAAAGCATAGATATATTCCAGTCCGGGAAAAAGATCTTTCATTTCCGATTCGTCATAATATACTGTATGCCACAGTGTGTCGACACCCTCATTATCTAATAATGGGACAGACAAGTTGAAACGCAGCATATCGCTATACATTACAGGAAGTCTTACCTCACGGTCGTATTTCAACAAATACTTTCGGAGGGTTTCATTAACCGGATAATTCAGTTTCTTTTTTGAGGGAACGTCTTTTCTGTCTTCAAGTACCATATACGAAGTTTAAAAGTACGGTTTCCCAACAATAAATACCAAAAACAAAAATCCCCAGCCTTTAGACCGGGGATTTTTCAGCTCCATTCGAGAGTTTACTTAATCTCGAAAGTTACATTTACCGTATATTGAAGTTTTATTTTTTTGAAATCTATTTCAGCGGGCTCCATACTATCAGAAGCTACTTCGGCTTTCGCCATCATGGCATAGTTTCTATAAACAGGTTGTACGTTATAATCTGTATTATGGTCTTGAATGAGTAATGCACTTCCTAATTTATCTCCAAGAGCATTCGCCAATGCAGTTGCTTTTTCTTTCGCATTAAGCAAAGCTTTCACTCTTAAATCATTTTTTAACTGTGCAATTTTTGAGTGATTATAACTCTCTACATAAGTAGAAGCAATACCTTTAGGATCTATAGCAGCGATGATTTGGTTGAAACTGTTCAGATCTTTTACTTTTAGTTTGTATTGTTTGCTCGCTAAAAAGTTAGGGTCTTTCTTTTTATTCCAATAATCTGTATAACCAGAGACGTTATTAATCATTAAGTCTTCTTTTGGAATACCAGCTTTAACAACGGCAGCCTGAAGCTCTTTTTCTAACTCTGTGATACTTACCCTTTTTTTGTTGTTATTGTCTTTAAAATACTCCTTCAAAGAAATAGCAATATAGATTTCGTCTGGAGTAATTTCAGTTTCCGAACTTCCATTAACTTCGATTTTTTTTCTCAAATCTGCTGTTTGACTCATGGCACTTAAACTTGTACATGCTATAATAGCTGCTATTATTAACTTTTTCATAATGTTTCTTATTTTATGTTTTTCTCTAAGATGAAACAAACAGGGAAATTCCATAAATAATTTTAAATTTTTTATATAAAAGACTGAAGAGCTGATTTTTGTTTTATCAATATGTTGAAAATCAATTTCCAGCTTATACGGTTAATAAGTAAGAAAAAAGGTCAAACTAAAATATTTGATTGGATTTTTTTTATTTCTGTTTGTATATTTAGGTTAATAATAGGTTCATCATAACTTAATTTTCTGTTACATTTGATTTTAACCGTGGCAAATATATTTGTCAAAGAATAAGATATCATAAGTTATTACCAATGTTAAACTCCCAATATAAAAATCTGGATGAAGAGTTGTTAGAAGGATTAACGCAAGGTGATGACACCGCTTTTAGTGAAATATTCAAAAAATATTCTTCTCATCTTTACCATGCCGCATATAATCTTTTTAGGAATAAAGAAGCCTGTGAGGATATGGTTCAGGAGCTTTTTATAGATCTTTGGGAAAAACGTGGGAATTTGCAAATAAGGTCCCTGAAGTCTTACCTGTATGTCTCTATCAAGAACAGAGCACTTATGGCAATCAGATCTGGAAAATTAACTATAGATGATAGTGTATTATTGGAACTCTGTTCAAAATATTATGCGGATCAACAGATAATAGCTAAAGAGCTTTCAGAACTCCTTGATTCTTCAATAAATAAGCTGCCAAAAAAATGTCAGGAGATATTTAAATTAAGCCGTGAATCAAATTTAAGTAATAAAGAGATTGCTGAGCGGCTGAATATTTCTGTGAAAACCGTAGAAAACCAAATGACCATCGCACTAAGCCGTTTAAAAAACTCGTCAAAGGAGTTTTTGGCTATATTGGTAGCTTTATACTTCCTGCCTTAATAAAAAAAAAATATTTTTTTAGGGGTAAACACCCATTCTTGCATCATACATATATAATATTATGAATAGAGAGAATAATAACTCGGCTCTGGAGAAGCTTTTATCTAAGTATTTTGAAACAAAAGAACAAGAAAGCGATTCCCTGCCATTAGAAAATATAGATTTTGACCAGGAGAAATCTTTAAGATTGATTCGCATGCGTGTCATGAAAAAAAGGTATATCCATTTCAGTTGGCTGGCTGCTGCCTGTTTATTAATATGCTTAAGTACCGGATTTTTTATTTTGAACCGGAATATTTTTAGACAAAGCGAACTTTTAGTAGAGCATACCGGATTTAGAGAAGTCAAAGAACTTTTGTTAAGTGATGGTACAAAAGTTTGGGTTAATGCAAATTCGAGATTAAAGTACCCGAAAAGGTTTGAAAACGATAAAAGAGAAATTGTATTGGAAGGAGAAGCCTTTTTTAAAGTGAAAAGAGATGAGCAAAGACCTTTTATAATTAATTCTAAAGGTATTCGCACAACAGTGTTAGGCACAAGCTTTAATATAAGCTCTTATGCCGAAGACGAGGAAGTTAAAGTAACTGTAATTAGTGGAAAAGTAGCAGTGGAAGATGATAACAATAAAGTTCTTCTTGAAAAGAACCAACAAGCAATTTATCGGTCGGCCAACAGAAAGCTTGTGTCCAGATTGGTAGATAATGCGTCCGATATGACTGCCTGGCGGGAAGGAAAACTTGTATTTAATAAAACGGCACTATATAGCGTAGTAGAAACTATTCAAAGAAATTTCCCAAATAAAATTAGGATAGCAGAAAATTTAAAGAATTGCCAGGTTTCTGCTGATTTTACGGGTATGAAGCTCGATAAGATTATGAAGATTTTAAGGGAAATAGTAGAAGGGCAGTATAAAAAAGAAGGAGATGCGTATTACTTAGAAGGTTTAGGGTGTAATTAAAAAACAAGCTATATGATAACTTAACTATAGAGAAAAAAACAAAAAACCTTGCACCTAGGGAGTGCAAGGTCAAAAAATGTCTAAAAGAATGCAATCTGTGAACTGCGACATCCGAAGATTGGCATCCTTAATTGTCTAACATTTTAAAACCTAAAATTATGAAAAAATCTCTATTTGTTAATAGAGTAAGACTTTTTACACTAACAATTATGAAACTCAGCACATTGGTATACATGACCATTTGTTGTCTGTCTACATTGTCTCTGGCAAGCAATAGTAGCTATGGGCAAAAGGCGGCTAGTACCAATATTACAATAAATTTAAAGCAGGTCACTCTGGCCGAGGCATTGCAAAGGATAGCCGAAACAGCGGGTATGAAAATAGCCTATGCAGATAATTTATTGGAAAAAGGTAAGATTGTTGATCTGAAAATCGAAAATGATAATCTGCTAAAAACTCTCGAATCTCTGTTAAAACCGTATCATTTAACCGCTTCTGAAATAGACAATGTGATTGTAATAAAGAAGCTAAGAATTGCAGAACATTATAATGATCTTCAGCAAGGAAAAAGAAAAATAAGTGGCACTGTTAAAGATTCTTTAGGAATACCTTTAATTGGTGTAGCTATTAAACATAAAGATAATCCTTCCTTGGGGACAAGCACAGATATCAATGGCAATTTCATTTTAGATGTGTCCGAAAACACTGTGTTGATTTTCAGTTATATAGGGTTTAGGGATAAAGAAGTACCGGTAAAAGGAAAAACAGCTTTGACTGTGGTGTTGCAGGAAGCTAATTCTTTTTTGGAACAGGTAACGGTGGTGGGCTACGGAACACAGAAAAAAATAAGTCTGGTGGGAGCTCAGGTTAGCATTACGCCATCAGATTTGAAATTACCCGTTAGGAATTTAACCAATTCTTTGGGCGGGCGGATAGCTGGAGTAGTTTCGGTACAGCGTAGCGGAGAACCGGGTGGAGATAATGCCGATATCTGGATACGTGGTATATCTACTTTCAGCAGCAGCATGAGTAAACCCTTGGTCCTGGTAGACGGTGTTCCAAGATCTTTTTCTGACGTAGACCCGGAGGATATAGACAGTTTTTCTATTTTGAAAGATGCTTCTGCGACTGCAGTTTATGGTGTGCGCGGTGCAAATGGAGTAATTATCATCAACACAAAAAGCGGTTCTCCGGGTAAACCTAAATTTAATGTAAGATACAATGAAGCGGTTACCAGGTTTACCAAAATTCCTGAATTTGTTGATGGAGTAACTTATATGGAGTTATCCAACGAAGCATTAACTACCAGAGGTTATCAGCCCAGATATTCTGCAGAAGCTATAGAAGCAACAAGGACACAAAGTGATCCTTACCTATATCCTGATGTAAATTGGTACAATGAAATTTTTAACGATTTTGGTTCTAACAGAACACTTAACCTAAATATAAATGGTGGTAATGATTTAACCACTTATTACGTATCAACAAGTTATTTTGACGAAAAAGGTTTGTATAAGACCGATGATCTGGCAAAATACGATGCGCAGGTTAGATTTAAAAGATATAATCTAACTTCTAACCTTAATGTGAAGCCATTTAGAACCACTACAGTAAAATTAGGAATTCAGGGATATCTGGCCAATGTAAATTACCCGGGTAGTAATTCTTCAGATATTTTTGAGAAAGCATTTTTTATGACGCCTATTCTGCATCCGGTAAGATACGAAGATGGAAGAATAGCTGATGCAGCTACGTCGAGTGTGCAAAATCCATGGGCTTTGTTAACCCAAACTGGGTATGCCAACCAGTGGAAAAACCAATTGTTTTCAAATTTAAGGGTAATTCAGGAACTGGATTTCATTACAAAAGGCTTGTCTGCGACAGGGATGTTTTCTTTCGATGCCTATAACTATGTAAGTTTAAGGAGGACTAAAGTTCCGGATACCTGGTTGGCAAATGGGCGTGATGCAGAAGGCAATCTAAATTTACAGCCTACACGTACTGGCTCAGAATATTTATCTTTTTCTAAAAATCCGGATGGTTCCAGAACAATATATAATGAATTGGCAATTAATTATAATCGTTCTTTCGGTAAGCATGATGTGGGAGGAATGCTTTTATATAATCAAAGTGATGAGATCAATACTCAAGCTGATAATTTAGAAGAATCTTTACCATTTCGTTTCAGAGGCGTAGCAGGGAGAACAACTTATGCCTATGATAATAAATATTTTGCAGAATTCAATTTTGGTTACAATGGATCTGAAAACTTTTTGCCAAGTAAAAGATACGGTTTTTTTCCTTCGGTGGGTTTAGGATGGGTAATTTCTCAGGAGAGATTTTTTGAAGGTTTAAAAGATAAGGTACAATTAGCTAAAGTTAGATTCTCTCATGGTTTGGTTGGAAACAGTAATATTGGAGGCAGAAGATTTGCTTATTTGGGAACGGTAGAGCAACTAGGTACTTCGTCGTCTCCTATATATCAGTTTGGAAAAAGCCCTGCTAATTATGTTGGACAAGATATTGGAGAATATGCTGTAGACGTAACCTGGGAGACTGCGGAAAAGACCAATTTAGGATTGGATATCTGGACATTAAAAAATGCCCTGAATATACAGATGGATATTTTTAGAGAATATAGAGAAGGCAGTTTTTTAAGGCGTTCGTCTTTACCAGGATATATAGGAATGCGTAATAATCCATATGGCAATGTAGGTATTATAGATAACAGAGGTATAGAAGGATCACTAACTTATTCTAAGAAACTGAGTGAAGATTTCTTCTTACAGCTGATGGGAAATTTTACTTTCAATCGTAATAAGATTATTGAGGACGATAAACCAGATCCTATATATCCATGGTTAGCAACAAAGGGAAGAAAGGTCGGACAGCGCTTTGGTTATATAGCATTAGGTTTTTTTGAAAGTAACGAAGAAATTGCCAATAGTCCATTACAATCCGGAGATGTAAGACCGGGAGATTTAAAATTCAAAGATTTAAATGGAGATGGTGTAATCAATTCTTATGATTATGCGCCTATTGGGTATGGTCAGGTGCCTGAAATTGTTTATGGTTTTGGTTTTACGATTGGTTATAAGGCTTTTAGTATATCAACCTTGTTTCAGGGAGTTGGAAACATGGATATCTGGTTAAACGGAGAAGGCTTGATCCCTTTTCAGCAAGGTTTAAGCAGAGGGAATATGTTTAACAATGTTAACGACCGGTGGACAGTAGAAAATCCTAATCCTGACGCATTATACCCGCGTCTTTCTAGTGGTACTATAAATGATAATTACACAAGAAGTTCGTGGTGGATACAAAACGGAAGGTATCTGAGGTTAAAAACGTTGCAGCTAGGCTACAAATTGCCTAAACAATTTATAAAACGCTTCGGCCTTCAAAATGCAGATGTGTTTTTCCAGGGTGTAAATCTATTGACCTTTAGTTCTTTCAAGCTTTGGGATGCAGAATTAGGTGATGGCAGTAATTCGGCATATCCGGGAGGGGCCAGATATCCCAATATTGCTTCATACAGTTTAGGCTTAAATTTCAATTTTTAACCGTATTGCACCATGAATAAATATAAATATAAAATACTAACCCTTATCTCGTTAACCATTTTACTCTTTTCATCTTGTCAAAAAGAATTTTTAGACCAGGTGCCAGATGACCGGCTTACCATAGAGCAGGTATTTCAAAGATTAAAACCTTCTGAAGAATATTTGGCTAATGTATATAGCTATATTAAAGATGAAACCTATTTAACAGGAAGTGCGCCCTGGATTGGTTTGTCTGATGAAGGAGATGTGACTTACGACCGACCGGGCTATTATACTTTTCTCATGAATCTTGGGAATTGGAATCCGGCTTCAGGATATTACGACAATTATTACACCGATTATTATAAAGGTATCCGTTCTGCAACTACCTACATTAATAACATCGATGGAAACCCTCAACTGGAACAAAATAAAATTGTGATTCGTAAAGCCGAAGCAAGATTTGTAAGAGCCTATCTCTATTTTATGCTGTTACGTACCTGGGGGCCTGTTACTATATTGGGAGAAGAGACAATCCCAGGCGACCTTAACCCTGGTGATGCTCTATTGGCTTTACCAAGAAATAGCTATGATGAATGTGTAGATTATATAGTCAATGAACTGGATGTGGCTTCTCAGGATTTGCCTTTACATTTTACAACACAAGAAAATCTAGATTATGGAAGAGCTACAAAAATGGCATGTTTAGCTTTGAAAAGCCGGGTATTGCTTTATGCGGCGAGTCCATTATTTAATGGTAATGCAGAATATGCCGGTTTTCGAAATTTGGATGGTAAAAATTTGATTAGCCAGCAATACAGTGTCCAAAAGTGGGAAAGGGCAGCCAAAGCTGCCAAAGATATCATCAATATGGATATTCTTTCTCTATATAAGAAAAATAGCGGCGGAACTTTTAGTCCATTAATCTCTTATAGAGATGTATTCCTGGACGCATGGAATAGCGAATGGATATTTTCGAGAATATTAAATAATCTAAGCGGTTATGAGCGGGCATTAACTCCCCGGTTGGCTAATGGGTATTGTAGTACCGGGCCTACGCAGCAAATGGTAGATGCCTATTTTATGGCTAATGGTCTAAAGCCAATAAATGGTTATAACTCAGACGGGTCGCCTATAATAAATTCAGCTTCAGGATATACTGAGGTAGGGTTTTCTACAGTTCAAGGAGTCGCCAATACGTCAAATATGTATGCTAACCGCGAACCACGGTTTTATGTCAGTGTGAATTATAATAATGCGCCTTGGATAAATACAAGCGAAGGAGTAAAGATTATTCAGACTTATAATACCGGTGAGTCTGGACCGGCAGGATCATGGGATCATTCAAGAACAAGTTATTTTATAAGAAAGAATGTATCGCCCGGTTCTAATCCAAAGACAGGAGTTTACGATAAAAGACCTTACCTGATGATGAGATATGCGGAAATTCTTCTGAATTATATAGAAGCACTGAATGAATATGATAAAGATAATCCGGATATTTTAAAGTATCTGAATATGATACGAGAGAGGGCCGGCATACCACAATATGGACAAGGAACCAATGCGTTGCCAGTCCCTGCTGATCAAAATGCGATGAGAGAAGTAATCCGAGCCGAAAGACGAGTAGAATTGGCCTTTGAACATCATAGATATTTCGATACCAGAAGGTGGAAAATTGCGGAGCAAACCGAAGGAGGGCCAATGTATGGTATGAATATTCTGGAAAATCCTCCGGCGTTTTACAAACGGGTAGTTTTTGAGACGAGGGTGTTTAGAAAAAGTTTTTACTTTTTTCCCATTCCCCAAACAGAAATTAATAAAAACACTAATATGGTTCAAAACCCTTATTGGTAATCATTTAAAGCTAACAATATGAAACACCAAACTAGATTATATCAGTACCTGTGCGTTGCATTTTGTCTTATTTTATCGGGTTGTAAATATGATACCGATATCTCTAATCCGGAACAATATGCAAAAGTGTATATGCCACAAGCAGCAGAATCTGTATCTAAGCATATCTTGCAAATAACTGATACTGCACAAACTATCGTTTTTGGAGCTGCTTATGGTGGTCCCGAATATCCACAGGAAGATATCAATGTGAAATTTAAGGTAGACCTTGATATGGTGGCAGAGTTTAATCAAAACAATGGCACAAGTTATACACCATTGCCTGCTCAAAGCTACACTATAGATGATTTTGAAGGACAGATAAATAAGGGCTCTTTAAGTTCTGCACCTTTAAAGATAAAAGTTAAGACTAAAGGTGTATTGGCACCATTTGTACAATATCTGCTGCCAGTTTCTATCGAAAGTATTTCCGGTAGTGTGCCGCTTAACGAAAAATTGAAAACCGCATATTTTCTGGTAGAGGCTCAAAAAGACGGGATAACCATTAGAGTAATGTCTTACGGTATAAAAAGTGGTACTGTAGATATGGATGCTGTGGCCGCTATAGTCAATAGTTTTAACCCCGATTTATTGGTTATTCGGGAAATAGATAGTAAAACAACACGTAGTGGAGGAAGAGATCTTCCGAAAATTTTATCTGAGCTGACTAATTTGCCGAACTATATCTTCGCGCCTGCACAGGCTTATCAGGGAGGGGAATACGGTACCGCCGTTTATTCTAGATTCCCTGTGGAAGAACAAGTTGCCAGACAGCTATATTCCGATGCTACCGAACAAGGACCATTAGGAATGTTGACGGTAAACATAAATACCAAGGATAAATTGATATTTGCCGGTACGCATTTAAATGCAAATACAACCCGAAGAGACAGGCAGGTAAATGAGTTGTTCGATATAATGGAAGCATATACCGAAATTCCGGTGGTTTTAGCCGGAAACTTTAATGATAAAGCGACAACAGGGACTGTATATCAGAAATTTTCAGCACAATTTAGCTTTCCATGTACAACGTGTCCTCTAAATTATCCGAAAAGTGGCCCAACAGGTAATTCAGACATGTTAATGTTTAAGTCATCAGATAAATTCAGGGTTTTGAATTATAGTGTGGGAACAACTTCTACAAGTGACCACTTACCAATAGTAGCCGATTTACAATTCTTTTATTAATGATATGGAGGGTGTATGCCGCCCTCCTTTTAAAATTCTGTATTATGAGAAATTTTAAGATTTTAATTTTTGTGTTACTTGTTTCGATCTCATCGGTATCGTGTGGAAAGAACACCGAAGAGCCTGAAAAAGATAATAAACCACCTGTTAAAGAAAAAGAGGGGCCTATTTTTAAGGTAATGTCTTATAATATTCATATAGGTAATCCACCATCTAAGGATGCATCTTATCGAGATTTAGGAGCAATAGCGCAGGTCATTAATGTGCAAAAACCAGATCTGGTAGCATTAAGCGAAGTGGATAATAAAACCAAAAGATCAGGAACCACTGTAGATCAGGCAAAAGAACTAGGTCGCCTAACAGGAATGTATTACTATTTTACAAAAGCAATGGACTATCAGGGCGGAGAATATGGAGATGCTGTGCTGTCCAGGTTTCCTATAATAGAAAGTAAAAGATATGAATTACCTGTAACCGGAACCGGGTTTGAGCCTCGTTCTTTAGCCCTGATCTTGATAGAAAAGGAAGGGCATAAATTTTATTTTGGCTCTACCCACCTGGACCATACCAGTGCTGAAGACAATAGAATTTTACAGGCTAATACGCTTGTAGACATTGTCAGGTCATTGACCTATCCCGTAGTGTTGGCGGGTGATTGGAACGCCTTACCTACTTCGCAAACTATTAGTGTCATAAAACATGTACTTACACCAACCTGCACAGATTGTCCTTATACTTTTCCTATGAATAAACCAGACAGGACTATTGATTATATCATGTACAGGCCGGCAGATAAATTTAAAGTGAAGAGTCTGAAGATTGTAAATGAAACTTATGCATCGGATCATTTACCGTTGGTGGCCGAGTTGGAAATAAAGTAGTTTAAGACTATAAGACATATACAAAAGAGTGGCACTGAATTAAGGTCTGCGAAGGATGCGGTTATGAAGTTTGTCCTAATGCAACAGACGGAAGAATTGTTTCTTTCAAAATGATATCCCCAAGTAATTCATTAAATTGTATATCAATAAATTATATCGGTTTTGAATATTATAAAAGAATAAATGGATAGAAGAAAATTTATTAGAAATAGCACCATTGTTGCAGGAACGACAATTTTACCCTCAGGAATCTTATTTGCTAAAGATAAAGGAAATATAAAATTAGGTTATATAGGTGTTGGTTTAAGAGGAAGGAACCATATAAGAGAAGGTTTGTTAAGAGATGATGTCGAAATTGCAGCCATATGTGATATACAGGAAAGTTCTTTAAAATTGTGTCGTGAACAATTTGTGAAAGCCGGAAAGAAATTGCCTGAAGAGTATACAGGTAGTTTGGATGCTTATAAGAGGCTGTTGGAGCGGAAAGAACTTGATGCGGTAATTATATCCACACCGTGGCAATTTCATAAAGATCAGGCAATAGATGCTATGAATGCAGGTAAATATGTGGGATGTGAGGTTATCGCCGGTTTAACTGTTCAGGACCATTGGGATGTTGTAAATACATCAGAAAAAACAGGTATACCCTATATGACTCTCGAAAATGTTTGTTACAGGAGAGATGTTTTAGCGGTGTTAAATATGGTTAGAGCTGGCGAATTTGGTGAATTAGTCCATCTGGAGGGGGGCTACCAGCATGATTTACGTGATGTTCTATTTAATGATGGCAAAAACTTTTATGGACACGGAGTAGAATTCGGCCAGGAAAAATCAATAGGAGAAGCACAGTGGCGTACACAATATAACATAGACGTAGATGGTGATTTATATCCCACACACGGATTAGGACCAGTGATGAATTATATAGATATTAATCGGGGAAACAGATTAACTAATATGGTTTCATTTTCGTCCAAAGCCAGAGGATTAGCAGATTATGTAAATAAGCAATCTCCGGGACATCCAAATTCTAAAATTAATTATAAGAACGGAGACATCGTAACTACGTTGATTAATTGTGCCAATGGAGAAACCATTAGTTTAACACATGATACGCACTTACCAAGACCTTATTCCATAGGTTTTAGAGTCCAGGGAACGAATGGAATATGGATGGATGTAGCTAAATCTATTCATATAGAGGGCAAATCAAAATCTCATAAGTGGGATTCTACCAAAGAGTGGTTTGAAAAGTACGACCATCCGCTTTGGAAAAAATATGCTGATATAGCACAGGGAGCAGGGCATGGAGGTATGGACTGGTTTGTATTTAACGCTTTTGTGCAAGCGGTTAAACAAAAGAAGCAAACTCCGATCGATGTATACGACTCTGTAACAATGAGTGTTGTTTTTCCACTTTCTGTAAAGTCTTTGGAGGAAGGTAATGCCTCACAGGATATACCTGATTTTACAAGAGGAAAATGGAGCAGTAGAAAAAATACGTTTGCCTTAGACGATTCAGGTTTTTAACAATCAATTATAAATTATAAACAACGCATGAAATATTTAGAATGTTTAATCTGTTTTAAGATCTTTTTACTCACTTTTTGCTCCTTTAATCTTAATGCTCAATACAAGGAGAGCGATTTGCCGCTAATACCCCGACCTCTGGAAATGCAGAAAACGCAGGGAATATTTTTGTTAGATAATCAGGTTGGTTTAGATTTAAAATCAAAAGATGCGGATATAAAAACTGTGAGCACCTACCTGATAGATTTGCTTAAAAATGATTACGGTATTCAGATAAAGCAAACCGGGGCAGCTCGTTCGATACGTTTTGAACTGGATCCTCAAATCGGAAACGAGGAAGGGTATATCCTACATGTAAGTCCACAACTAATTTCTATCAAATCCAAAAGTCCTGCTGGAGCTTTTATGGCAGTGCAAACTTTGCGCCAACTGATTCCTATAGGTCAAAAAGGTAAATTCGAAATACCATCAGTAGTGATAAGAGATGAACCTCGTTTTGCTCATAGAGGAGTGATGCTGGATGTAGGGCGTTATTATTTTCCGGTATCGTTTATTAAAAAATACATTGATGTACTGGCTGCCTATAAAATCAATAAGTTCCATCTGCACCTGACAGAAGACGGGGGCTGGCGTATGGAAATCAAGAAGTATCCGAAACTTCAGGAGGTATCGGCTTGGAGGGATAGTACAGTTATAGGTCATGTAAGTGATAAACCCAGAAAATTTGATGGAAAAAGACATGGAGGCTATTATACTCACGAAGAGCTTAAGGATCTGGTAAAGTATGCTCAAGACAGATTTATAACTATTATACCCGAAATTGATATGCCAGGTCATACCTTATCTGCATTGGCAGGATATCCAGAGTTAAGCTGTTTTCCGGACAGAAAATATCGGGTGTTAACGGCCTGGGGAATACAGAAAGACATACTCTGCCCCAAAGAAAGTACCTTTAAATTTGTAGAAGATGTATTGACGGAGGTAATGGAAGTCTTTCCATCTAAATATATACATATTGGAGGAGACGAGGCAAAAAAAGATAACTGGAAAGTATGCTCACATTGCCAGGAATTAATAAGAAGGGAAGGGCTGAAGGATGAACACGGATTACAGAGTTACTTTATCAAGCGTGTAGAAAAGTTTGTAAATTCAAAGGGAAGAGCTATTATTGGCTGGGATGAAATATTGGAAGGAGGGCTGGCACCGAATGCTACTGTAATGTCGTGGAGAGGAGAAAAAGGAGGAATAGATGCAGCGAAATTGGGACATGATGTAATCATGTCGCCAAACCATTATATGTATCTGGACTATTATCAAACTCCGGAAATGCGTAAAAGAGAACCGGTTGCAATTGGTAGCTACCTCCCACTGGAGACCGTGTATAGCTACAACCCTTTGCCAAAAAGCCTCACTAAAGCAGAGAAAAAGCATATTTTAGGTGTTCAGGCGCATGTTTGGTCAGAGTATATACCAAATGGAAAACATGCTGAACATATGACATTCCCTCGAGTATTGGCAATGGCAGAAGTGGGATGGACAGCACAGGAAAGGAAAGACTATTCGGATTTTATCAGCAGATTAAAAAAAGCTGCAAAGTTTTTGGATACTAAACAAGTAAATTATTCGAAGTACTTTTTAGAGCAGTATTAGCGGAATTTTTATACTAATTAAAAAGGTTCTGATTTAATCAGAACCTTTTTAATTATACCGCAGGATACTCCACAAAATTTCTTTCAGTCTCATAAAGCCGTATATAAAGATCAAGATCTGATGAAATATGCGGTCTAATCAAATTCCAAATAACTATAGCTATATTTTCTGCTGTAGGGTTTAAAGTTTTAAATTCTTCAGTATCCAGATTCAGATTTCTATGATCAAATTTCTTGATAACTTCCTTATGGATGATATCTGATAAAATCTTCATATCAACAACGTATCCGGTTTTGGCATCTGGAAATCCAATTACTTTTAGTTCGAGAATATAGTTATGACCATGATAGTTTGGATTATTGCACTTCCCGAATATCCTTTGATTTTCTTCTTCAGACCATTCGGGATTGTTTAATCTGTGAGCTGCATTAAACTGTTCCCTTCTGTAAACAGCAATTTTATTTTCCATATTACAAAAATACTAAAACTTAAGTTCCGTTAAAAACGCTTATAAAATTACAAAGGGTACTAAGTTCTCAAAGTAATTCCCGAGTCTTGATACTTGCCGAAGGAGCCAAAGGCTTCCATTTGGACATCCCTTTGGGAAAGTGCTTGACTATTAAATACTAATATTATCTTAACCAGATCAACTATTGTCTTTCAAAGCATAAAATTTATATCTGAGTACTTTGCGGTTAATAATAAAACTACAATCCGATATTTTTAGATTCTTATCTGTTTTTTCGTAAATTAGCATACATGCATCTTGCCAAATAAATTTATAACTCCACCTTTCATTCACGTATAGTCCACCTTTACTCCTATTCTCCACTGTATCTGGCTTATACCTGGTACTACCCTATAGTTATTCTCCTACTATTCCCCTATTTCATCGCAGACATACCTCTAGGAAAGTATGAAGAAGCAATCAACCAAAAGGGATTTATAACGCAAATAAGGGTAACATACGTTCCATTCTATAACCCTGTCAGCGTTTGAAACGCTCTATGTGCACTTGTACATTACTTGTGTCGTTTACGGTTAACCCATCAAACTCCTGCCTCTTAATTTTCGGATATCTTGATACTTTACTGTCGTACATCGGCGCAAAATCATAAAGAGGAATGTTTGTTTCAGGTAAAAATTGTTTTTATTTTGTCTAAATAGAGAAAATTATAAGCAAATTGCATTCCGATATTTGATCACATTCTGATTTCTTGGTATGACGAGTAGAACAATCTTAGTTTGGTTTAGGAATGATTTGCGCATTCATGATAATGAAATATTGATTGAAGCAAGCTTAAAGAGTTCTGAGATAGTTCCCGTTTATATTTTCGATCCAAGATATTATGCCGAAACAATTTACGGTACAAGAAAAACAGGTAAACATAGAACTCAATTTATTATAGAAAGTGTTGCTGATCTAAAGCGTTCTTTCAAAAAACTAGGTGGAGATTTATTGGTGCTAACCGGAAAGCCCGAAGAAGTACTTCCGCAGTTAGTAAAAGAATATCACGTAGATGAGGTTTACCATCATAGGGAAGTCGCGTCGGAAGAAACAGATATTTCTTCTGCAGTTGAAGATGCGCTATGGAAATCCCAGGTAAATTTAAAGCACTTTATAGGACACACCTTATATCACAAAGAAGACCTGCCATTTCCAATAAAAGATATTCCGGATTTGTTTTCTAAGTTTAGGAAAAAAGTAGAACGGGAAGGTGAAATCAGAGAGCCATTTCAAACTCCGGAGGAAATTGTAGTACCTGGAAATCTGGCGCAATCAGAAGTGCCTGTATTAAAAGATTTAGGTTTTGAAGAAGATGATCTAACCGTAACTGATATTAAAGGTGGTGAAACTGCCGGTCTTCAACGTTTAAATGCGTATCTGTGGGAAAGTGATTCGTTAAGAGATTATAAAGCAAAAAGAAATTTACTAACCGGATTTAATCGCAATTCCCTTCTTTCGCCCTGGCTTTCTTTAGGATGCATTTCTCCGAGAAAGGTATATTGGGAGCTTAAGAGATACGAACGCGAAAGGGGAGGTACAGACAATATAAATTTGCTAATTAACGAGCTGCTGTTTAGGGATTTTTTCCGTTTTATGTTTAAAAAGCACAGTACAGCCTATTTTGTTGATACAGAACAGATAGCTCCGCTTACTTCAGAACAAGCAGTGCTGTTTAATAAATGGAGAAATAGCGAAACAGGAGTTGATTTGGTTGATGCCAACATGCTGGAACTTAAACATAGAGGAACTATGGCAAATAAAGGTCGCCAGACTGTAGCTTCTTATCTGATTAATGAACTGCAATTACCATGGTCTTACGGTGCAGCTTATTTTGAAGAAATGTTGCTGGATTATGCACCAGCAAGTAATTGGGGGAATTGGGCATTATTGGCAGGTATCGGGACTCCACAGAAAGAAATAAATCCATCTTTTAATTTAGATAAACAAATAAAAGACTCAGATCCCAAAGGTGATTATATTAAAGTTTGGTTATCGGAACTTACAGAATTTTCTAAGCACTAAAAAAGAAAAGTAAAATTTTAATTCATTTGTAGATTCAGCCAAGCTTTTTAAAGCGAAGCAAATGTTTGTCTGTTTTTTATCTTAATAATACATATATATTTACAGTAAAAAAATATTATGGTTAAATATATATGTGTCTTCGCTTTTTTTATTTTTTCTTTCTATAGAGTATACTCCCAGGATTCTACACGTATAGATTTAGGGCGATTATCACTTAATAAAAATTTTACTATTTTAAAAACAGTCAAAGCAGGGGATTTAGACAAAATACCTTCACACAGTTTGACGCCTGTTTTAAATAATTATTTTTTTGGCTATCTGTTTAATGAAAATGAATCTCCTGTTTATATTGTAGATGGTTCTATAAGGCAGAATATTAGTGGTCTCAGCATTTTTGATATAGAAGAAGTAAGCCTTATTCAGAACGTATTTGCTTTGGCCTTAAATGGAAATACTGATAAAAGACCAGTCCTGTTAATAACAACTAAAAGAACTCGTCGGAATGTGTGGGAAGTACGTGGCGAGGTGCAAATGGCCATACAGAAATATAAAAAAGAAAAGTATAACCATCTCACAAGTATTTATAACCCGGTTCATAATGAATATCGGTATAGTTTTGGAAATGATGAAAATGATATTGAGTTTTATCAGCAATATTATTTATCAGTATCAAAAAGAACTTCAAACGGAGGTTTAACTATTGCAGCAAATTATCAAAAAGATAAAAATCCTGAAGCAAAGACGGCAGAAGCAGTGTTTTTCATAACACCAGCAGATAGATTAAGGTTTAATGCTTCATGGGATGAAAAGCTTGATAGGAACTTTGGAATAAGATTATATACCGGATATAGTCCTGATAGAGTTGTATATGATGATATTCCAAATGTAGGTTCTACGTTAAGGAGTAGTAAAAAAACGAGACTTTTTCAAACTGGGGCAGACCTGAATTATATCTCTTCTGTAGGTTTAATAAATACTTTTCAGTTAGGAAAAAATTGGTTAAGTACCGATGCAGAATATCTAATAGAAAATGTAAACTTTGGAGCAGGAATCAATCATTTTTTTGAAAACCATTTTTCTGTATTTTATTTGAGGGATCAGTTATCCTATTCTAGGAAAATTGGTGATTTAGAATTGCGATCAGCTATAGATTTTGAATACAGCAAAATAAATAATAAACAAGAACTGGAACAAAAATCAGCTTCAGGACTTTTAGCATTAGAAACTTCAGAATTTAAAATAAACAATTATTTTTTAACTCCACAACTAGAGGTTAATTACGCCAGACTAGTTAATCTACATTCTGGATTGGTGCTGGATCTCAATAATTATCATGGTGCAGATATAAAGAAAGTATTCCCTTTCGTAGGAATAGATTTTAATTTTTTAAAGCCTACAGATAAAGTAAAGCTACAGATTAATACATCGTACGGAAAAATAGGAAAATTAAGCGAGGCAGATGCGATATATAATACACCATTGCAATTTTATTTTGGAAATAATGGCGTACAGCAGCCCAATTTTACAAATCCAGACTTAAATATAAAACCGTTGGAAAGTTATCAGATAGGAACATTGTTAGGATATAAAAATTGGAATCTTAATTTTAATTGGAATAAGTCCCATCGGAATATCTTATTTAACACTATTTCTCCTGGGGGAGGTCCGTTCATAAATTCCGGAACAGAAAAGTCGAATTTATATACCTTTTCTTTGTCTACAAGTCAATTAAAAATAAATGATTTTCTATGGCGCCCAAATCTCACATTTAACTTGCTAAAACATGAAATGGATGTTTTAATAACTGAAAATCAAATAGCCGTAAGTAGGACTACTAAAGCTGGTGGATGGTATAATAGAATGCAGTATAATAACATATCGGTTGGACTGGATTTTAGTTACTTGCTAAATGCAGATATAACGGATTTAGATTTATCTGCACAAATTCCAACCCTATCTACAAAAAAAGAGAACCAGATACAATTACAACATGCTTTTTTAGCATATAACTTTACTAAGAAATTCCAGGGCTATTTTTTAGCTAAAAATTTATGGGATATTAGTGGGGAGTATTTTCAGCCCCATAAAATGTACTATGGAATGGGAGTAAGTGTAAAATACTGAAAAACGTTGTAATGGAGAATTGTATAGTCTAATTTAAGCTTTTTTATAAAGAGTTAACCTAGCTTTATGGGTAACAGTTTTGTTACCCAAAATAGCGATTTGCGTCAGAAAAATTAAATAATGACTCTACATTTTCAAACCAAATTGAGTGTTATTTTGTCAACAAAAGGTACAAAAACCTAATACTTTGTAAAATTACACTAAGAGCACCTGAAAATATACTATTTTAACACTTTAAATTGGTGGTTTCCAAACGTAATTAATACTTTTGCCAAACCCAAAATAGATAAACATCGAGATGGACAATTTGTCATATTTAAGTAATGCAGATTCCGCATATATAGATTCGCTCTATCAATCGTATAAAGAAGATCCACAGTCAGTAGATTTTGGATGGCAAAAATTTTTCGAAGGCTTTGATTTTGGTTTGCAATCAGATACAGACGGTACTGTTGCACAACCTGTTATTTCTGGTGCTACCCCAGATCATGTATTTAAGGAAATTAACGTTCTTAACATGATTGATGGTTTCAGAACCAGAGGTCACTTATTTACTAAAACCAATCCGGTTAGAGAAAGAAGGAAATATTATCCAGGCAAGGAATTAGAGACATTTGGTTTAAGCGATGCAGATTTAGATACTGTATTCAATGCCGGAGTAGAAATAGGTTTGGGGCCTGCCAAACTTCGTGATATTTATCAGCTATTAAATGAGACTTATTGCGAGTCCATCGGTGTAGAGTATAAATATATGCGTAATCCACTTAAATTTAAGTGGTTTGAAGAACGTATAGAACTTTCAAGAAATAAACCTCAGTTTGATATAGAGAAGAAAAAAAGAATTCTTCAAAAACTAAATCAGGCAGTTGTTTTCGAAAGTTTTTTAGGAACTAAATTCTTAGGACAAAAGAGATTCTCTTTAGAAGGAGCAGAAGCATTAATTCCCGCTTTGGACTCAGTTATAGAGAAAGGTGCCGAGTTGGGAATTGAAGAGTTTACCATTGGTATGGCTCACCGCGGTCGTTTGAATGTTCTGACAAACATTATGGGGAAAACCTATAAAGATGTATTCTCTGAGTTTGAAGGAAAATATAATAAAGATCTGCCTTTTGGTGGTGACGTAAAATACCATTTAGGTTTCTCAACAGACGTAGAAACCTCTTCCAATAAAAAAGTACATTTAAGTCTTTGTCCTAATCCGTCTCACTTAGAAACTGTGGCAGCCGTTGTGGAAGGTATCACAAGGTCTAAGATGGATATGAAATATGGTAAAGATTATAGCAGAATAGCACCTATTATTATTCATGGTGACGCATCTGTAGCGGGGCAGGGTTTGGTTTACGAAGTATTGCAGATGTCTAAGCTGGATGCTTATAAAACAGGTGGTACAATCCATTTGGTAATTAATAATCAGATTGGATTTACGACCAATTACAAAGATGCAAGATCATCAACATATTGTACAGATATAGCCAAAGTAACATTATCTCCTGTCTTCCATGTAAATGGAGACGACGTAGAAGCTTTGGTGTATGCTATTAATCTTGCAGTAGAATATCGCCAACGTTTCCACAATGATGTGTTTATTGATATTCTTTGTTATAGAAGATATGGACATAATGAGTCTGATGAGCCTAGGTTTACTCAGCCTTTATTATATAAGAAAATAGAAAAACATCCTAATCCAAGGGAAATTTATGTAGAGAAATTGAAAGCGCAGGGAGCGGTAGATGCAAATCTTGCGAAACAAATGGATAAGGCGTTTAGAGAATTGCTTCAAGGGCGTTTGAATGAGTCAAAAGAAGACCTGGGTGCTCCTGAAAATCCTACCTATTCCGGTGCCTGGAGCGAACTAAGAATATCCAGACCAGAAGATTTGGTAAGTTCTCCAGATACCAGCGTAGACGAAAAAACTTTTGTTGAGATTGCAGATAAAATTACTACCCTACCATCCGATAAAAAATTCTTATCTAAAGTAGAACGATTGTTCTCTGATAGGAAAAAAATGATTGAGAATAAATCATTTGATTGGGCTATGGGCGAGTTAATGGCCTACGGAACTATTGTTAATGATGGAAGAAGGGTTAGGATTTCTGGTCAGGACGTAGAAAGAGGAACATTCTCTCACAGGCATGCTGTAATTCGCGTAGAAGAATCAGAAGAACAATATACACCGTTACATCATGTCAGAGAAGGCCAGGGACCTTTCGAAATCTATAACTCACATTTATCAGAATATGGTGTTTTAGGTTTTGAATACGGATATGCAATGGCTAATCCTTATTCTTTAACTATTTGGGAAGCACAGTTTGGTGATTTTGCTAACGGAGCACAAATTGTAATCGACCAGTATATATCCTCGGCAGAAACTAAATGGCAAAGAGGAAACGGATTGGTTATGTTATTGCCTCATGGTTATGAAGGACAAGGCCCAGAGCACTCTTCTGCCAGAATAGAACGTTTCTTGGAACTTTGTGCAGAAGACAATATGCAAATATTATACTGTACTACACCAGCGCAGTTATTCCATGCGTTTCGTAGACAGTTAAAGAGAGATATCCGTAAGCCAATGGTTAATTTCTCTCCAAAATCTTTATTAAGACATCCAAAATGTGTGTCTTCTTTAGACGATTTTACAAAAGGCAGATTTAGAGAGGTTATAGATGATGCAGGTGTAAAAGCTAAAGATGTAAAACGCGTGGTAATCTGTTCTGGTAAAATTTACTACGATTTATTGGAAGAAAGGGAGAAAAATAAAAGAACAGATGTCGCATTTGTAAGATTGGAACAAATCTACCCAACCCCGTTTGAGCAATTGAATGCTATCCGCGAAAAGTATAAAAATGCCGAGTTCTATTGGGTACAAGAGGAACCAGAGAATAACGGCCCTTGGCCATTTATCTGTCGCGTTTTCAGAAAGTCGGCGTTCAATTTCGAAGTGATTTCCAGAAGAGCAAGCAGTAGCCCAGCAACCGGATTTGCGAAACAACACCTGGCAGAACAAAACGAAATCATTTCTAAAGTGTTTAATTTAGACGGAGATAAAAAAGTAGATAGCAAAAAAGCTAAAACAAAATAGTATAATCACATTACATAAAGGCGTTATATATGAGCTTAGAAATAAAAGTACCTGCAGTTGGCGAGTCTATCACCGAAGTGATCTTATCTAAATGGATAAAAACTGATGGAGAGCATGTGGAAATGGACGAAGTGATTGCGGAGCTTGAATCGGATAAAGCTACATTTGAACTTACCGCTGAAAGCGCAGGAACATTATCAACAATTGCGAAAGAAGGCGATACATTAGAGATAGGTGCTGTAGTAGCTAAAATTGATCCTTCTGGCGAGGCTAAAGCATCAGCTGAAACTTCAACAGCCGAAACAGCAGAGCCTGTTAAAGCAGAGCCTGCTGGTGAAGCAAAAACTGTAGAAATAAAAGTGCCCGCAGTTGGAGAGTCCATTACAGAAGTTACCCTCACTAGATGGATAAAAACTGATGGAGACACGGTGGAAATGGACGAAGTAATTGCAGAACTTGAGTCTGATAAAGCTACTTTTGAACTTCCTGCAGAGGCAGCAGGTGTTTTAACAACTGTAGCAAAAGAGGGTGACACATTAGAAATTGGGGCAGTGGTAGCCACCATTTCTTCAAATGGATCAGCGGCGCCTAAAGTAGCGGCTCCAACTCAGGAGGCAGCCCCTAAAGCTGCGGAAAGCGGATCGAAATCGGGTTATGCAGATAAAACTCCATCTCCTGCGGCAGCTAAGATATTGGCCGAAAAAGGAATCAATCCGCAAGCGGTTTCCGGAACTGGTGTTGGTGGAAGAATTACGAAAGATGATGCCAATAAAGCTACTCCTTCAGCGCAACCAAAAGCAGACAGCAGTCAACCTGCTAAAACTGCTGCACCGGTGGCGTTATCTCAAAATGTTGCGGGAGACAGATCCGAGCGTCGTGAAAAAATGACTTCTCTTAGAAAAACCATTGCAAAACGTTTAGTTAGTGTGAAAAACGAAACGGCTATGTTAACCACGTTTAACGAAGTAAACATGGCTCCTGTAATGGAATTGAGAAAAAAATATAAAGACCAGTTTAAAGAAAAATACGGTGTTGGTTTAGGTTTTATGTCTTTCTTTACTAAAGCTGTAACAGAAGCATTAAAAGATTTTCCAGCTGTTGGTGCAAGAATAGAAGGCGATGAAATTGTTTATAGCAATTTTGCCGATATTTCCATTGCAGTTTCTGCTCCAAAAGGTCTGGTTGTACCAATAATCAGAAATGCAGATCAGCTTTCTTTGGCTGGAATAGAAAAGGAAGTAATTAATCTGGCACTTAAAGCAAGGGAGAATAAACTGAGTATAGACGAAATGACCGGAGGTAATTTTACCATTACTAATGGTGGAGTTTTTGGGTCTATGATGTCTACACCTATCATTAATGCTCCCCAATCTGCAATCTTAGGTATGCATAATATTGTAGAAAGACCAGTTGCAGAAAATGGTCAGGTAGTAATCAGGCCGATGATGTATATTGCTTTATCTTACGATCATAGAATTATAGACGGTAGAGAGTCTGTTGGTTTCTTAGTTAGAGTGAAACAATTATTAGAAGACCCGGCAAGACTACTATTGGGTGTTTAAAAAAATAAAAAATTTAAAAAAACCTCTGAATTAATAAAGGTTCAGAGGTTTTCTTTTTACATTAGTTTTCCGATAAGCATTACAATAGATTAATGAAGTTTTTATACACCTTTTTACTGGTCTTGTTTTTATTACCAAAAAGCCATGCACAAACCCAATTGGAAGGAGAATTAAAATTTCATGGATTTGTTGATAATAGAGAGTATGCAAAGTCTGGCAGAAACTCACAAACTATTCTTGGATCGAGAATTGGCGGCGAAATAGGACTCTTTATCGACTCGGCACACAGAATCAGAGTTGGCGCTAATGCATTGCAGGAATTTGGTGACAATGAATTTGTGAGAAGTGTGATTCCCACCATTTATTATCAATACAAGTATAAAAGAATTGACTTTTATTTGGGGGCATTTCCCCGTTATCCGTATTTGAAAGAGTATCCAAGATTATTATTAAACGATACGTTGGATTATTACAGACCCAATATAGAAGGGATGCTTTTAAATTATAAAGGCAATAAATTCTATGGCTCTTTATGGATAGACTGGACAGGAAAGCAGTCTCAGAATACAAGAGAGACTTTTTTAGTTGGATTAGATGCAAGATTAAATCTTGGTAAATTCTTTATAAGCCATTATGGCTATATGTATCATAAAGCGTTTTCTGATAATCCAGCTAATGAATATCTGGAAGATAACGGAATATCTTTATTAAAAATTGGAGTAGGTTTAAAGGATGTAGGGGTTTTAGATAGTTTAACTTTATCTGCCGGATCTTCTGTTTCTTTTGAACGTATGAGGAGTCTTACCGGAATGAATATTCCAAAAGGATTTGTAGCAGACATAGATGTAAACTACAGACAATTTTTTTTACAGAATAGCTTTTATAAGGGCGAGGGACACAGATTAATTTTAGGTGATTCTTTCTATACTTCAAAGACTTATAACAGACTGGATTTAGGATGGAAACCACTGGCAACAAAAAATTTAGAGGGGAAACTTAAGTTCTCTTTCCATTTCGTAGATGGAACTATGGATAACCAGCAATCTTTTGTGTTGAGATATAAAATAGCCGGCTCAAAAAGAATAGGAAAGTAGAAAACAATTATTAAGCTGAGGGCTTTTATATAAATAATTTTAAAATTCAGTAACAATATAGGCACTTAGCTGTTATTGGTGATTACGTGAAGTATTATTGGAAATTATAAAGGAATTTTAGGTTTTAAGTACAATTAATACCTTGTGTTTAGATTGCCTGCAGTACGTAGGTTGCTTTAATTTTGATTTCATAACTATTATAGATGCATTTACAACAGGTTTTAGATAAAAATACGGCAAAAGAATTTTTGTTATTTCCGTTGTCAATTTATAAAAATGATCCCAACTATATAAGACCTCTGGATAAAGACATAGAATTTGTTTTTGATAAAGAAAAAAACAAATATTTTCGGCATGGTGAATGCGAACGATGGCTGTTAAAAGACGGTGAAGGAAAGGTCCTTGGCAGAATTGCTGCATTTATAAACAGGAAGAATGCTAGAAGTTTCGATCAGCCAACAGGAGGACTTGGCTTTTTCGAATGTATAAATAATAAAGAAGCAGCTTTTAAATTATTGGATACCGCTAAGGAGTGGCTTGCCGGCAAAGGAATGGAAGCTATGGACGGACCAGTTAATTTTGGCGATAGAGATAAATGGTGGGGATTGTTGGTAGATGGTTTTTATCCGCCTTGTTATTGCTGTAATTATAATCCTCCATATTACCAGGATTTTTTTGAATCATACGGATTCGAAGTCTATTTTAAACAATATACCTACTATCGGCGCTTAGAGTGGCAGTTGTCTCCTGCTTACATGGAGAAAGCGCAACGTATCTTGCAAAACCCTGATTATACGTTTGAGCATATGCGTATTAAAAATTTGCCGAAGTATATAGAAGATTTTAGAACAGTCTATAATAAAGCCTGGGTAAAACACGCAGGAGTGAAGGAGATGAGTCCGGCACAGGCTAAAGTCATCATGAATCAGTTAAAACCTGTTCTGGATGAAAAAATAGTTTGGTATGCTTACTATAAAGGAGAATGTGTAGGGTTTTATGTCAATATTCCAGAGCTTAACCAGTTGTTCAAATATGTTAACGGAAAACTGGACTTGATAGGAAAACTCAAATTTTTATACCATAAATGGAGAAAAAGCAATAAAACCATGTATGGTATTGTATTCGGAATAGCCCCGGAACATCAAAAGAAAGGTGTTGAGGCTGCGATGATAGTTGAGGCTGCGAAGGTTATACTGAACAAAACAGAAGTGTTTTACGAAGATTTCCAAATGAATTGGATTGGTGATTTTAATCCTAAAATGATGAATGTAGCCGAGCAAATTGGCGGTAAAATTTATAAAACACATCACACCTATCGTTATTTATTTGATAGGACAAAAGAATTTCAGCGACACCCCATTATCAATTAAATAGAAGGGACTGTTATTGTACACTTTTAGTTTTATTTACAGTATTCTCCAGCATTGCGGGCAGATAGTTATAACAAATATTTTCTGCCCTGCATCGGTAATTTGCCGGTGTCAGAAAACATTTAAATGAGATACAGGTTATTTTGTTTAACATTAAATAGTTTCATTATTTCCAAAGCGGGAAACATCCCGTCCCGAAGGAAAGCATTCACATATCCGCATTAGTTAAAGAGAGGTAACTACCACGTCTTTCACCCTTAATTCCTCATCTTGCGAAGAATTCATTTGTGGATCGGAAAGGGGAAGAATAGCAATGGTTTTTATTGGTTGCTTGTATTTTTTATGTTACCGCCACTTGTTTTTTAATCTTCATTGTGCTGGTGTACTTATACAGAATGTAAGAATAATAATATTTTCATAAAGTTCCCTTAACAGCCGTTTATTAGCCAATCTTAACCAAAATTGAAATAGTATTAGTCAAAATTGAAATACTCAAAAACATATAGAACCTATCTTCGCTAGAGTATAAGCTACGAACCTATTAAGTCTGTATAAGTCATTTGAAGGAAAAATCTAATTATAAGTCTATGAAGTATTTCATTTACGCTCTAATCACTTTGACCCTCTTTTCATCATGTAATAAAGAGTCCATTAGAAAAAGTGCAGCTGGTCCGAAAGACTCCGGATCTGCAAAACCTGATGGTGTTATAAATCCAAAGCTTTTTGAGCTGATCAATTTAAACTATCCGGGTTTAGAAAAAGCAAAAGTACTCTACGAATCAGATAAACAGTATGAAGCTGCCAAAGCTATTCTGGAATATTACAGGATGAGAACCCATGTGGTTAATCCTAACATCTCATTAATAAACACATCGGCAACCGAAGACGATAAACTTAAAGCAGACTATGCGCTAGATAATTACCGTTTTTTTGTTAATAATTATTATGAGGATATGGCGAAAAAAATGCCTTATTCATTAAACGATGCCGGTAAAATAAACTGGTCTTTTGCACCTAAAGGTGCCGATGATGAATACCAGAAACAGTTACACAGACATCAGTGGTTCGTACCACAGGCAAAAGTGTATCGTACATTAAAAGACGAAAAATATATTCAGTCCTGGATTAATGTATATAAAGATTGGTTGGCAACTAATCCAATGCCGGCAACAGGGACAAACACAACGACATGGTGGCAGCTTCAGGTTGCTGAGCGTGTAGTTGGTCAGACGCAGCTGTTCGATTACTATAAAAATTCTGTCAATTTTACACCGGAATGGTTTTCAGAATTTATGGTACGTTTCGCAGAACATGCAGATTTTCTGGTGAAATACCCTTATCCGGATGGCAACATACTTATATCTCAGGGAAGCGCATTGGCATATGCTGGTGTATTGTTTCCTGAGTTTAAGAATGCACCTGAGTGGATGAATACAGGTTTTCAGACATTAAGTACTGAGGTACAAAAGCAGTTTCTTAACGATGGAATGCACATGGAGCTTGATCTTAGTTATCACATAGGTGCTATAGCAGATTTTTATGAAATCATGAAACTGGCAGAAGCAAACAGACAGATTGTTGGAAATATAGGAACCAATTTCAGTCAGTACTTGCATAAAGCCGCCCAGGTAGTGATGCATTTTACCTATCCTCACTATTTTGTTAGTTCTTCTTCAAGTTTATACCCATATTATGTTCCCGGATTTAATGATACAAGACAAACTTCGTGGACAAGGTCTGTTCTTAACAGAAACTTTGTAAGATATAATGAAATGTTCCCGGAAGATAGCGAGCTACTTTATATGGCTACCTATGGAAAGCAGGGAACAATGCCATCTTCTGCACCAAAGGCATTTACAACGTCGGGCTATTATATGCTGAGAAACGGTTGGGATAAATCATCAACTCTTATGGTTCTTAGCAATAATTATACAGATGGGACTATACCTGTATGGAGCCATAATCAGCCAGATAATGGCACATTTGAACTCTATCATAAAGCTCGCAATTTCTTTCCTGACGCCGGAGTGTACGCTTATATGTCGGACGGAGACAACAGTGGGCGTATCTGGTACCGCCAAACAAAAGTTCATAACACGATGACACTTGGTGGTAGCAATATTACTAGCGGTAAGGGTAGGTCGTTGCTGGCAACATCTAATGGCCAAACAGATATAATAGCTACAGAAAATAATGGCTATACCAATCTTAAACATCGCCGTTATGCATTTTTTGTAAATAAAACCTTTTTTGTATTGGTTGACGAAGGTATAGGATCTGCCACTGGAACGGTAAACCTGAATTTTAATTTATGTGAAGGAAGTGACAACGAAGTTAGTGTGGTTACGGATAAAAACGGTGCTTATACAAGTTTTGCAGACGGTAATAACATGGCTATAAGGACATTCTCAGACGCAGCTATATCTACTGTGCCGTTTAACGGAAAAGTGTCTTATACATTGAATGTTGAAGCTCCACGTAAATCATATGCTGTTAATATGACCAAAGGCGCAAGTCAGACAGCTCGTTATATAACAATAATATACCCAAGTAATCAAGCAGCTTCAGTACAAATGAGCGCAGCTTTTACGCAACCTTTTCAGGAAACAGGTGTTGCACTAGAAGTTACGATTGACGGTGTAAAATATAATCTTAATTGTAATCTATAAAATCATTTATTATGAACCCAGTAAATACAAAACTAAAGTTAAGCGGATATCTGTCATGGGTATTGGTGCTGTTGCTCGTCACAGCGGGTTGTAAAAAGACAGAAGTTACGGACAATACGGAGTTTGCAATATATTATACGGGCATGACGGATATAGGGCCATCAATGAACGGAATTATTGCAGCTCCGTCCTATATAGGAGGAATGCCAAATAATTTTGAGATCGTCCAGATAACATTAGACGGCGAACCATATACCGGCAGCAGTTTTGAAATCAATCAGGACAATGGTGGTGTAAGTATTAAAGAAACAACAGGTATGTCTGTTGGATTGTATAAGCTAACCATTAGCTGTTATGCTAACGGTACAAGATATGAATTTAAGGATGCGGTAGCAGTAAATATGATGAAACCAGTGCCAGATGGTATTACGGTAACCCCTAATAAGTTGACAGCAAGTTATTCGGATGTTATTGATGCGAACAGCACTGTGGAATTACCAACGGCGCAGGTCACTACAGATAATAACCACGTATCTATCAGAAAGTACGAAATAGCAAAAAGTGACTTCTCTAAATATTTCGCTATTTCTTCAACTGGAACAATATCCATTATCAGAGGTGATTTAGGTTTATTGCCAGGCAAGTATGTACTTTCCTTAAAGCTGACTACTGGAGCTTCCGGTGAAGATGAAGGAATATTTGAAAATGCTATTGAAATAGATATTACTTCCAAGCCATTGGGTTTAACTTATGAGCCAGCCTCAGGTAAATTGGAAGAAGAATCGGCTTTAAGTGGTAAAACATCTTACACAAGTACTGCACCAAAACTTAAAGGCTCTTTAGATAATGTGCAGTATACTATTAAAAATATTAGTCCCGCTACGGATAAGATTAAGATCAATGCACAAACGGGAGTTATTACCGTATCTGAGAATCATGGACTTACCGCCGGACAACAATATAAAGTTACTGTAAATGTGAAAAACGTTTATGATCAGGCCGGTGTAGACTTTGTTGATGTATTTGAACTGGATGTGGTAGAATTTATTGAACCGATACAGAATTTTGCCTATCAAAACAAGAATGCTACACAGGCAGTAGCATTTACCGCTGGTCCGGATGCAGGATTTAAAGGAGATGAAGTCCGTTTCGAATTTGTGGATCTTCCCGCTGCATTACAGGGAAAAGTGACATTAAACAGTCAGGGCGTAGTTAGTGCATTAAAAGGAAACACCATTCCAATCGGAAACTATACTGTTAAGGTAAAAGCAACTAATCCTAAAGGAGAGTCTACAGCTTTATTTACTCTTGCGGTAGTAGCTAACCCTAATTATTTTACCTATGTAAGATATGGAAATAACTTGAACCTTACACCTGCTGAAAACTATGCAAATCAATTTCGTATAGCTGTAGGTGTTGCTACATCTGGTTTTAAAAGCAAAGTCCCTGTTACGGATGCAGGTGTTAGTTTGACGTATGAAATCCAAGGTATACATCAATCGACTGGCACAACTATCGATGCTTCTACGGGTGTTATTACCATAGGTACTATCAATGCGGCAAACTGTGGTATCTTTATGGTTACAGCAACGGCAGGTAAAGGTACACCCTCAGAATTTTCGGTTCAAACACCTGTCTTTTTCCATAATTCGGAGCCGATAGCAATGCCTAATAGTACAGAAAAAGCAGTAGTTGAGTATTCACCATTTGTTATGCAGGTGAACCCCAATTCGGGAGGGCGTTCGATAGCACCAACTATTACAGGTATCAGCAATATGACCAAGTATTTTATGGACTATAGACGTACTTTCAATTATTATAATTTCTTTGGTAATCACAAAAGTGGTGTATTGGGTAACCCTCCTTCGTCTGCTGATCTGTTCCTGGCTCTCCTTTGGGATAAATACGCTGAGAATAGAGGAATTAATCCGAATTATGGCAGTAAAGATCCTCTTTCATATTATAATAATACTGGCAATCTTGGTTTGCCTTTGGCGTATGTGGATCCCAATGGTTATAATGTAGTAGTTAATTCAAATAGATGGACTGCTAATGGGGAACCGGCAAATGGTGCCATGATTGGACAAATAACATTTTCATCAGATATATCGACTATTAACAATGGCGGATCGATCTTCCCTATCATTTTATGGTTTGATACGAAATTTTAAAAAGGAACAGCATGTATTATAATATGATAAATAACGCAGGTGTGTATAAAAAGCTCATCATGTCTATCGTGGCGCTGATGTGTTGCATCAATATTTATGCACAACAACAAGTGACCTTAAGAGGTAAGGTATTAGATGATAAGGGAGCTCCATTAAAAGGAGCTACCATCTCGGTAATAGGAAAGGACAGCAAAACTTCTACAAACGAAAGCGGAGCTTTTTCATTGAAAGTTCCTCAGGGTGAAACAGTAATGATTACCTATGTAGGATTTATAGAACAAGCCATCCGCGTAGGAACACAAAATGATCTTGTTCTCAGAATGCAACCTGAAACAGCATTCTTACAGGAAGTTGTGGTAGTAGGATATGGAACTGCAAAGCGTGAAGATTTGACAGGATCCGTGGCTTCAGTTAAAGGTAAAGATGTAGAAGGGTTTAGAACCAGTTCTGTTTTAGAAGCATTGGGAGGAAAAGTAGCAGGGGTACAGATTACGCAGTATGACGGAGAACCTGGCTCGGGATTTAATGTCAACATCCGTGGACTCGGAACATTAACTGGTGATTCTTCACCTCTCTATATAGTAGATGGTTTCGAAGTAAGTAATCTGAATTTTATATCAAATGCAGATATAGAATCTATGGAAGTGCTTAAAGATGCTTCGGCATCTGCTATCTATGGTGCGAGAGCAGCAAATGGAGTGGTGTTGATAACAACCAAGTCGGGAAAAATAGGTAAACCTCAGTTAACCTATACGACAGCAAGTACTAACCGTCAAATAGCTAATAGATTAAATGTATTGAGCCCCTATGAATTTGTGAAGTTGCAGGCAGATGTAAATAGTAATTATGCAAATACTTATTATAGAACTGGAGCAGATGATAACGGCAATCCTTACAATTATCAATCAGCGGAAGATTATATTGGAGTGCAAGGAATCAATTGGCAGGATGAGACTTTCAGGCCTACCTGGTCTACTGACCATAACATCAGTGTAAGCGGTGGAGTAGAGGCGACTAAATATAATTTTTCCCTTAACAGATATAACGAGAACGGGATATTTAATAATAGCGGGTTTGACAGAACGGCGGCTAAAATGAGAATTAATCAGAAGCTAACCAAGCAGATTACTGTAGATGCCACTGTTAACTATGCAAAAACCAATAGAGCAGGCGTAGGTACTACAGCAGATAATGGCCGTTTTAATATGTTAGCTCAAATTATAAGTGCAAGACCCACCGGAGGATTGAATATAGATGACGAAACTTTGTTGACCTCAGCAATTGATCCGGAAATGTTAGCCGAAGGAACAAGTCTTGCCCAGGTAAATCCGGTTATGCAAACACAATCTGTAGTAAATAACAGGGGGGCAGAGCAATGGTCTACTAACTTGTCTGTTAACTGGGAAATTATGAAAGGTTTGACTTTCCGTTCCGCAGGAACTTACAATACCACGAATACACGTAATGACCTGTTTTACAAAAGCGGTTCGAAAGAAGCATTTCGTAATGGACAAAAACCTTACGGACAAACTCAAATGGGGAAAAATGTAAGATGGACGAATTATAACAACCTGACATGGAAAAAGAAGATTGATAAAAAGAATCAATATGATATCATGTTAGGTCAGGAAACTTCATTTAGTAGTTCCGAGTATTTATTAGGTCAGGCAATGGATTTTCCTTTCGATAACTTAGGAAATGATAATCTTGGGGTAGGGGCTACGCCAAGCAGAGTGACTACTGATTTTTATGATAAAAAACTTTTATCTTTTTTCGCCAGGGCTAACTATAACTACGATAATAAATACCTCTTAACAGCAACCATAAGGGCAGACGGTTCAACTGTTTTCTCAGATAAAAATAAATGGGGTTATTTCCCTTCTTTTGCAGTGGCATGGCGTATTTCTCAGGAAGATTTCATCAAAGAAATCAGCGCTATTTCTGATCTTAAATTACGTTTGGGATGGGGAGTTGTAGGTAACGATCGTATACCTAACTATTTGTCCTTAGATTTATATGATCCTGTTAAATATGGTATCGGAAATTCTATCAATACTGTATTGATGCCGGCACAGCTAAGGAATGAAAATCTTAAATGGGAAGGTGCTTCTACAGTTAATGCGGGAATAGATTGGGGATTTTTAAATAACCGTATTAATATGGTTACAGATTTCTTTATTAAAGATACCAAAGATCTTTTACTGGCCCAGGCACTTGCACAAGTAACCGGGTTCTCTTCTCAATACCAGAATATCGGTAAAATCAGAAATAAAGGTTTCGAATTAAGCATAACAGGAAGACCAATACTTAAAAAAGATTTTTCTTGGGAAACTAATTTTAATATTTCTATTATTCGAAATAAGCTGGTATCACTTCAATCCGGTGTAAATGCAATGTATAGAAACTCTGGCTTTGATAGCAATTTTACCGAGAATGACTATGCCGCTATTGTAGGTCAATCATTAGGATTGATCTATGGTTACGAATTCGACGGCATTTACCAACACAGTGATTTCAACACTACACCAGGTGGAGATCTTGTTCTTAAAGACGGAGTTACTGGTAACTCGCGTACCTCTGTTGCCCCTGGCGTTGTGAAATATAAAGATCAGGACGGAGACGGTGTAATTACCACTGCAGACCGTACGGTTATAGGTAACGCCATTCCTAAATGGTATGGTGGGTTTTCCAATACATTCAATTATAAGAAATTTGATATGAATGTTATGGTTCAGTTTAATTATGGAAATGATATTTATAATGCAACCCGTTTGTATGCGACGCAATCTCGTTCAGGACGTAGAAATATGTTGGCTGAGGTAGCAGACAGATGGACACCAACGCATGCCTCTAATAAAGTGCCTTCTACCAATGGATATATAACTAATGATGTATATTCCAGATTTGTTGAAGACGGTTCGTTCCTTAGATTAAAAAGTGTTTCATTAGGCTATACCTTACCGACAGATTATACTAAAAAAGTGTATATGTCGAGAGCAAGAGTATTTGCTTCAGCACAAAATTTATTCACTATGAGTGGTTACAGTGGTTACGATCCTGAAGTGAGTACTGCGGGCAATAACCCTATGACGCCGGGAATGGACTGGGGAGCTTACCCAAGAAGTAAGGTGTTCACGTTTGGATTGGAAGTTCAGTTTTAATTAAAATTAAAGAAGAAATGAAAAAGATTGTTTTATATATACTGACATCGGCCATGTTTATGATGAATACATCATGTTCAGATTATCTGGCAGAAGAGTCTAGGACAAGTATAGACAAGAATAAATACATGCTTAATGCGGCAGAAGCCGAAAATGTTTTATTGGGGGTCTATCGTAATATGGTGTCCGATGCAATGTATGGATATCATTTATCCATCCTATTTACATTAGGAACCGATATTGCACAGGTTGAGGGTAGTACAAATGAGAATTTTCGTATAATTCCTACCAATTCTTTCACAACCAATCAGGCAGAGATACAAAGTACATGGGCTATATTATATAACTCTATTTACAATGCCAATGACTTTTTAGAAGGGTTGGAACAAAAAATGGTAGATTATTCGAGCGCAGATAAAGAACTGGCAACTATTTATATGGCAGAAGCCCGGGGACTACGCGCATTATATTATTTCGAACTGGTACGTCGTTATGGAAATATAGCTTTAATAACCAATACGGCTATGTCTAAGCAGCTTCCCTCTACTTTTGTACAGGAAGATCCCGTAAAAGTTTATGAATTTATAGAGCAGGATCTAAAATATGCTGTGGAGAACCTTCCTTATGCAGTAGATGATAAGCTTAGAGCTAATAAAAGCTTCCGTTTGTCTAAAGGTTCAGCATTGGGCTTATTGGCAAAGGTATATGCTACCTGGGCAGGCGCTCCTATCAGAGATATTTCAAAATGGGAAATGGCCGCTAAAACAGCACAAATATTAATAGAATCTAACAAACACGGACTATTGGATAACTACGAGCAACTGTGGAAAAATTCAGGAGCCGGCACATGGAATCCTATAGAAAGTCTGATGGAAGTTTCTTTTTATTCACCAACAGCAACAAATGGTGCGGCAGATCCAATCGGACGTATCGGCAAATGGAATGGTGTAAGAGCTACTGCTATTGCGGGCGAGCGTGGATCTAATGCAGCGAACGTAAAAGTAGTGCATACATTTGTTCTTGATTGGCGTAATTTTCCGGAGGATTTGAGAAGAGATATTTCTGTAGCAAACTATCAGTATAACCCAACTAAACAGCTATGGGTAGGAACAGATGCAGCAGCGGCAGCCAATGATGCAGATCCTACAAAAACACAAAGAGCAAAGCAAAACTACACACCAGGTAAATGGGATACCGAGAAATATGTTCCGCAAAGCAATAAGTTAATTAATAACGACAGATCTAATGTTAACTGGTATGTACTGCGTTATGCTGACGTGTTACTATTATATGCAGAAGCTTTAAACGAGTGGAAACAAGGGCCTACCAATGAAGCATATACCGCAATAAACATGGTGCGTAGACGTGGTTATGGTTTGCCGATATATTCAGCTAGTAATCTGGCAGATGTGCCAACTGGGTTAGATGTACAAGGATTCCGTGATGCGGTTCGTAAAGAAAGAGCTTTTGAATTGGCTTTTGAAGGTGACAGAAAGTTAGACCTGATACGTTGGGGCGTTTACTATGAAACGGTAAAAGCAACAGCTCAAAAGTTAGGAATATGGTGGATTACAGCAGGATCTCCCAATTATGCGGTTGCCACTCCGGGTTATACAACAAAAAACAAACATGAGCTCTTCCCGATTCCACAAAGAGAAATGGATATAATGCCTCAGTTTGACCAAAACCCGGGCTGGAAATAAATTAATTCAGATTGTTTATTCAGGTTTGTTGTTTTTAAATTCTTAAGATTTAAAACAACAAACCTTTTTTTGTTATAGACCATTTCGCTACTCAGAATACTTGAATCTCCTTAAGATACCTGTACTCTACCTCTTAATTAGATTTTCTTGTCGAAAATATGTTATAAACAGCGTCTTTTTTTAGGGTTAATATCAGTTTTTTAAAGGTATATTAGTTAATTTCTCCTTGAGGGAATCTATAGAAAAAGGCTTACTAAGATAGTCGTCGATACCCTTTTCTTTGATATCTTCAATCTCTGATGAAGTAGAGGCAGTAAGCGCAATAATATGAGTACTCGCTTTCTTTGGCTCTTCCATGTTTCGTATCATTTGCGCAGCTTTATAACCGTCCATAACAGGCATATGAATATCCATTAGAATTACGTCGAAGTCCTGTTCTATAACTGCCTCTATTGCTTTTTGTCCATTTTCTACGACTCTCAGCTTTATATTCCAGTTAGATAGCAGTTTTTTCATAAAAAGCACATTCATCTCGTTATCTTCAGCGAGCAATATTCTTAAGTTCTCAATACTTTTATTCTTAACTTCTGGAGCTATTTTTAAAGTTTCATGAATAGGCAACTCAGTGATGGGATAGGTAATTTCGAAACTAAAAGTAGTACCTTCTTTTAATTTGCTCTTAACTTCGATTTGACTTTTCGATAATTCAATTAGGTGTTTAGCAATAGGAAGTCCTAAACCTGTGCCCCCATATTTTCTGGTTACATTTCTGGAAGCCTGTTTAAAAGGTTCGAATATAAGCTTCTGTTTTTCTTCACTAATGCCTATACCCGTATCCTTTATTTCGAATCTTATAGCAATGCTTGACTTTGTTGTGCGTACGGTTTTAGCATTTATATTAATGCTACCATGTTCCGTGAACTTTATAGCATTACCGGCAATGTTAAAAATAATTTGGCTTAACCTCGTTGGATCTCCAATAATATTTTGAGATTTTATATTTTCATCTATGTAAATAAAAAGGTCAAGATTCTTCTCTTTAGCTTTAACATCTAGAATCGAACCTATATTGTTTAACAATCCAGCAATATTGAATGGTAGTTTTTCCATTTCAATATTGCCTGAATCTATTTTATTAAAGTCAAGAATATTATTAATTAACGAAAGCAGATTCTCGGCAGAAAACTTAAGTACATTTAAATTTTCTATCTGCTGTTTATTCGGATTATCATTTAATAAAATATTCGTCATTCCTATTACGGAATTTAATGGAGTTCTAAGTTCATGTGACATGGTAGATAGAAAGTCTGTCTTATCTTTTGCGGTCTTTTTAAGCTTATCGGTTAACTCTTTTTTCTCTTCAAGAGTACCGTATAATGCCGCGTGAAAATAATAGTGTGAAAGAGTAAGAACCAGAAAATTAATAAGAACGATAAATATATATACGTAAGTACTGTACCGGCTACTTTCGGTTATAAATTCGCCACCCTGATTTTGTAGTAAGTAAAAAATAACCGAAAAGATATTTATTGTTGAATATAAGATACCCCATTTTCTTCCCAATCCGTAAAAGCTAAATACAATAAGCATATAAACGTGTTGAGTGATTAATATATCTATTCCATATTTATGGATATTAAGAATTCGGAAAACGGAAAATGCAGATAATATTTGTACAATGTGAATAAGAATGTTAACGTAACGAGGCTTTGATAACAAAAGCTTTAACGTTATAGTGGTGATAACAAGTCCAACAATGTCTACCAAAAGTAAATCACTTCTGCTCCATGACACGTGGTCGTAAATGGCAGCCAGTAATTTAGGATAATTGAGTACATAAATAATAACAAATACCTTTATTTTAGCTCGTTCCAAAATATCCGGAACTGTTTTTAGTGTTTTACTTAAAGACCAGTTAAATAGAGGTAAATCTTTCATTTACAATCAATATTGCCTGTAAATATAGGAAATAAGTGCAGCTTTGGCAGTCTTATTTATAATCGTTCTTAAAGAGCATAAATTTGCCTAAATTAGCATCTGTAAAATGATGTCGGCAAACCCTCATAAAAAAAAATCAAAACTTGTTTCCTGGTTAAAGAGAATAGGTTTAATAGGATTTTTATTTTTTCTTATTAAAGGGTTAATCTGGCTAGCAATTCTTTATTTTTTAGGAACTAATATTTAATAGATAAAATCGTTCATCATGACAAAACTCTCTGTTAACATCAATAAAATAGCAACACTTAGAAATTCAAGGGGAGGTAATAACCCGGATGTTTTAAAAGTTGCTTTAGACTGTGAACGATTTGGGGCACAGGGCATAACTGTACACCCCAGACCAGATGAACGGCATATTCGTTATCAGGATGTATATGATATAAAGAAAGCTATAGCAACTGAGTTTAACATTGAAGGCAATTGTCAGGAAGAAAAGTTCGTGAAATTGGTGCTGGATAATAAACCAGATCAAGTAACGCTTGTTCCTGATGCCTTAGGGCAAATTACTTCTAACCATGGTTGGGATACCATAAAGTATCAAACTTATCTTCAAGATATGATTGGGATTTTCAAAGAACAGGGAATTCGCGTATCAATCTTCGTCGATCCGGTTCTGGAAATGGTAGAAGCAGCAAAAACGACAGGTACAGATAGAATTGAGCTATATACAGAAGCTTATGCTACAGGATATAAATTAGACAGAGAAAGAGCTGTAGCGCCTTATGCAGAAGCTGCAAAATTGGCAAATCAGTTAGGGATAGGAATAAACGCCGGCCACGATCTGGATTTGGAAAATTTAAAATATTTTGCAGATAATATAGAAGAATTATTGGAAGTAAGCATTGGACATGCTTTAATCTGTGATGCGTTATATTTAGGCTTAGAAAATACGATTCAACAATATTTAAGGCAATTAGTATAATACATTTAAGAACTAATAGGGTATTTATCTGTTAAAGCTATTAGTTCTGATATTTTATTAATTTGTAGCTTTTTATAAATAGTCTTTGTGTGCGTGGCTACTGTGCTTTCCGCTATAAAAAGAGAATCAGCTATTTCTTTTTTAGACAGGCCAATAGTTAATAGTTTAGCTATTTCGGTCTCCCTGTCAGAAAGCGTATGAAATAAATTTCCTTTAACTATTTGTCTGTCGTTATCGTTCAAAATAGCTGCTGTAATCGCATATTTAGGTTTTCCCTTTTTATTAAGTATTAACGTCTTGGTACTGCCAATAACTCTTTTCCATTCCTTTTTTTTATACAGAAGTTTATACTCCAGATTTAGGAAATCCTTTCTGTCTTTTTTAAAAAAAGACACAGACTCCAATAGCGTATAATAGGTAGAAGAATGTATAGTTTTAATGTAGTATAAGTGATCCATTCCCTTTAGCCAATTCTTATCGAAATCATAAAATTCTGCCATTTTATTGTTAATGCAGATTGGTCTGTATAAGTCTACATCATGAAGGGTAATCATCAGATCAGAATTGTTGATTTCGTCTAGAAAAGAGTTTGATTTAATATTCTCCGGGTGTAACAAATCCTTTTTTGCAAGAAGATCTATAAGAGCATCTAATTTTTCTTGAAGGCTGTTAAAATCTATCATGACAAAGATGTGAAATCGAACAGATAAAGGATATATATACTTAAAAAAAAATTTCTGCTAAAGTACAAAAAACACCAAAAAATCTTTCAATTAAACTAACATCAGTTTGGTATAAAGTTGTATAATGTAACTATGTTGATAATCTATTTGTTAAAAAGCATATAATATTAAAAATCATACTTAAAAAGAGCGCTTGTTTTTTTATTTTTGCGGCAAAATCCAAATATTCAAATGAAACTCAACGCAGACTATCAGGAGCTGTTCTCATCAAGACACATAGCTACTAACGATTCTGATACCCAGGAAATTCTATCTGTAATAGGTGTAAATTCGGTTGATGAGCTGATTGACCAGACTGTACCGGAAAATATTAGATTAAAGAAAAAGCTCGATCTGCCAAAGGCCAGGGGGGAGTTTGAATATTTGAATGCTTTAAAGCAAACCGCTTCAAAAAATAAAGTATTTAAATCTTACATCGGACAGGGATATTATAGTGTTATTGTTCCGGGAGTAATTCAAAGGAATGTGCTGGAGAACCCGGGATGGTATACTCAATATACACCATATCAAGCAGAGATTGCACAGGGACGTTTGCAGGCATTGCTGAATTTTCAGACAATGATCGTTGATCTGACAGGGATGGAAATCGCAAATGCATCGTTGTTAGATGAGGCAACTGCGGCTGCAGAAGCAATGTTTATGCAATATAGTCTAAGAAAAAATACTGCGGCAAATACCTTCTTTGTCTCACAGGAGATTTTTCCTCAAACTATAGATGTTTTAAAAACCAGGGCACAACCTTATGGTATAAACCTCGTAATTGGTGATCATCAAACAGCTGTACTTAGTGATGATATGTTTGGCGCTATAATACAATATCCGGCAGGAGATGGCCAGGTTTATGATTATCGTGAATTTGCAGCGGAAGCACATGAAAAAGATATAAAATTGACTGTTGCCGCTGACCTGATGAGCCTGGCTTTATTAACACCTCCAGGAGAATGGGGAGCGGATATTGTTATTGGAACAACACAAAGGTTTGGAATTCCAATGGGTTTTGGAGGACCACATGCAGCTTATTTTGCAACAAAAGAGACCTATAAAAGATCTATGCCCGGGAGGATTATAGGTGTAACTATAGATTCGGCAGGAAACTATGCTTTGAGAATGGCCTTGCAAACCAGGGAGCAACATATTAGAAGAGATAAAGCAACTTCTAATATTTGTACTGCACAAGCTTTATTGGCTATTATGGCCGGAATGTATGCTCAATATCATGGTCCTAAAGGCATAAGGAAGATAGCGAACAGAATACATGCGTTGGCGGTATTGACATCAAACGCTTTAAATGAACTTGGTTATAAGCAAGAAAATACATCTTATTTTGATACGCTAAAATTCAACGTAGGGCAGTTAGCTGGGCCGTTACATGCTGAGGCTTTAAATAACGAAGTCAATCTAAACTACAAAAGTGAAATAATCACCATTGCTTTAGATGAGACCACATCTATAGAAGATGTCAGAACAATTGTAAGATTCTTTGCAAAAGTGAAGGCAAAAACCTTGAATGATATAGATTTTGATGGATTGATAGCCAATTTAGAAACTTCCCTATCAGAAGATCTGCAAAGGAAATCCGATTATTTAACTCATCCGGTGTTCAATAATTATCATTCTGAACACGAGATGTTGCGTTATATCAAATCGCTGGAAACAAAAGACCTTTCTTTATGTCACTCCATGATTGCTCTAGGATCATGTACTATGAAACTGAACGCAACCACAGAAATGGTTGCTATTACATGGCCTGAGTTTAGTAATCTGCATCCATTTGCACCAACCGACCAAACGGGAGGCTATATGGAAATTATTGATGAACTGAATAAATGGTTAAGCGAAATTACGGGTTTTGCGAAAATGAGCTTACAGCCTAATGCAGGAGCTCAGGGCGAATATGCTGGGCTTATGGTTATCAGAGCTTATCATATTGATAGAGGAGAAGGTTATAGAAATGTAGCGCTAATTCCTTCTTCTGCACATGGAACTAACCCGGCTTCTGCGGCAATGGCCGGAATGAAAATTGTGGTAGTAAAATGCGATGAAAGGGGCAATATAGATGTAACAGATTTAAGAGCCAAGGCAGAAGAACACAAAGACGATTTAAGTTGTTTAATGGTAACTTACCCTTCTACACATGGAGTTTTTGAAGAGTCTATTATAGAAATCTGCCAAATTGTACATGATAACGGTGGGCAGGTTTATATGGATGGCGCCAATATGAATGCTCAGGTAGGCTTAACTTCACCAGCTTCAATTGGAGCAGATGTTTGCCACTTGAACTTACATAAAACATTCTGTATCCCGCATGGTGGTGGTGGTCCTGGAATGGGCCCCATAGGCGTTGCAAAACATTTAGTTCCTTATTTACCAGGTCATTCGGTAGTAGATATTTCACAGGAAAAATCAATTCATGCAGTTTCAGCAGCTCCATTTGGCTCTGCATCCATTTTATTAATTTCACACGCGTATATTGCTATGATGGGGGCAGAAGGCTTAACAAATGCAACCAAACATGCAATTGTAAATGCTAATTATATTAAAGCGCGTCTGGAGCAGTACTATCCTGTACTTTATGCAGGTGCAAATGGACGTTGTGCTCACGAAATGATTTTAGATTGCCGTGAATTTAAAGCTTTTGGTGTAGAGGTAGGAGACATTGCCAAACGCTTAATGGATTACGGATTCCATGCGCCTACAGTATCATTTCCGGTAGCTGGAACGGTAATGGTAGAGCCAACTGAATCTGAACCAAAAGAAGAGCTGGACCGCTTTTGTGATGCCATGATTTCGATAAGAAAAGAAATAGAAGCAATAGCAAATGGGACTCTGGATAAAATAAACAATCCACTTAAGAATGCTCCACATACAGCTGCTGTTGTAACAGCCGATATTTGGGATAAAGCATACTCCAGAGCTACAGCAGCATTTCCTTTATCTTATGTGTCGGAAAATAAATTCTGGCCTTCTGTAGGACGAGTTAACGAGACACATGGCGACAGAACTTTAATCTGTTCTTGTCCGCCGATAGAAGAATACGCTTTTTCATAAACTCATTTCCTTAAACTAAGACATATCAACCACAAAGAGTTTAAAGACTCTTTGTGGTTGATATGCATTTAAACCTCGCTGTTTTCATTAGAATTTATTAAATGGATTTGTTACATTGCATCTGCAGAAATGAATGTATGAAGCGGTTTATCCATTTTTTTGTAACAGGTTTGCTTGTTATATCTTCTTGTTTTTATGCTAATGCACAGCCGCGAAAGCAAGTGAAATTACAATTAAAATGGCATCATCAATTCCAATTTGCAGGTTATTACGCAGCCTATGTCAAAAAATTCTACGAAGAAGAAGGGTTAGATGTTCATCTTATTGAAGGAAGAGATGGAAAATCGCCTTTGACAGAAGTAACTAAAGGGCAGGCCGACTTTGGTATTACAGGTTCAGATATTTTATATGAATATATAAAAGGAACGCCAGTTGTAGTAACGTCCGTAATATTTCAACATTCTCCATATATTTTCATGGTATTGAAAGAATCCGGAATCCGGAGCCCCTTGAACTTATACAGGAAAAAAGTAATGGCTTCTAATGACCAGGGGTGGTTTCTCTTGAGATCTCTATTCTTTAGGGAAGGTATTTCTCCGGATTCAATAAAGTTGCTAAAACATTCGTGGAATAATCAAGATCTTATAAACAGGAAAGTAGATGCCATATCTGCCTATGCAACAGTAGAGCCTTTTCAGGTAAAAAAAGCTGGCCACGATGTTTTTTTAATAAGCCCCCGGGATTACGGTTTGGACTTCTACGGAGATTTAATATTTACTTCGAAAGAATATGCAGACGAAAACCCCGAAATAGTAGATGCTTTTAATAGGGCTAGTATAAAAGGCTGGGAATATGCTTTATCTCATCAGGATGAAATAATATCTTATATTTTGACTCTTCCGGGCGTGAAAGATAGAAATATTGGTAGAGAAAATCTGGAATTTGAGGCTCGGGAAACCGAAAAACTTATCTATTCGAATTTGGTGGAAATAGGTCATGTTAATATGGGGCGATTCCAGAATATGCTGGACATGTATAAGGAATTAAGTATGATTCCTGCTTCTGCCTCTATAGATGGATTGATTTATCAACGAAAAGAACTGAATTGGGAAAACATTAGCAATGCAATAATACTTATTGCGATTCTGCTTGCCGGATTATTCATGCTAATTTTTATCTGGAACAGGAGATTAATTAAAATTGTAGACCGAAAAACCAGGGAATTACAAATTGAGGTAGAGAACAGAAAAATTGCAGAGAATATAGCCAAGCAAAACGAAATTAAACTAAAGCTAGCGATAAAAAGCGCAAATATAGGCTTGTGGGAATGGGATGTAAATACTCATGAATTTGTAGTGGGGAAAGAGTGGTGTTTTTTGTTAGGTATAGATTTTTTTAAGTTACCTATCCACAAGAATATTTTTGATTTTATACATCCACAAGACATACCCATCTTAAAGCGATCATTGGGTGCAAATCTGGCCGGAATAAGAAGGTTAAGTATGCACCAATTACGGCTAATAAAGGAAAACGGAGAGGATATATATGTCTTGGTCTCTTTCAGAATCATCAAAAGCGAGGACAAGAAGGTTAAAAAGCTTCATGGTGTAGTTGTAAATATAGACAACATAAAAAAGCAAGAGGACGCACTTCGCCAGTTATCAGAAGAATTAATGCACAGAAATAAAGAACTCAAAAAATTCGCTTATATCACTTCGCACAACTTAAGGGCCCCTGTTGTTAATATTGAGGCTCTTATGGAAATGTTTGATAAATTAGACCTGACGGAAGGAAACAGTCAGATTTTTGAAAAATTAGATTTGTCTGTAAAGAGGCTGAGCAATACATTAAACGATCTTATCGAGATTATCTCAAATTCTAAAAATGATCTGCCAAAATTAGAGATTGTAGATTTTGAATCAACATTTGAAGATACATGCAGATCCATAAATATGGAACTGGAACGAATAGCTCCGGAGATTACTTTAGATTTTCAGATACGATGCTTCAAATATTCGAAGGGATATTTAGAGAGTATTTTTCTTAACTTGCTAACAAATGCTATTAAATATCGAAACGGAGAAAGACGTTTAAAAATACATATATCCAATTCTGAAGATGAAGATAATATATATCTTAAGGTTACAGATAATGGAATTGGCATAGACTTGCATAAAAACGGGCATCGTCTTTTTGAACTATATCAGCGTTTTGAACCAACTATAGAAGGCAAGGGAATTGGTTTGTTTTTAGTGAAATCCCAGATAGAATCATTGTCGGGTAAACTTTTTGTAGATAGTAAAGTCGGTGAAGGCTCTACGTTTACTATCGCTTTCTCCAAGAGGCTCTAACTGTCAATAGATTGTAAATACATTCAAAAATAAAAAATATATGTTTGAACATCTAATTTCTGTTTTTATGTTTGTAGCACAATAAAAAGTTATGAACAAAAAAATATTATTAATAGCGTTAGTTGCTGTATTTACAGTATTTACAGCAAAGGCACAGTCTTATAAATTAGATACAGAAAAATCTGTGATAGAGTGGGTTGGTCGTAAAGTAACCGGAGCGCACAATGGTACGGTGAAATTCTCTTCCGGAACATTAAACTACAATGGATCTTTAAAATCAGGTAATTTCCTTATTAACATGAATTCCATTAAAGCATTAGATGTACAGGGCGAATGGGCTACTAAATTAGAAGGACATCTTAAAAATGAAGATTTCTTTGCTACCGATAAATTCTCAACAGCAAAATTTGTTATAACAAAATTAGGTAAATTAGTAAACGGAACACAAACAGTAGTTGGAAAGCTAACTATTAAAGATATTACTAACGAAATTTCTTTTCCGGCGACTGTAACTTTGAATAATGGAGTTTTAACAGCAGTTGCAAAAAATGTAAAAGTAGACAGAACGAAGTACGATATTAAATATGGTTCTAAAAACTTTTTCGATAGCCTTGGAGACAAAGCAATCGATAATGAATTTGAACTGAATATTACGCTTGTAGCAACAAAATAGTATAAAAAGAATTATAGGAAAAGGCTCATCATAATTGGTGAGCCTTTTGTTTTTTATATCATTGTAAAATTTGATTTTTTTGGATAGTTTAGGCACACAATAATATTCTAGATGGCATGGTATTCAAAAATTCTGTTTGCAATTGTTGGTGTTTTATTAGTTTTTGTGCAAACAATTTATGGACAGGAAGATACAGTAAGCCTTCAATTAAGATGGAAACACCAATTCCAATTTGCAGGATATTACGCAGCCTTGAAGAAAGGTTACTATGAAGAAGAAAAACTCCATGTAAAAATTACAGAATACAGGCAGGGGAGCGCCGTTGTTGAAGAAGTCTTAGCGAACAGAGCTCAATATGGTGTGTCTGGAAGCGACATACTTCTCTCTTACATGCAGGGTAAACCGGTAAAGGTATTAGCCAGTATTTTTCAACACATGCCTTATGTAATTATTAGTATAAAGGAAAGAGGAATTTCCAAACTTACCGATTTATCCGGGAAAAAGATTATGGGGGCAGAAATGGGTAGTATTGTACTCCGTTCATTATTGCAAAATGAAGGTATCCCTCAGGACTCTGTAAAGTTTGTTCCCTTTAATGCAGAGGAATTTTTAAAAGATACCACCATAAGTGCAATTATAACATATAAGTCGGTAGTTCCATTTGAATACGCAAAAAGAGGATATGAGACTACACAAATTGAGCCTTCTGATTATGGAGTAGATTTTTATGGCGATATACTCTTTACTTCAGAATATGAAACAATAAATAATCCCGAAAGAGTAGAGAAATTTAAAAAAGCATCGTTAAAAGGGTGGGAATATGCTTTACAACATCCACAGGAGATAATCGACTACATTTTGTTATTACCCGGTGTGAAAGAGCGTGGTGTGGACAGGCAAATGCTGGAAGCCGAATTCGCTATATTGGAGGATCTAATCCGACCTAATTTGGTAGAAATAGGACATATGAATAAAGGACGATGGGAATTTATTTTGAAACGTTTCTCTCAATTAGGAATTAGCAGTGTTCATAAAAATACCGATAGTTTGCTGTACTCACAGGGAGATCAATCGAAAGTGTATGAAAGGATTCTTGTGTATATTATTGTCCTGTTAGTAATCTGTGCTTTATTTTTCTTTATGAGGAGTGTTTTTGTTACACACAATCTCAATCAGGAGAAGCAAAAGCTTTTGGAGGCCGATAGCAGAAGCAGGTTTAACGAAGAAAGTATAAAGCTAATATTAAAAAATGCGGGGATTATACTTTGGGATTGGAGTCTCGTTTCTGATTCTATATCTGTATTGGGCTTAAATAATTCGGATAATATATATCATAATATCTCAGATTTTAAAGCGGCTTTACATCCTCATGATTTAGCTAAGTTTGATATATTTATAAGCTTACTTCCAGAAAGTTTTACAGAAGAAGTACAAATAAAAATTGATGGTCTTTATCAATGGCGCCTGTTAACCATAAAGGCCAGAAAATTCAATTCGGATAACCTGCCTATAATTTATACTGGAATGCTTATTGATATTTCTGAGATAAAGCAGAAAGAAGCCCACTTGGATAAACTTTCAAGAGAATTAGAATTTACAAATTCTGAATTAGAAAAATTTGCATATATCACTTCTCACAACATCAGAGCCCCAATTGTTAATTTAGAGAGCCTGATGGATTTTTATGATTTTGAATGTAGAGATCAGGATGCAAATAATGACATCATGAATAAAATCCATATTTCTATACAACGTTTAAAAGATACTTTAGAAGAATTGGTAAAAGTCACCTCAAAAAGATGAGTGACGTACAAAAATGCAGTAAATAGATTAAATGTTTTTTCAGGTTAACCAAATTTACTATTTTAGGCCGGCTAATTAATAATTGATTTTATAAAAATATAATTTTTTTGAATCGAAATTAACTTTGATGTAATCTTGTGTTGTTTGGTGACTTAAATTGTAAAAACTAGCGCCGTGGTTCTCCAAAGAGTGTGAAAAAAAATCAGGTTTGTAAAGTATTAATGCTCAATTTTGTATTTTATTTTTTAGAGAACTTTTAAATAGGTATAATCGTAAAAAGCTTGTGGAATGTCGAACGAAAATTTAAAAATTTTAATTATTGATGATGATGAGATCAATAATTTCATTGCCACAAAGTTGATAGATAGGATTACTCCCGTTGCAAAAGTATTTACTTGTTTAAATGGAAAAGAAGGGATAGAATTTTTAGAAGAAAATATTAGCGATAAAGATAACCTACCTGATATTATTCTTCTCGATATTAATATGCCTATTATGAATGGCTGGGAGTTTTTAGATGCCTTTGAAAAAATTAAAGATAGAATAGGAAAAGACATTAAAATTAATATGTTGTCCTCATCAGTTTATAACGACGATATTACTAAGGCTCAAACCTATTCGACAGTAAGTAAATTTATATCCAAACCTCTTACTACAGATAAAATAAAAGATATATATAGTGGATTACAGGATTAAATAGCTTCTATTTTAAAACCATGTTCATCACCACTAACACGGCTTGCTGTTTTGCCTTTCGAATGGTAAAATAAGCAAATCCAATTTTCTGTAGCCGCTTTTTTACCGTATTCTACTCTAAGTTCTTTCGCTAATCTACCATCAAAGTCATATTTTGCAATAAAGTTTCTAATGAGCTGTTCGGGTTCAGGAAGAATATCACTGCCAAAGAAATAATGTTCTCCTCCAGACAGAACATGAAAAACCTGATGGAACTCACAATGTCCACCGGTAAGCTCATAACTAATTTCATCTGTTAATATACCGCTACCTTCGACAAAAGTAACCTGTCCTGATCGCTGTATTACATCAAAAATCTCTGTTCTATAAGATTTTGAGTTACTTGAAAATGCAATTTCCCATTCCTGCTGATTGATAATATACTCAGCATTTGGAAAGGCGGGTTCTAATTTTCCATCTCTATTCCAGACCATACCTCCGCTGTGGTCGTAATGCAGATGGCTCATCAGTACTTTGGTAACATCTTCTGGGCTGTAGCCGGTAGATTTAATGTTTTCGTGAATAATCAAATTACCGTTTGAGTTATTCATGCCCAGTCCTGTATCCAAAATCAGTAATTCTTTTTTCGTTTTGATGAGGAAAGGATTAACGTGAATAAACAAAGAGCCCGGTCTGTCGCTATGTTTATCAACTGTCGGATCAAACGGAATAAATTTTTTAGAGGCATCAACGGAATAAGATCCTTCGCTAAGAGTATGTAGTTCCAAAGTATTAAATTTTTATAATCACCCTTATATCAGTGGCTTGCATTTCTTGTTGGAATGATGCCATTGATTGTTGTATATTTACTGGGTTTACACATTGCAAATATATGGAAAAAAGATGGGCAGAGCACTTAATAACAAATTTTGAGATAGTTAATAAGCTTGCAGAAGAATTGAGCATTAGTAATGTTCTTGCCCAAATGCTTTATAACCGGGGCATCACTTCTTTTTTGGAAGCCAAGGCTTTTTTCAGACCAGAGCTACGTGATCTTCATGACCCGTTTTTAATGAACGGAATGACAGAGGCTGTAGATAGAATTGAAAAAGCTATCCAACAAAACGAACATATATTAATTTATGGCGATTATGATGTAGACGGAACAACTTCTGTTGCGCTGGTATACTCTTTTTTTAAAGAATTTTATACAAATCTTACCTATTATATTCCGGACAGATATTTAGAAGGTTATGGCATATCCACACAAGGTATCGATTTTGCAGAAGACAATGATGTTTCCTTAATTATTGCTCTTGATTGTGGAATTAAAGCGGTGGATAAAGTTGAGTATGCCAGACAAAAAGGAATAGATTTTATTATTTGTGATCACCATTTACCTGGAGAGCAAATACCGGATGCAATAGCTGTTTTAGATCCGAAAAGAAGAGATTGCAATTATCCTTATAAAGAACTTTCGGGCTGTGGGTTAGGATTTAAGCTGGCACAAGCTTATGCAGCAAAAAATAATATTCCTTTCGAACAAGTTTGCCGATATCTCGATCTGGTAGCGGTAAGTATTGCCTCAGACATTGTCCCAATAACAGGAGAAAATCGTGTACTGGCCTATTATGGTTTGCAAAAGCTAAATAATGACCCTTGCAACGGGCTAAAGGCGTTGATTGAACTGTCGGGAAAATCAGATAGGTTTACTATAGCAGATATAGTTTTCTCTATTGGTCCCAGGATTAATGCCGCAGGTAGAATAGATGATGCCAAGCATGCTGTAAAACTGTTAATTGCCTCTTCTACCCAATTGGCGGAAGATGCTGGTTTTATAATTAATTTAAAAAATGCCGAGCGTAAGGAATACGACAGCAGCATAACCGAGCAGGCACTGAATATGATTGGCAGTTCGCCCGAAATGATCAAAAGAAAATCTACAGTTGTATACGACAAAAATTGGCATAAAGGTGTTATTGGGATTGTTGCCAGCAGACTAACAGAAAGATATTACAGACCAACGGTTGTCCTTACAGAATCTAACGGGTATGTAGCAGGTTCTGCAAGATCTGTCCTGGGATATGATTTGTATGAGGCACTCTGTGAATGCAGCGATTTGTTGGAACAGTTTGGAGGCCATAAATATGCCGCAGGCTTAACCATGAAGCCAGAGAACGTAGAAAAGTTTGTTGATCGTTTTGAATCTGTAGTGGCTTCAAGCATTACCGAAGACATGCTTATACAGCAAATTACTGTAGAAAAATGCATAGGATTAAAAGATATCACGCCTAAGTTCTTTAGAATATTGAACCAGTTTGCACCTTTTGGTCCACAAAATATGGTTCCTGTTTTTATGACAAGAGGTGTATATTCGTACGGATACGGTTCTATTGTAGGTAACAATCATCTAAAAATGAGTGTTAGACAAAAAGATAGTTCCGTTTTCGAATGTATTGCATTTGGTTTGGGAGATTATTTAGAGCAAATTAACAGAGGTACGCCATTTGATATCTGCTACACTATAGAAGAAAACGTTTGGAAAGATAGACGCAGCATTCAATTGAATATCAAAGGGATAAAAACCTATTAAAAGTTTTGTGGCCAATATGTTTACAATATATCGGAGAATGATTATTTTAAACATCAAAATCTTCTCCTGGTAACATAAAAAACTACCTGGCAAATGAAATCAATAAAATAACAGATGAAATTAAGAGCAGAAAATCTTGTAAAGAAATACAAACAGCGTACAGTAGTAAACAATGTTTCTTTTCATGTGTCGCAGGGAGAAATTGTTGGTCTGTTAGGTCCAAATGGAGCAGGAAAAACAACTTCGTTTTATATGATTGTTGGTTTGATAAAACCTAATGAAGGACATGTTTTTTTAGAAGATCTGGAAATTACAGAAGATCCAATGTATCGCAGAGCCCAAAAAGGCATAGGTTATCTGGCTCAGGAGGCTTCTGTCTTCAGAAAATTGACAGTTGAAGAAAATATAATGGCTGTTTTAGAAATGACTAAGCTTTCTAAAGCTGAACAAAAGGAAAAATTAGAGGAGTTGATAACCGAGTTTAGTTTACATAAGGTTAGAAAAAATAGGGGCGATTTATTATCAGGGGGCGAAAGAAGAAGAACAGAAATAGCAAGGGCTCTTGCCGCCGATCCGAAGTTTATTTTATTAGATGAACCTTTTGCGGGAGTAGATCCTATTGCTGTGGAGGAAATTCAAACCATTGTTGCAAGATTGAAACATAGAAATATTGGTATCCTGATTACAGACCATAATGTTAATGAAACCTTGTCAATTACAGACAGGGCATATTTGCTAACAGAAGGAAAAATTATGCTTTCCGGAACACCACAGGAAATTGCATCAAACGAAATGGCAAGGAAATTCTATTTAGGACAGCATTTTGAATTGAAAATCAAGAAATTTGAAATTGAAGGACAGTTAAAAACTGTAGGTCGACCAGATGAAGAGGGGCTTTAGATTGGAGAGTTGAGATATAAGACAGCAGATTTGAGATTAGAATTAAGCATTAAGATTTTATAAGCGTTGATGGTGTGTGGGCCGATGGACTCCATAAATTATCAATGAATTAACTACGAGGATAGGTACTAACAACGAACAACTAAACACTAAAACTGAAATGACCATAGTAAACTCCTTCCTCAACTGGATTATGAAAAAGCGGATGCACCAGATCGAGCTTTTTATGAAATATCCAGACGAAGTACAAGAAGAATGGTTTGGAGAATTGATACATTCGGCTATTGGGACAGAGTGGGGCAAAAAGTATGATTATCGTTCTATAGAAAGCGTAGAACAATATAGAGAAAGGGTTCCCATTCAAAATTACGATACGTTAAAGCCGTATATAGAAAGAATGCTTAAAGGTGAGCAAAACATCCTTTGGCCTACAGAAATTAAATGGTTCGCAAAATCTTCGGGCACAACAAGTGATAGAAGTAAATTTATTCCGGTAACACAGGAATCTCTGGAGGAATGTCATTTTAAAGGCGGAAAGGATATGCTTGCTATTTATTGTAATAACAATCCCGAAGCCCGTATTTTCACTGGAAAAAGTCTGGTTTTAGGAGGAAGCCACCAGATTAATCAGTTAAACACAGATTCTTTTTATGGAGATCTTTCTGCTGTCTTAATCAAAAATATTCCTATCTGGGCCGAATTGATGCGTACTCCGGATATGTCCATAGCACTTATGGACAATTATGAGGAGAAGATAGAAAAAATGGCCCGTGTAACCATTAATGAAAATGTAACCAATATTGTTGGGGTTCCTACCTGGACAATTGTTTTGGCAAAACGTGTTTTAGAGATAACAGGTAAAAGCAATTTAATGGAAGTTTGGCCAAATTTAGAGCTTTACATTCATGGTGCAGTTAATTTCGAGCCTTACCGAGATCAGTTTAGTTCGTTAATTCCAAATCAATCAATGTACTATCTGGAAACCTATAATGCGTCTGAAGGTTTTTTTGGAATTCAGGATCATAATTCTGAAAAAGATTTGTTGCTAATGCTGGATTACGGTATTTATTACGAATTTGTTCCTTTGGAAAATATAGAAGAAGAACATCCCAGGGCGTTGTCTTTACATGAAGTAGAATTAGAAAAGAATTATGCAATTGTGATTACGACCAACGGTGGATTGTGGCGTTATATGATCGGAGATACGGTGAAATTTACCTCATTAAGCCCGTACAGGATAAGAATAACAGGTAGAACCAAGCATTTCATTAATGCATTTGGCGAAGAGGTAATTATTGAGAATGCAGAAAAAGCATTAACCAAAGCCTGTTCGGAGACAGATGCACTGATTTTGGACTATACCGCCTGTCCTATCTATTTTTCAGGTAATGAAGCCGGTGGACACGAATGGATTATTGAGTTTGAGAGAGCTCCAAATGAGTTCGATCGTTTTATTGATATTCTGGATAATACTTTACGTGAAGTGAATTCTGATTATGATGCCAAGCGGTTTAAAGACATGGCACTAAAACGACCACTTGTTCATCATGCTCCTAACGGAACTTTCTACAAATGGCTAAAGAATAAAGGAAAATTAGGCGGTCAGCATAAAGTACCCAGGTTGGCTAATGAAAGAAGATATGTGGAAGAAATCTTAGATATCATCAGAAATTAAAATCGCCCCATAAGGCGATTTTTTATTTTTTGTAACCTTTATTATTTTCTCTTCGTCTTACCTATAAATAAATGAATTTGCAAAACAAGTACTCGCTTTCGGAGATTATAGAAGGATGTCAGAAAACAGACAGGCGTTTTCAGGAGCTTTTATATAAAATGACGGCATCAAAGATGCTTGGTGTTTGTATGCGGTATGCAAAAGACAAATTCGAAGCAGAAGATATTTTACAATCTGGTTTTATCAAGGTATTCAAGCATATTCATTCTTATAAGGGAGCAGGTTCTTTCGAAGGTTGGATAAGAAGAATCATGGTAAACACTTCTATAGAATTTTATAGAAAAAATATACGAATGCTTAGTGTGGTAGATATAGAAGAGACAAATGCAGAATTGGTCTTTACAGAATTTGAACTGAGCAGTCTGCAAGCTAAAGACTTGATGAAATTGATACAAACGTTATCGGAAATCCATAGAATGATATTCAATATGTATGCTATAGAAGGTTATTCCCATAGAGAAATAGCCGATGCATTGGGCATAACAGAAGGAGCCTCAAAGGTTCAGTTAAGCAGGGCAAGAGCTGTATTGAAAGAAAAAATAAAAAAGTTAGAAAGGCAAGGTCATGAAATCAATGTCGGATAAAGATTTTGATGCTTTTTTTAAAGTATCGTTAGATCAATTTGAAGAAAAACCTACTAAAAATATTTGGTCTTCAATAGAGAATGATAATAGTAAATTATCCTATCGAAGGAAAAAGTTTCCTTTTGCTTGGGCGGCAGCTTGTATAGCTATACTGGCTCTGGGATTAATACTGTTTAGAACTGAAGATGAAAAAATCCAACTAAGAAAAGTTGACGAGCTGGCAGCTGTTTCTGTTTTAGAAGACCAGCTTACCCAAAATCCATTACCACCCAGAGAGATTGTTTCATTTAAGCCAAACAATAAAGCAGAGAATGAACAGCGGTTCTTAAGATTAATGGCTTCTATAGAAATAGGCGAAAAAATCGTGAAAAAAGCTAAGCAAGAAAAACAAGAATCGGATTTTGAAAAAACTAAACATACCGTAGAGGTGAACGAAACACAACTTGTAAGTGTTAAGAATACAGGAGCAAGCGGTAGGGAGGAAAAATATATCGAGCAGGAACCTTTAGTTAAAGAGCAGGCGGAAATATTAGCTCATACAGATAAAATAGAAAATAAAGAGAAGGTAAAATCTTTGGGAGATTTGGTGAACTTCGTAATTGGAAAAATAGATAAACGAGAAAACAAAATTATCCATGTCAGCAAAACAGAAGAGAGCGATATGGAGATAACAGGAATAAATTTAGGTTTGATAAAATATAGAAAGGCGGATTAATATGAAGAAAATTTTAACATTATTGTTAGCTGGCACAGTTTTTTTTGCCAACGCACAAACAGATTCTACAAACGTAAAAAAACGGCAGGCGAAAATAGAAATTGGTTCAGAAGGGGTTAATATTCAAGTAGGAAAAATAGATAGCAATAAATCTGAAACAAAATATACTAAGTTTCCTAAGGTTAATTTTGGATTCAATTTTGAACATTTTGATATCGGTTTAAGTAAATATCACAAGGGTAGCGATTTTGATTTTCCGGACAATTATAGCTTCTTAGATCATGAAGTTTGGACCACGCATACTATAGGTTTGGATGTTTTACAATTTGGAGTTCGTTTCAATCCTAACTTCAAAATTATGCTGGCAGCAGGGTTAGATTGGAATCATATTCGCCTTAAAAGGAAAGACATAACTATTTTGGCAGATAACCCGGTGCTGGATTATGCAGAAGATCCAAATCTGAAATTAAAAAAGAATAGATTTAGTAACAGATATCTGAGAATTCCCCTATATTTTGAATTCAGATCTAACGAGTCTAAAGATAACAAGAGATTCTCTTTTGTAGCCGGACCGGAAGTAGGTTTTCTAATAGATGGGAAATTAAAACAAAAGTCTGAAACAGGTGAAAAAACAAAAGTGAAAGACGATTTCAATTTCGAGAAATTTAGATATGGAGCTAACGTAAGATTAGGTTACGGTTGCGCGGGTTTGTTCTTTAAATATTATTTTAACGATGTATTTGCAGAGAGCGAAGCACCTGGACTGGAAGGATATAAAAATCTTTCTTTCGGCTTAACATTTGGGTTTTAATACCTTTACATATATTTTGAAATAGCCTTGTTTTTTAAACAGGGCTATTTTGTTTTTGTATATTTACATCCTTTGCAGACTTCTTATGGCTTCACAGATTAGGCTCAACAATGTTTTTAAGAATTATTTAGAACACCAACATTCTGGTGTTTCGGGAATTAATTTAGAGATCAATAAAGGAGAAATAGTGAGTATCGTAGGAGAGAGTGGAAGCGGAAAATCTACTTTATTAAAATTAATTTATGGGCTTTTAGTGCCGCAGAAAGGCGAAGTGCTCTATGAAGGGAATAAAATTTTAGGACCATCAGAAAAATTAATACCCGGTCATGACGATATGCGGATGGTTACACAGGAAGTTACGCTTAATCTATACGCCCGTGTATTTGATAATATTTCAGGTCAGCTTTCTAATACCGATTTACAAACAAAAAATGATCTTACAATAAAGACAATGGAGTTTTTACGTATAGATCATCTGGCCAATAAGAAAATTGTAGATTTAAGCGGAGGAGAGCAGCAAAGAGTAGCTATAGCCAGAGCCATTATTACAGAGCCTACAGTACTATTATTGGATGAACCTTTCAGTATGATAGATACCATATTGAAAAAGCAGCTACGGGATGATATTGAACGTTTATCAAAAGAATTGAACATTACAGTTATTATGGTATCTCACGATCCTTCAGACGCCTTATCATTAGCAGATAAATTAGTTGTGATTAAAGATGGAAAAGTTGTAAAACAAGGGCATCCTAAAGAAATTTATACAAATCCAGAAAGTGCCTACGTAGCTAAACTGTTAGGAAGAGCAAATATTATAGAAGGATCAGTTTTGAATAAGGAAGGACAATTTGCAGCTTATCCGCAAGATATTTACATAGATAATAATGACGGATATCCAGCTATTATTAAGACTATACACTTTTGTGGTGCTTATAATGAAATTACCTATATTGTAGGTAACAAGGAAATAGTAGCTTATGATTTTAATTTTTTACCTATAAGCACTTCTTTAGAGTTGAAAATCAATTTTAAGGATTTGAAGATTTTACCGAGCTAAATGAAATATTCGAAAAGCGTTTCATCCTGGTTGATTTCCTTAAAATCGAAGTTATAATGTGCCATTCTTTTGATTAAAGAATCATAGTCTTTGGCATCTTTTAATTCTATGCCGACTAAAGCGGGGCCTCTTTCCCGTTCAGTTTTCTTAATAAATTCAAAACGGGTAATATCATCATTAGTACCCAAAACTTCATTTACAAATAGTTTTAGAGCGCCCGGACGCTGCGGAAAACGGACAATAAAATAATGTTTAAGACCTTCATATAAAAGAGAACGTTCTTTAATTTCTCCCATCCTGTCTATATCGTTATTCCCGCCGCTGATAATACAAACTACTTTTCTTCCTTTAATTTGTGTCCTGTAATTGTCCAAAGCGGTAATAGAAAGAGCTCCCGCCGGTTCTACAACAATGGCATCTTCGTTATAAAGTTTTAATATAGTTGTACAAACTTTTCCTTCAGGTACATTGCTAATATTATTTACCAGTTCTTTACAAGTTTCAAAATTTATTTTGCCAACACGTTTTACAGCAGCACCGTCAACGAATTTGCTTATCTTTTCTAAAGCTACTGGCTTGCCTGCTTCCAAAGCTGCTTTCATAGATGCCGCTTCTTCGGGTTCAACACCCGCAATAAAAACCTGGGGTTTATTCTTTTTCAGGTAAAGGGAAATACCAGAAATTAAACCTCCGCCTCCAATTGGAGCAATAACAAAATCAACACCGGGAAGATCTTGCAGAATTTCTACGCCAACAGTACTCTGCCCCTCTATAATTGCAGCATTATCAAAAGGAGGAACAAATACCATATTATGTTTTTCAGCGTATGCCAAAGCTTCCTGCTGGCAGTCATCAAACGTATCACCGGTAAGAATAATTTCCACTTTGTCTTTACCAAACATATTTGTTTGGTTTATTTTCTGCTTAGGTGTAGGTTGAGGCATAAAAATTACACCATTAATGCCTAAATGCTGACATGAATAAGCGACACCCTGTGCATGATTTCCTGCACTGGCACATACAACTCCTTTTTTTGCTTGCTCTTTAGAAAGCGCACTTATGAGATTGTATGCACCTCTTATTTTGTAAGATCTGACAATCTGTAAATCTTCTCTTTTCAGATAAACCTCGCATTGATACCTTTCAGAAAGTCTTTGATTGTATTCCAACGGAGTTTTTTTTACAATGCCTTTTAATCTCTCGGCTGCTGCAAACGGATTGATAGATATCATAATGCTTGAGTTGATCGACGGTAAATGTACTAAAAACTAAGTTTTTACTGGAAATATATTGCGATAAGCAGTAATTGTTTTAAATAGTAAAATACCAACCTCTAGGTATTGATTTTGCTTAGAGGAGAATCTAGCTTTGTCAATCATATAATTAGCTTAATTAAATTGATATGAAAACATTTTATACCTTTTTGTTAGGAGTTTGTGCGATAGCTATAGCTCTTGTGTCGTGTAAAAAGAGCTCGACTCCTGAGCCTGAAAAAACTAAAAGTGAAACAGTTATCGAAAATTTAACTGTCGAATTGGCGAAGCAACCTGAAGTGGCGGCGTTTTCTGAAGCTTTTAAGAATATTTCTTTAAGCGAAGAGGAAGTAAAAGACGGATTGACCATATTGGCGCCTACAGATGAAGCACTTAAGAGCTACCAACCTAATACCGTAAGCTATTCAAAGAATAGCGCGAAAATACTCGCAGATACTAATGCGCAAAAGCTTACCCAAGAACGGCTTAAAGACCATATTGTTAAAGGTGTTTTAACTAAAGCTGATTTTACTGATGGAAAAGTATTCACAAGTTTAAGTGGAAAAGTACTAAAAGTAACAGTTGACGGTCAGGAAATTAAAATAAATGGTGTGGCGCTTACATTTGTTTCTTCTTCTGATTCACAAATGATATATACCATATCGCAGGTGCTTACAATTACCGATTCTAAGATTTATTTACCCGTGAAGTTTACATACGCCGTAGACACGTTTTTGAGCTATCAAAACATAACTTATGTTGAAAATACTCAATTAATATCTTCTATTGAAGAAGGTATGTTAAAGCGGGAATTTATTTATCATGGAGATAAGCTTCAGAAGGTTATTCGATATCAAAAAGATATGGTTGCAAAAGAATGGAGGAAGATATATGAAGATATTTATGAATTAAATAGCAATGGAGATGTTAACAGAATAAATACGAAACGGGCGTCGAATGGCGAGAATTCAAGCTATCAGTTATTTACTTATAATTCTCAAAGATTGACTTCAGTTCAATATTACACTTATAGAACACCAGAATTTGCAGAGCATACATATACTAATAGTTATGAATATGACATATTTGGTAACATTAAAAAACTTATCGAATCTAGGCCAGGATCAGATGCTCTTATTGTAAATTTTGAATACGATAATAAAAACGGTATATATAAGTATGTGAAAAATCAGGGGGGCAACCTAAACAAGAACAATAATGTTATTAAAAATTCGGTGAATCATCCTAATGCTGTTCTTTTTAGCAATACTTATCTTGAGTATAATTCAGCCGGATATCCTGTAAAATATATAGCTACGTCTTCTACAACTCCGGTTACTACAACTGTAACCGTGGAATATATTGAACAATAGTTTTTCTATTTGTGAAGTTTAAGTTTAGAAACGAATTCCTATAATTTAAGCGATAGGGGAATTATTACTTGTATTGAAGCAAAAAAACCGGCGTTATAAACGTCGGTTTTCAATATATTCAAGCTATAAGATTTAATATAAATCAATTACTTACAACCCGATTAGATATTCTCAGCTAACCAGTTTCCAACTTCGCTGGTTTTATAAGCCTTATTTGATCCTGCTAAGTCTTCAGTAACGATTCCTGCAGCTAAAGATTTGTTAACCACTTCTCTGATAGCTTCTGCTTCTTCCTTTAAACCAAAAGCATCTTCGAACATCATTGCCGCAGAAAGAACAGTAGCTAACGGATTAGCAATGTCTTTTCCTGCAGCTTGTGGATAAGAACCGTGAATAGGCTCATATAAAGATGTATGAACACCTTTAGAAGCAGATGGCATTAATCCCATAGAACCAGAAATTACAGAAGCTTCGTCAGTTAAAATGTCACCGAAAAGGTTTTCTGTAATCATTACATCGTAAGAGTTAGGCCATTGTACCAAACGCATGGCAACAGCATCTACGAATTCGTAAGATACAGTAACTTCCGGATAATCTTTTTCCATTGCCTGTACAGTTTCTCTCCACAAACGAGAACTTTCCAATACGTTGGCTTTATCAACACAACATAATTTTTTGCCTCTGGTCATGGCTAATTCGAAACCTAATTTAGCTAAACGTTGAATCTCTGCTCTTGTATAAGTACAGGTATCGAAAGCAGTATTTCCATCGTCTTTTCTGCCTCTTTCGCCAAAGTAAATACCACCAGTTAATTCACGTAGGATAATTAAGTCAGTACCTTCAATTCTTTCTCTTTTTAACGGAGAGTTGTCAATTAAAGAAGGGAATGTAAAAGTAGGGCGAACATTTGCAAATAAGCCTAGCTTTTGACGCATTTTCAATAATCCCTGCTCAGGACGAACTTTCGCTTTAGGATCGTTATCGTATTTAGGATCGCCGATTGCACCAAAAAGTACCGCATCTGCAGCCATACAAACTTCGTGAGTTTCGTCTGGATAAGGTTCGCCACAAGCATCAATAGCTGAAGCGCCTGTTAAAGCTTTTGTCCAGTTGATTTCATGGTTGAATTTCTTTGCCACAGCGTCGCAAACTTTAACAGCCTGGTCTACTACTTCTGGTCCGATACCGTCACCCGGTAAAAGGGCAATATTTAATTTCATGTTCTTTTAGTTTGTTCGTTATTAGTTTTTCGTTGTCCGTTTTTCTTTGCTAGTAATTATTCAAGCGCTAATCATCTAACAAGAATTACCAACAGCTAAATTATATTAAGCATTTTTTGTGTCGCAATGATTGCGCAAACTGTTTGGTCAGAATCCAGACCTCTTGTAGTAAATGTTTTGTGTTCTGTTTCCCAAATAATTGTCGTCTCACATAAAGCATCAGTACTACTACCCGGAGCAATTCTCACTGAATAATCTACCAGTTTCGGCAATTCCAGCTTCTTTTTTTTATATACCTTGTTTAAGGCATTCATAAAAGCATCAAATTGTCCGTCACCCTGAGAATTTTCTTCGAAAAGCTCGCCATCTATCTTTACAGCAACAGTAGCAGAAGGGCGTAAACCTTTGGAATGTGTTAAAACGTAAGACTCCACAGTTACTTTTTCGCTATAAGAAGAACTCTTATCCAATACATCCGAAATAATATATGGTAAATCTTCTTTCGTAACCGTCTCCTTCTTATCGCCAAGTTCAATTACTCTTTGAGTAACCTTCTTCAGGTCTTCATCATTTAATTTTAGACCTAATTCCTGAAGATTCTTTTCGATATTCGCTTTTCCAGACGTCTTACCTAAAGCATATTTACGTTTTCTTCCGAAACGTTCAGGAAGTAACTCACTAAAATACAGGTTTTTCTTATTGTCTCCGTCAGCATGAATACCCGCAGTTTGTGTAAACACATTATCTCCTGTTATAGGTTTATTAGCAGGAATACGAACACCTGAAAAAGTCTCTACTAATTTACTTACTTTATAAACAGAAGATTCCTTCACATTAATCTCGATTTCCGGTAAAAAGTCGTGGATCACAGCGATGGCACTTTCCAGTGGAGCATTTCCAGCTCTTTCGCCCATTCCGTTAATGGTTAAATGAAGGCCATTAACTCCAGCTTTTACAGCTTCTAGAATATTTGCGGTACCTAAATCATAATCGTTATGAGCATGAAAATCGATATGTAAATCAGGATAAGTTGATTTTACTTTTGATATAAATGAATTTGCTTCCCACGGAGTTAAAATACCAAGCGTATCCGGAAGCATCACTCTCTTTACAGGCTGAGTTGATATAAAATCAAGATATTGGAATACGTACCCAGGCGAATTGCGCATGCCATTGCTCCAGTCTTCTAAATATACATTAGTAGAAATGCCATTTTCTTGCGCAAGTTTAATAATCTGTGCAATATCAGCAAAATGTTGCTCTGGTGTTTTCTTTAACTGATGTGTAAGATGGTTTAAAGAGCCTTTGGTTAAAAGGTTTTGGACTTTTACACCAGCTTTTACCATCCAATCTATAGATACGCCTTTATCTACAAAGGTAAGGACTTCAATTTTGTCCAGATAGTTATTTTCGCCGGCCCATGAACAAATGTTCTTTACGGCTTCAAACTCTCCATCTGAAACTCTTGCAGATGCTATTTCAATCCGGTCTACAAGAAGCTCTTCCAGTAATAGTTTGGAAATGGTTAATTTTTCTGAAACGGAAAATGAAACTCCTGATGTTTGTTCTCCATCGCGGAGAGTGGTGTCCATTATTTCTATTTTCCTCTTATTCATTAGTGATTTTTTGAATTAATAGCCTCACCCCGGCCCCCCTCTAAAGAGGGGATAAGGGACAGTGCTTTGTTTCTTTCTATATTTATTTATAAAGCTTTAAGCCTATAACTTTCTGCTTTTAGCTTTTTAAAATGGTCTTGTTTCAGCAAAAGCTTCAATTTCCGAAGTCATGCTTTTTAAATAATCGATATCGTCAAAACCATTCAACATGTTTCCTTTCTTGTAAGTGTTGATGTCAAATTTCTCTGATTCGCCAGTAGCCAATAGGGTTATTGTTTGCTCTGGAAGATTAATTTCTATTTCAGTTTCCGGATTGTCATAAATTGCAGCGAAAATTTTCTCTAAAAATTCAGGACTAATTTGAACCGGTAATACACCAATATTCAAACAGTTATTTTTAAAGATATCTGCAAAGAAGCTGGAAACTACGCACCTGAAACCATAATCATATACAGCCCATGCAGCGTGTTCTCTTGAAGAACCAGAACCGAAGTTTTTACCACCAACCAAGATTTTTCCTTTGTAAGTAGGATCGTTTAAAACGAAATCTGGTTTAGGAGTATCATCAGCATTGTATCTCCAGTCACGGAAAAGATTATCACCAAATCCAACTCTTTCTGTAGCTTTTAAGAAACGAGCAGGGATAATTTGGTCAGTATCCACATTCTCGATCGGAAGTGGAACTGCTGTACTTGTTAATATATTGAATTTATCGTAAGCCATTTTTATGTTGCATTTACCTAAAATCTTATTTATAGGATTTTAGCGTATCATTATTAGTTTTTTAATTTATGTGCTGCTTAAGCTTAAAGCCTTCGGCATTCAGCTTAAATTAAAGTTCTAGGGTCTGTAACTTTTCCGGTAACAGCAGCAGCAGCAGCTACTAACGGACTAGCTAACATCGTTCTGGAACCTGGTCCTTGTCTGCCTTCAAAGTTTCTGTTAGAAGTACTTACAGCATATTTTCCAGCAGGAACTTTGTCATCATTCATCGCTAAACAAGCTGAACAACCTGGTTGACGCAACACAAATCCAGCTTCGGTAAGGATATCTAAAATACCCTCTTCTTTAATTTGAGCCTCAACAATATGAGATCCAGGTACTAACCATGCAGTAACGTTATCTGCTTTATGTCTGCCTTTTACAATAGAAGCAAAAGCTCTGAAATCTTCAATCCTACCATTTGTACAACTTCCTACGAAAACGTAATCTACAGGTTTACCTATCATGGCATCACCTTCGTTGAAACCCATGTAGTTTAAAGATTTTTCGTAAGTAGCAACGCCACCTTCAACTTGTTCTGCATTAGGAACAGATTGAGAGATTCCAATTCCCATACCTGGGTTGGTACCATAAGTAATCATTGGCTCTATATCAGAACCTGCAAAAGTATATTCTTTATCAAAAACTGCATCGGCATCAGTTTTCAAAGTTTTCCAATATTCCATTGCTTTGTCCCAGCCTTCACCTTTAGGTGTAAACTCACGGTCTTTAATGTAATTAAAAGTTGTTTCGTCAGGAGCGATCATACCACCACGGGCACCCATTTCTATACTTAGGTTACACACAGTCATACGGCCTTCCATGCTCATTTTTTCGAAAACTTCACCGGCATACTCAACAAAATATCCTGTAGCGCCAGATGTAGTTAATTTTGAAATGATATATAGAGCAACATCTTTTGGTGTAACACCTTTATTAAGGCCACCAGTGATGTTAATTCTCATTTTCTTTGGTTTTGGTTGCATGATACATTGCGTAGTCAAAACCATTTCTACTTCTGAAGTACCTATACCGAAAGCAATAGCTCCGAAAGCACCGTGAGTAGAAGTATGAGAGTCACCACAAACAATAGTTGCACCTGGTTGAGTAATACCATATTCTGGTCCTACAACGTGAACAATACCATTTTTTTGGTGTCCTAGTCCCCAGTGGCTAATGCCGTATTGTTTTGCATTCTCTTCCAACGCTTTTAATTGGTTTGCTGAAAGTGGATCTGCAACCGGTAAATGTTGGTTGATTGTTGGTGTATTGTGGTCTGCAGTAGCGAAAGTACGGTTTGAATACAATACAGAATTGCCTCTGTTTTTCAAACCTAAGAAAGCTACCGGACTCGTTACTTCGTGAATCAGATGTCTGTCAATAAAAACAACATCTGGTCCATTTTCAATCTTACGAACAACGTGGCTGTCCCACACTTTATCGAATAACGTTTTGCTCATTTTTATATCGTTTTTTCTTTTTTACTAATTAAATAAACTTGTTCACCGCGTCTAAATATGCTTGTGCAGATGCCTGAACAATATCTGTATGGAAACCATATCCCATATAAGTTTTACCATCGTAAACTAAGGTCATGGTTACTTTACAGCTATCGGTACTTCCGCCGTGAATAGAGTCGATATGCAATTCTTTTAAATTGATGTCTTTTCCGATAATCGCATTTACTGCATTAATAGTAGCATTTACCGGCCCGTTTCCTGTTGCAGAAGCCTCTTTTACTTCGTTTTTATATTCAATTTGGATGGTTGAAGTTGGTACTAAAGGATGTCCGCATTGCACTTGTAAAAGTTTAATATGGATTCCATCTTTATAATTATTGTCTCCTTCACCCATCAAAGACAATAAATCATCGTCATTGATTTCTTTCTTTTTATCGGCTAAAATTAAGAATCTTTCGTAAACTTCTTCTAAATTAATCTTATCTGCTACATATCCTAAACGCTCCAAATGGTGTTTTAATGCGTGGCGACCACTTCTTGCTGTTAATATGATTTCAGACTGATTAATACCCACATCCTCCGGATTAATAATCTCGTAATTCTCTCTGAATTTCAATACACCATCCTGATGGATTCCCGAGCTGTGTGCAAAAGCATTTTTACCAACAATAGCTTTGTTTGGTTGAACTGGCATACGCATCATGCGGCTAACCATTCCGCTTAACTGATGGAATTTTTTGCTATTGATATTGGTGTATTTACCTAAGGTAGTATGCGTTTTCAAAACCATGGCAACTTCTTCCAAAGACGTGTTGCCCGCTCTTTCACCAATACCATTAATGGTACATTCTACTTGTCTTGCACCGTTCATGATACCAGCAATAGAATTTGCTGTTGCTAAGCCTAAATCGTTATGACAGTGTACAGAAATAATAGCCTGATCAATGTTTTTAACGTTGTCCATTAAATACTTGATTTTAGCTCCGTATTGGTCCGGTAAACAATACCCGTTTGTATCTGGAATATTAACCACTGTTGCACCGGCGGCAATAACAGCTTCTACCATCTGAGCGAGGAAAGCATTATCTGCTCTACCAGCATCTTCTGCATAGAACTCAATATCTTCAACAAATTTCTTCGCGTATTTTACAGCTTCAACGCCTCTTCTCAAGATTTCTTCTCTGGTACTGTTGAATTTGTATTGAATATGCATGTCTGAAGAACCTATTCCCGTATGGATTCTAGGTCTTTTTGCATACTGTAAGGCAGCAACTGCAGCATCAATATCTTTATTGTTAGCTCTTGTTAAAGCACAGATAATAGGCTCGCTAACAGCTTTAGACAATTCTACAACGCTTTGGAAATCGCCGGGGCTGGAAATAGGGAAGCCAGCTTCAATAACATCAACACCCAGTAATTCAAGTTCTTTCGCAATTTCTATCTTCTCACTTGTCGTTAACTGGCAACCAGGTACTTGCTCTCCATCTCTAAGAGTGGTATCAAATACATAAATACGGTTCGGATCGTGTATCATATTTTATTCTATTTTTTAAGGCCTAAGCCCAGTTTTTTTAATTTTTTGCTTGAACTTTTATTTGTTCAAATCTTTATTTAGAAGCCGGTTTTATATCGGCTTGTTGATTTCAATTTTAATTTGAGGATCGAAGATTTACGCTTCTTCGGTAATATTTATTTCTTCAATCACTTTTACATTTCCTTTATCCAGCACAATCCTTTTTTCGAGTGTATTTGGTAGTGCAGATTCGTAATGGCCAACATAAATTAATGTCATACCGTTACTACATAATTCGTCTACCAGACGATTAAAGTATTGTGTTTGTTGCTGATCCAAACCCTGACAGGGTTCGTCTAAAATCAATAATTCCGGATTTTTGATAATGGTTCTTGCCAATAGCACTAAACGTTGCTTACCTAAAGGCAAAGTACCCATAGTTTCATTTTTGATGTTTGTAAGGCCGAAATAGGCAACCAAATCATCTACTTGTTTTGCCTTAGTATAAGGCAATTCCAGTTGAAGTCCGAAATTATCATAAAGACCAGAAGCAACACTTTGCCATACAGTAGAAGATGTATCAAAATACCAATGGAATTCAGGAGAAATTAATCCAATTCGTTGTTTAATATCCCAAATACTTTCTCCGCTTCCTCTTCTGTTTCCGAAAAGATAAAGTTCATTGGCATAAGCTTGCGGATGATCTCCGTTTACCAAACTTAGCAATGTCGATTTACCGGAGCCATTATGGCCCTGTAAAAGCCATCTTTCACCTTTATTAACTTCCCAGTTTATACTTTTCAAAACCTGTTTTTCACCATAGCTGATATTGATGTTAACCATCCTGATAATGCTTTCTGATGAATATTCAGGAGATACCTTTAAGAATTCCGGAATTTCTCCTAAAGAGTAATCTGTATCTATCTGTAATCTGCTTGCCGAGGAAACCTCAACGATTTGTCCGTTTTCTAATAATGCAAAACGATTGATGCTTTCAGGTAGCTCTGTATCATTGCAGATTAAAATTAAGTTTACACCTGCTTTTGCAACCTCATCTAAAAGAACATTTAAGCTTTTACGGGAATTAACATCCAGCCCGGTGTAAGGCTGGTCGATGATAAGCAATTGCGGTTTTAACCACAGTGCTTTAACCAATTGAAGTTTTTTATGTTCCCCACTGGATAATTCAATCAGTTGAGAATCTTTTTGCCCCGCAAAACCTAAAGCATTGATGATAATCTCTGCCTGTATAAAATCTAAACTGTTTTCTTTTCCAAAAAGTTTAAGTTCTGCTTCGACAGTTAATGTTTCTTTCACTTGTAAGCTGGTGTATCGCTGCTGATAATAAAAATTAGCAACACCTTCCAGATTCTTAAATTGATACCAGCTTTCTACATACGTAACAAGGGCAGGTAATTTGCTGTTGGTATCAAAGTTAATGTCTACGTTTCCAACGGCACTTTGCGTTCCTGCAATGATTTTAGCTAAAGAGGTTTTTCCGCTTCCACTAATTCCATTCAATACCCAATTGCCTCCACGGTTGATGGCCCAGTTCAAATCCCTTAATACAACTTTGTGTTTGTATTTCAGATTCAAGTTTTGGATATGGACGACTGGTTGTGACATTTTTGTTTTTTAGCCTCACCCCAGCCCTCTCCGAAGGAGAGGGAGTAGTAAGTGCATATGTTTTAGTTATTATAATACCTCTGTATCGATGTATTTGCCACGTCCCAAGTCCCCTCTCTTTCGTCCCAAAGGGACTCCGTTGGAGGAGAGGGAATTTAGGGGTGAGGCTTTTTAAGCAGTTTTGATAGCTTTCATTGCAGTCATTGCTCCACGCAATTTTCTACCGATAACTTCCACTTGGTGATCACGTAAGATTTCGTTGATAGCAACTAATTCGGCATTATCAACAGAACCATCTTTACCTTCGTTGAAGTTTTTACCTACTAAGTCAGTATCAACAGTTTTCATGAAATCTGCTAATAAAGGCTTACAAGCCTGGTCAAATAAATAACATCCATACTCAGCAGTATCAGAAATAACGCGGTTCATTTCGAATAATTTTTTACGAGCAATTGTGTTAGCGATTAATGGTGTTTCGTGTAAAGACTCATAGTAAGCAGATTCTGCTTTAATACCTGCCTCAACCATTGTTTCGAAAGCCAATTCAACACCAGCTCTTACAAAAGCAACCATTAAAAGATAATTATCAAAGTATTCTTGCTCGCCAATTTTAACGTTACCAGCAGGAGTTTTTTCGAAAGCAGTTTCACCGGTTTCAGCTCTCCATTTTAACAGATTAGCATCGCCATTAGCCCAGTCTTCCATCATCGTTTTGCTGAACTCGCCAGACATGATATCATCCTGGTGTTTTTGGAATAAAGGACGCATGATATCTTTCAACTCTTCAGAAATTTTGAAAGCTTTGATTTTAGCAGGATTGCTTAATCTGTCCATCATACCGCTCACACCACCGTGTTTTAAAGCTTCAGTAATAACCTCAACACCGTACTGTACTAATTTAGAAGCGTAACCAGCATCAATTCCTTTTTCAATCATTTTATCGAAAGAAAGGATAGAACCAGTTTGCAACAAGCCACAAAGGATAGTTTGCTCGCCCATTAAGTCAGATTTTACTTCTGCAACGAAAGAAGATCTTAACACACCAGCTCTGTGACCACCAGTACCCACACAGTAAGCTTTAGCTTGTGCCAAACCTTTACCTTCAGGATCGTTCTCTGGATGAACAGCTATCAATGTAGGAACACCAAAACCTCTTAAATACTCAGCTCTAACTTCAGAACCTGGACATTTAGGAGCAACCATAATTACAGTAATGTCTTTACGAACCTGCATTCCTTCTTCCACGATGTTAAAGCCATGGGAGTATAATAGGGTAGAACCTTGTTTCATCAATGGCATAACAGCGCTAACAACAGCAGTGTGTTGTTTATCTGGAGTTAAGTTAACCACTACATCAGCAGTAGGAATTAACTCGTCGTAAGTTCCAACTTTAAAGTTGTTTTCTGTAGCATTTTTCCAGGAATCTCTTTTACCTTCAATAGCTTCTTTACGTAAAGCGTAAGAAATATCTAAACCGCTATCTCTTAAGTTTAAACCTTGGTTCAAACCTTGAGCACCTGCTCCAACGATAACAATTTTTTTGCCTTTTAATGCGTTTATGCCATCAGCGAATTCAGAGTTTTCCATAAACTCACAAACGCCTAATTGGTTCAATTGCTCTCTTAACGGTAAGGTGTTAAAATAATTTGCCATTTTTTGTTTATTATTACTTGTATTTAATTCTACTATTTTCTTATTAATCTTCTCTGTGCTAAGGCATAACCCAGGTGTATGTTGTCATGCCCCGCGGTTGTAACTAAAATTTCTCCAAAGGTATTCATTTCAACTTTATATGTCGATGTAGCAAACGATTGTACTTTTTCAAAAAAGCCGTTATCATAATCGCTTTGGATCTCTTTTATGGTCGACAATGCCAATGCTTTTAATTCATTAACTTCGTCAGTATTGATGAACCTGGAGGGTTTTGATTCCCTTTTAAAATCGTCATTATATTTTATCCAGAATGCATCTGTTTTTATTCCGGTGCGAACATAGCAAAGCGATTGGGTACTTACAACAATATGTCCGAAATTCCAGATAATATTGTTGTTGAAACCTTCCGGAATATGATTTAACTCTTCTATTGTAAGAGAATCTACCAGTTGAATAAAAGCTTGTCGGGTTTGGATAATGAAATTAAAAGTCTGTTCTGTCATATTACATTGTAAATACCTTGTCCCTTTTATTCAAATATTCATTTTCTGCTGCTTGTTCACCAGGGAGATTACTTTCAAATTTCTTTAATTTAGAATGGAAACCTTCGCTGTCTTTAATAATGGCTACCCTTGCACTTCTTACAAACTCAATTAAGCCATAAGGTTGCAGTACATCAATCAGTTTATCAGTCTCTTCTCTATGCCCTGTAGCCTCAAAAACAGTATAATCTTTTCTGATGACTACAGCCCTCGCACCATGTTCGCGAAGTAATCTTTCTACACTTACATGCTCTGCAATGATATCGGTAGGAACTTTATATAAAGCCAATTCCTGCCAAATAATTTCTTCATTGCGGTTATAATAGACTTTCAGCACTTCGACCTGTTTCTCCAGTTGTCTGGCTACCTTTCTAACTACCTCTTCAGTTTCATGGATGACAATATTGAAACGGTGGATACTATCCACTTCAGAAGGAGAAGTATTTAAGCTTTCTATATTCAGTTTTCTGCGACTGAATATAATAGCTATTCTACTCAGTAAACCAACTTGGTTTTCGGTATAAACGGTGATGTTATATTCCTGCTTTTCTATTTTCGCTTCCATAATGATTTACTAATTATTTAAGTCTGATTTCACTTACACTGCATCCTTGCGGAACCATAGGGAACACATTGTTTTCTTTGGTAACCATAACTTCCAGCAGATAGGAACCTTTATGGTTCAACATTGTTTCCAAAGCAGAATTTAATTGTGCCCTTTCAGAAACTTTCTGGCCATCTATATAGTAACTTTTTGCCAAAGCTACGAAATCCGGGCTGGTAATATTTACAAATGAATATCTTCTATCGTGGAAAAGTTCTTGCCATTGTCTAACCATACCTAAGAACTGGTTATTTAAGATGACAATTTTAACATTCACTCCGCTTTGCATAATTGTACCCAACTCCTGAAGTGTCATCTGGAACCCACCGTCACCTATGATTGCAACAACCGTTCTGTCCTGAGCTCCGAATTTAGCACCAATTGCAGCCGGAAGCGCAAACCCCATAGTACCTAACCCGCCACTGGTGATATTGCTTCTGGTGTGGTTGAACTTCGCATAACGACAAGCTACCATCTGATGTTGACCAACGTCGGTTACAATTACCGCATCACCATTAGTTAACTGGTTCAGTAAATTGATAACTTCGCCCATAGTCATCTCACCTTCTTTCGGATTGATTTCTTTGTCAATACATTCAGTGATTTCTTCTTTTTCGTAATCTCTGAATCTTTGTAACCAGGTTTTATGCGCTTTTTTCTCCACCAGTTCGGTTAAAAGCGGCAAAGTCTCTTTACAGTCTCCCCATACAGGTACTGTAGTTTTTACATTTTTGTCAATCTCTGCCGGATCTATATCTAAATGGATAACTTTGGCTTGCTTGGCATATTTATCTAAACGGCCGGTTACACGGTCATCAAAACGCATACCTATAGCAATCAGCACATCACATTCATTTGTCAAAACGTTAGGGCCATAGTTACCATGCATACCCAACATACCCACGTTTAGTTCATGATCCGTAGGAATTGCACCGGCACCCATAATCGTCCATGCCGAAGGAATTCCGGCTTTCTCTACAAAAGCTTTAAATTCTGCTTCTGCATTTCCCAATAAAACGCCTTGCCCAAATAATACAAAAGGTTTTTCTGCTTTATTGATAAGCTCTGCAGCTTGTTCAATATATTCTTTTCTTACAATTGGCTTAGGTCTATAGCTTCTGATGTGATCACATTTTTTATAGCCGTAGTAATCTGTCAATTGTAATTGTGCGTTTTTGGTAATATCAATCAATACCGGTCCAGGTCTCCCTGTTCTAGCTATATAGAAAGCTTTCGCCATCACTTCTTCAATTTCAGAAGCATCGGTAATCTGATAATTCCATTTGGTTACCGGGGTAGTAATATTGATTACGTCAGTTTCCTGAAAAGCATCTGTACCCAGTAAATGAGCAAATACCTGCCCTGTAATAGCAACCATTGGAGTGCTATCTATTTGAGCATCTGCTAAACCGGTAATCAGGTTAGTAGCACCGGGGCCGCTTGTAGCGAAAACTACACCTACTTTGCCAGAAGTTCTGGCATAACCTTGTGCTGCGTGGGTAGCACCTTGTTCATGTCTAACCAAAACATGTTGTAATTTATCCTCATAGTCGAATAAAGCATCATATATTGGCATAATTGCACCCCCGGGATAGCCGAATATTGTATCAACATTTTCCTCGATAAGGCACTTAAGTACAATTTCTTGACCTTTTAGTTGTTGAACCGCTGTAGTAGCAGTTTCTTCCGGACTAGTGGTCAGTAACACATCCTTTTGTTGCATTTTCTACACTTTTAAAATATTTATACAATACCCCTCTTTTAACCGGAGGTTCTGGTTGTTTCCATTGCGCTCTTCTTGCTGCTAATTCCTCGTCAGAAAGCAATACATTAATTGTATTGGTAGTTGCATCGATTTCTATGATATCCTCGTCCTGAATTAATGCAATTGTACCCCCCTCGTAAGCTTCCGGTACAATGTGTCCCACAACGAAACCATGTGTACCACCAGAGAAACGTCCATCGGTAATTAACGCTACAGAAGAACCTAATCCGGCACCAATGATGGCAGCTGTAGGTTTTAACATTTCCGACATACCTGGCCCACCTTTTGGTCCTACATAACGGATTACCACTACGTCGCCGGCTTTCACCTTTCCTGAAGAAATACCCTGAATTAATTCACTTTCTCCATTAAATGTGCGGGCTGTTCCTTTAAAGCGTTCGCCTTCTTTTCCAGAAATCTTTGCGACAGAGCCTTCAGTAGCCACGTTTCCGTAAAGCATTTGTAAGTGTCCGGTCGCTTTTATAGGTTTTTCCAATGGGAAAATCACTTTCTGATTTTCAAACTCGATATCAGGTACCGATTCTAAGTTCTCAGCAATCGTTTTTCCTGTTACAGTTAAACAATCTCCGTGGATTAATCCTTTGTTCAGTAAGTATTTCATTACCATAGGAACACCACCAATATTGTGAAGATCTTCCATCAGGTATTTTCCGCTTGGTTTCAAGTCTGCCAATACAGGGATTCTATCACTGATATCCTGGAAATCTTTTAGCGTTAACTCAAGTCCTACGGAATCAGCCATTGCAATCATATGCAATACCGCATTAGTACTGCCTCCTAAAACCATAATAACCGTAATCGCGTTTTCAAAAGCTTTTCTGGTTAGGATATCGCTAGGCTTAATATCTTTCTCTAATAAGATTTTGATATATTTTCCTGCTTCTCTACACTCGTTTATTTTTTCCTGACTTAAAGCCGGATTAGACGAGCTGTAAGGTAAACTCATTCCCATCGCTTCAATCGCAGAAGACATGGTATTTGCGGTGTACATTCCGCCACAAGCACCGGCTCCAGGGCAGGCATGCTCAATAACACCCTGATAATCTTCGTCGCTTAAGTTTCCGGCAAGTTTCTGACCCAATGCTTCGAAAGCAGAAACAATATTAAGCGCTTCTCCTTTGTATTCTCCGGGATGGATAGAACCACCATAAACCATAATAGAAGGACGGTTTAATCTCGCCATTGCAATTAAAGATCCGGGCATGTTTTTATCACAACCAGGTACGGTAATTAAACCATCATAAAAATGGGCACCGGTAACCGTTTCTATAGAATCAGCGATTAAATCTCTTGATACCAAGGAATATCTCATGCCAGTAGTACCGTTAGTAATACCATCACTTACACCAATGGTATGGAATGTTAAACCGACCAGACCATTATCCCAGACACCTTTTTTGACTTCTGCGGCCAGGCCGTTTAAGTGCATGTTGCAATTGTTTCCATCATATCCCATACTGGCAATACCAACTTGTGCTTTAGACATGTCAGCTGTGGTTAAGCCTATGGCATAAAGTTGTGCCTGAGAGGCGGGTTGCGTTTTGTCCTGAGTAATTGTCTTACTGTACTTGTTTAATTCCATTATATTATAACCTCGTAACTTAATTTATCCAATACTAATTTTTTATAGGCTCTTTGAAGCATAGCCCCAACACTATCTTCGAAATTTAACCGAAATGGTACATTGTCTACCGAGCCGATGCCGACGACTTCCGCGGCGGTGCTGCATAAGAATGCACTGTCTGCATCTTTGAATTCTTCCGGTGTAATGTCTTTTTCTATAACTTCTATCTCAAAAGATCTTGCGATTTGAATCAGCGTAGATCTTGTTATTCCTGCTAATATATATTCTGATGATGCTGGAGTATATATTTTTCCATCTTTCTCGCAAAAAAGATTGGCTCCCGGAGTTTCAGCAATAAAACCTCGTTCATCTAATTGAATAGCATCATCGTAACCATCATTTGTAGCTTCTGTTGTTGCTATAATAGAATTGATATAGTTCCCTGTAATCTTGGCGTCTATAGGAGAAGTCTTCGGACTCAACCTTCGGTGAGAAGAAATACAAGTGTTCAATAGCTTGTTACCATTGTAGAAATCCCATTCCCAGGCCATAATGGTAATATCAGCTATATCGTTAATTTTTAAATCCATACCTCTGCCGGTTGTAACCAATGGTCTTATGTAGGCATTATCCAGTTTGTTAAGCTCCAATAGACGATAAGAAATTCTGATTAATTCATAGATGTCCCTTTTAAAAGGTATACCTATCTTTTCACAAGATTGCATCAGACGTTCAAAATGCTCTTTTGCTTTGAAAATTTTCACACCATTGTCTGTAACATAAGAGCGTAAGCCCTCGAAAACTCCAAAACCATAATGCACACTTTGGCTGAAAATATCGATGCCTGTGGAAGTAGATTCCACAAATTCACCTTTAGTGTATATGTATTTTTTCATTTTTGTTACAATTGACTTTTTTTCAAAAAAAATGCCTCCGTTTAAGAAGGCACATCTAAATATCTTTTGTTTATTATTTAAAACATGCCTTCTGCATATCACCCAAAATCAGGTAAGTAATTAATAAGACGATAATATTGACAATGACTAGCATGTTAGATTTTTATTGATATTGCTTTTGATTGTTGTAAGGTAGTATATCCTTTAATTATTGTCAATAGCTCAATAAAAAAAGTTTAAATAAAAATAATATTTTGAATATTCTTGTTTATTTGTTTTAATGTTGTTGTTTTTGTGTTATTTTTGAAATATTATTTTTGATGCCATGAACCAAACATCAAAATGGTATTCGGTATAAATGCTATGTGTGCATAATATTTAACCTGAATTCTTCCTGAAATGGACAAATTGGATGAAAAATTGATTAAAATCACCCTCATTTCAAAAAAGAAAGGTTGGCAAATTTGCCAACCTTTAGTAATATCTGAATGTTTAAACCGTAGACTATTTTTGTTGAACGCTTTCTGCTAAAACAATAATCTTATTGTTAATCACTTCAATAACTCCTCCAGTAATTAAGAACTTTTGTTCGTTGTTTCCGGTTCTCACAATCACTTTTCCTTGCTCTAAAGTAGAGATAATAGGGGCGTGATTATTTAAAACTTCAAAAGATCCTTGAGTTCCGGGTACAGTTACCGAAGTAATGTCGCCGTCAAATACTTTTTTATCGGGAGTTAATATTTCTAAAATCATATCTTTTAAGTCTGTAGAAAGTATTTAGTATCAAGATTCAAGATAATCGAATGCCCCGACACTTGATACTAAAGACTTGATTCTATTTACGCGTTTGCTTCAGCTAATAGCTTTTTACCTTTTTCAATTGCGTCTTCAATACTTCCAACTAAGTTGAACGCTGCTTCAGGATATTCATCCACTTCACCATCCATAATCATGTTGAAACCTTTGATGGTGTCTTTAATATCTACAAGAACACCTTTTAAACCTGTAAACTGTTCAGCAACGTGGAAAGGCTGAGATAAGAAACGTTGTACCCTTCTTGCTCTGGCTACAGTTAACTTGTCTTCCTCAGATAATTCGTCCATACCTAAGATGGCGATAATATCCTGTAATTCTTTATAACGTTGTAAGATTTCTTTTACTCTTTGTGCGCAAGCATAATGCTCGGGACCAACAACTGCAGGAGTTAAGATTCTTGAAGTAGAATCTAACGGATCTACTGCCGGATAAATACCTAGCTCAGCAATTTTACGGGAAAGTACTGTTGTAGCATCTAAGTGGGCGAAAGTTGTAGCAGGAGCAGGGTCAGTTAAGTCATCTGCAGGTACGTAAACCGCTTGTACAGATGTGATAGATCCTCTCTTTGTAGAAGTAATACGTTCTTGCATCGCACCCATCTCTGTTGCTAAGGTTGGTTGGTAACCTACTGCAGAAGGCATACGACCTAAAAGCGCAGATACCTCAGAACCCGCCTGAGTAAAACGGAAAATATTATCGATGAAGAATAGTACATCTTTACCTTGTCCGTCGTCTTCACCATCACGGAAGTATTCAGCAACAGTTAAACCAGATAAAGCAACACGGGCTCTAGCACCTGGAGGCTCATTCATCTGACCGAAAACGAAAGTACATTTAGAATCTTTCATTAACTCTTTGTCAACTTTGGAAAGATCCCATCCACCTTCTTCCATAGAATGCATAAACTCATCACCGTATTTGATAATGCCAGACTCTAGCATCTCGCGTAATAAATCGTTACCCTCACGAGTACGCTCACCTACACCAGCAAATACAGAAAGACCACCGTGACCTTTTGCAATATTATTGATAAGCTCCTGGATCAATACAGTCTTACCAACACCCGCACCACCAAATAAACCAATTTTACCACCTTTTGCGTATGGTTCAATCAGATCGATAACTTTAATACCTGTAAACAAAATTTCGTTTTCGGTAGAAAGATCTTCAAATTTAGGAGGGGCATTGTGAATAGACTTACCATTAGCTTTGTCTAAATTTTCAATACCGTCAATAGCATCACCAACAACGTTGAAAACGCGTCCTTTAATGTTCTCTCCAATAGGCATTTTGATAGGAGCGCCGGTATCAACTACATCCATTCCTCTCACTAAACCATCTGTAGAGTCCATTGCAATACCTCTTACACGGTCTTCACCAAGGTGTTGTTGAACCTCTAAAACAATTTTCTGACCATTTTCCTTACGAATTTCTAAGGCATCGTAAATTTTAGGTAGCTTAGAACCTTCGGCAGAGAAGCTAACGTCTACTACTGGGCCAATGATTTGTGCTATTTTTCCAATGTTTGGCATGTTATATGACAATTTTTATTAAAATCAATTGTTTTTAAGCCTCTTAGGGCTACTACTTTGAGTGTGCGAAATTACATTTTATTACTTTAATTCAAAACCTATTTTTAATAATTATTTCATATTTTTTTACAAGTCATTATCGGGTTTGTAGGAGACCACCTTTTCATAATATGGCTTGAATGTTGCTTTGTGTTTCATAAACTGCATCTATGAAAAAATTTAACATTAAAAAACTGTTCCATTTTATCGTTAATACACTCAGAAAGTGCTATTTAAAATGGATGTCGAAAAGAAGGCATGTTATTACAACAGACTACGATCCTTTCATGAAAGAGATCCTTTTTATTTAGCAGAAGTATTTCTTTTTGTTAATAATTTTATTATGTTAGCATAGTATTTGCTATGCATGCATAAAAAGGATCAGTTAATAACCTAATATTACCATTATGATAACAAACAAAATAGTTTTTGGGGTGCTGTTAAGCATTTCTTCCGTTGCTGTTTTTGGACAGGGTTTTCAGGTAAACCTTCAGGGGCAGAAACAAATAGGCATGGCAGGTGCAGGTGTTGGCCTGGCATTAGACGAAGCTTCTGTATTTTATAATCCCGGAGCAGTTTCTATGCTAGATAAAAATGCCATAAGCGCAGGTATCAGTCCGGTGTTTTTTAAATCTGCATTTTTACAGCGAGGTTCCAATCATGTAGAATATAATAAAGACGAAGTAGCGACACCTATTCAGGTTTATGGTGTTTGGGGACCAAAATCAGGTAAATATAAGTTGGGTTTAGGAGTATACACACCTTTTGGAGGTTTAAATAATTGGGGCGAAGATTGGTCAGGGAAATATGCTATTACGTCACTTGATTTAAAGGCGATTTATATACAACCTACCATTAGTATTAAATTATCTGATAATATAGGTTTTGGTGCGGGGTTTGTTTTTAACCATGGCATTGTAGATCTAAGGAGGAGAGTTCCTGTTTCTAATGATCAGGGAGTACCCGGAAGTGTGCAGCTTAAAGGCAATGGTAATGCATATGGATGGAATGCCGGGTTATTTATGAAAAGCGACTTTGGTTTAACAGCGGGTATTTCTTACCGGTCTAAAGTTGTTACAAAGGTAGAGGATGGTGATGCCAATTTTGATGTGGCAAATTCATTACAGCCAACATTCCCTACAAAATTCAGTTCGGAACTGCCTCTGCCAGGTACGTTGGCACTGGGCTTAGGTTATGAGGCAGGACCGAAAACTCAGCTTGCACTAGATTTGAGCTGGACAGACTGGAAAGTGTATGAAAATTTAGCTTTTACTTACAATAATAATTTTGAAACTCCGCCTTCACCCAGGAATTACGGAGATGGCTACGCTGTGAAATTGGGCATGCAGCACATGGCCTCCGAAAAATTTGCGATTAGAGCAGGGGCAGGATATGTTTTCTCTCCTGTAAAGGAGGGCTATGTCACACCAGAAGTGCCGGATGCTAATCGGCTAATATTAACGGCAGGTATGAGCTACAATTTTAGTCAGAAATTTGGTGTAGATATTTCTTTTATGTACGAAAACCTGAAGGAAATTGATGAGACTAATATCGAGACCCAACTGTCAGGTAAATTTAAATCTCATGTGTACATACCAGGTATTTCACTGGCTTACAGATGGTAATTAATTGTTGAATTTTAATTGAATGTCATGAATTTAAGAAATATAAAAGTTTGGATTTACAGTATAGCTCTTTTAACTGTAGTTTCTTGCCGGCCAGAAATAGATCTGCCTCAGCAGTCCGCTGGTAGTGCAGACTTCACTAAGTATATAGCAATAGGGAATTCTCTTACAGCAGGTTATGCAGATAACGGTTTGTATTTAGAGGGACAGAAAGTAGCCTATCCAAATCTTATAGCCGAGCAGATGAAAGCCGTTGGCGGCGGAAATTTTGTGTCTCCTTTTTTTACAGAAGCACAAGCTAATGGTTCGGGATATGTACGTCTAACAGGTTTTAATCCGGACGGGTCTCCTATTATTACATCAATTACAGATAAACTGGCTTATAGAAGTTCTACTCCTAAGCTATTGACTAAATATACCGATGAGATACAAAACCTCGGTGTGCCCAATATGAGTATAGCTTTTTCTACTCAAAATATCATGAGTTCCACTTTAGGAAATATGTATTTCGAAAGATTGGTGCCCGATGCGAACGCAGGAACTATCAATTATCAGCAATTTGCCACTACTAAAAATCACACTTTCTTTTCTTTCTGGCTTGGGAATATAGACGCATTGGGGTGGGCTACCAGCGGGGGAAATGCAGAAGGAGATATAACAAGACAGCTAACACCAGTTAATGCATTTACAGGATTGTTGAATCAGTTTATAAACTCCTTAACAAGCAACGGACGAAAGGGAGTTATTGCAACAATACCAGATGTTTCGGCCATTCCATTTTTCAATACCGTAACAGTGGCTGCAATAAATAAAGCGCTCGAAGCCAATCAGGTTAAATTATATATACAGCCGGCCAACGGATTGCCAAGGCTGGCAACAAATGAGGATTTAATAGTTTTAAACTTTGATAGAAGTAAATTAGGTGTAGGAGGTTATGGAGTAAGCCCTTTAAATCCAATGGAAAATAAATATGTATTAGATAAAGATGAAGTAGCTACTGTACAGCAAGCGATAAAATCTTATAATATAGCTATAAAACAGGTTGCAGAAGTAAAAGATCTGGCTTTTGTAGATACATACGCAATACTTAATGAAATTAAGAAAGGCAAAAATTTTGATGGAGTAGAAGTATCCTCCGAATTTATTAGGGGAAATGCTTTCTCTTTAGACGGTGTGCATCTTACTCCGATAGGGAATGCCATAGTCGCTAATGCCTTTATTGATGCGATTAATGCGAAATACAATTCTACTATTCCTAAGATTAGTGTGGCTAATTATGTAGGAGTAAAATTTCCATAATTGGTATCTGTTCGGAATAGAAAGGGTCTGCTTCTTGAAATGAAGCAGACCCTTCTAGTGTCTATACTGTCCGAAATCAATATGTAAAAAATTGTTGCTTTCGGTTCAAAAGATTAACTTCGGAACATGAAGAAAATCTTGGTGACAGGAAGCAATGGTTTGTTAGGGCAAAAACTAACAGATGCCGTTTTGAAAAACCGACAATTTGAACTTATAGCAACGGGAAAGGGAGTTAACAGGCACCCTGTAAAAACGGGATATGTCTATGAGGAAATGGACATCACCAATAAAGATAGTATTGCCTCTGTAGTGAGAAAGCATCATCCGGATGCAATCATCAATACCGCTGCAATGACCAATGTAGATACCTGCGAAAGTCAAAGAGAAGAATGCTGGTTGTTAAATGTAACTGCTGTAGAATATCTTGCAGATCTGTGCAGGGAAGAAGACATCCAATTGGTTCATTTGTCCACAGACTTTATTTTTGATGGAGAAGAAGGCCCTTATACCGAAGATGCAGTACCTAATCCGCTTTCATACTATGGCGAATCCAAGTTGGCCGCCGAGCAGTTGTTAGAACACTCGGGAATACATTATGCTATTCTAAGAACAATTATTGTGTATGGAATTGTCAATGATATGAGCAGAAGTAACATTATTCTTTGGGCAAAAGGAGCATTGGAGAAAGGTAATCCTATTAATGTGGTTAACGACCAGTGGAGGATGCCAACACTTGCAGAAGATCTGGCTGATATCTGTTTACTGGCAGTAGAGAAAGAAGCACAGGGAGTTTATAATGCATCCGGTAAGGATATGATGAGTATCATAGAACTAGTGCAAAGAGTAGCAACTTACTACAATCTGGATAAATCGCTAATCAAGCCAATATCTTCAGTAACCTTAAACCAGGCTGCTAAAAGACCTAAAAAAACAGGTTTTATATTAGATAAATCTGTAAAAGAACTCGGTTATCAGCCCCATAGTTTCGAAGAAGGAATACGCATTATGGAGAAACAGTTAGCAGCTCTATAGTAGAAAGAGAGATAATTAATTTAATAAGTACACTAAAAATCACAGACATGGCATTAAAAGTAGGAGATCAGGCTCCGGATTTTACATTATTGAATACAGAGGCTAAAGAAGTTAGTCTCGCTGATTTTGCAGGGAAAAAGGTAGTTCTTCATTTTTTTCCTTTAGCTTTCACAGGAGTTTGTACAACTCAATTATGTACATTAAGAGATAATTTTGGTTTCTACGAAGGTATAGGAGCACAGGTTTTAGGTATTTCGGTAGATTCACCTTTTACATTGGCTAAATTCACAGAAGAAAACAATTATCAATTTCCTTTGCTTTCTGATTTTAATAAGGAAGTCTCAAAAGCATATGGGGCTTTCTACGAAGATTTCGTGTTAGGTTTAAAAGGTGTGGCTAAAAGGTCAGCTTTTGTAATAGACGAGAACCAAAAAATCATTTATGCGGAAGTTTTAGAAAAAGCATCAGACTTACCGAACTTCCAGGCAATAGACGCTTTAATTAAATAAAAATATGGAGCCATCAATAAGTATAGTATTTATTATTGTAGGAGCAATTGTAGCAATTGCTCTGTTTCTCTATATATTACCGGTAAACTTATGGTTTACAGCACAGCTATCCGGTGTAAGAATTAATCTGTTGAATTTAGTTTTAATGAGATTAAGAAGAGTTCCGCCTTCTTTGGTTGTTAATGCGATGATTACTTCCACTAAAGCGGGATTAAACATAACTTCTAATGAGATAGAAACACATTTTTTGGCAGGTGGCCATGTAAATAATGTAATTAAGGCCCTTATTTCTGCTGATAAAGCCAATATCCCGCTGGATTTTAAATTGGCTACGGCAATTGACCTGGCAGGACGTGATGTTTTCGAGGCTGTTCAGCTTTCCGTAAATCCAAGGGTAATCAATACACCTCCGGTTGCAGCTGTGGCTAAAGATGGTATTCAGTTAATCGCAAAAGCAAGGGTTACAGTTAGAGCAAATATCAACCAACTGGTTGGTGGTGCCGGCGAAGAAACCATCTTAGCCCGGGTAGGCGAAGGTATTGTAAGTACTATTGGTTCTTCTATAAGCCATAAGGAAGTTTTGGAAAACCCGGATAATATTTCCAAGGTAGTATTGGCTAAAGGTCTGGATTCCGGTACGGCTTTCGAAATTCTGTCTATCGATATTGCTGACATCGATATTGGTGAGAATATTGGTGCAAAGTTGCAAACAGACCAGGCAGAAGCCGATCTAAAAGTAGCCAATGCTAAAGCCGAAGAAAGAAGAGCCATCGCTGTAGCTTACGAGCAGGAGATGCGGGCTAAAGCGCAGGATGCAAGAGCTAAAGTTATCGAAGCAGAGGCACAGGTGCCTTTAGCTATGGCAGAAGCCTTTAGAAGTGGAAACTTGGGTATTATGGATTATTATAAAATGCAAAATATCCAGGCAGATACCGAGATGAGAGGTTCTATAGCAAAACCGGGTTCTTCTGGCAAAACAGATAAGAAATAATTGGGAATTTTGTCATATTGGGCAGAGTCGAAATATCTTCTGAAAAGGAGACTTTGATTCTGCTCAGTAAATAAATAAAGATTCATCTACTTCTGGTTATAATGTCCCATCACTGAAATAACAAACACAGTCACCATCTGTTCTTTTACTTTGTATACTATTCGGTCTTTTTGGTTTATTCTTCTTGACCAAAAACCAGAAAGCTCATGTTTTAATTGTTCGGGATTACCCGAGCCTTGGTATGGATGCTCAGAAAGTTCGTCGAAAATTTTTTCTATTTTCTTGATATTAGATTTGTTTCCAGACTTGTAATGTTTTTTTAATTGAGCTAAAGCTAAAGCTTCTACTTTTACTTCAAACTTTCCCATAGATTCTTTGGGTCTACGGTTTTATAATTAGCCCTTTCTTCAGCAACTTTTATTGCTTTTACAAATTCCGGATCATAATTTTCTATATATTCTTTTTTTTCATAGTTAATCTTAAGGGCTTTTAAGAATGTTTTGATAGCCTCCAACTGCTCTTTAGTTTCTGGGCGAACTATTAAAGTTTCCATAATCCTATAATGGTTTGATTTATACAAATATAGTGAATTTTGAGTGGATGAGCCTATAGGGCCTACTATCACATTAAGACTTTCAAAAATGTGGTGCGGTGGGAAGAAAAGAGCCTAAATCATACTAGTTTTTTCACAGGTTTCGAGAACTTCAGCCTAACCCGAAACTCATTCGTACCCACATTGACGGGAGTAGAAGGACATTTATAAGCAAATCCACCATTTCAAATATTTAAAATAAAATTTGCAGTAATCATCCTATTGTCTATCTTTGCAATCCCAATCGCGGGAATTAGTGGACATCTTAGATGTTTATTGAAAGAATGGATCTGTAGCTTAACTGGATAGAGCACCTGACTACGGATCAGGAGGTTAGGGGTTCGACTCCCTTCAGGTCCACTGATTAATCAAAAGCCTTTTTGCCTTAGGCAGAAAGGCTTTTTAATTTCAAACCAAAGAACTATGCTAAATTTAGTACTATTTGGCCCTCCAGGGGCAGGTAAAGGCACCCAATCTCAGAAATTAATTGATAAATATGCTTTGATACACCTTTCAACTGGTGATATTTTGAGAGCTGAGATTAGTAATGGAACAACGCTTGGCCTAGAGGCAAAGAAACTGATGGATCAGGGGCTACTAGTGCCTGATGAAGTGGTAATTGGTATGATTAGCAATAAGCTAGATGCTAACAAAGATGCAAAAGGATTTATTTTTGATGGTTTTCCTCGTACCGTAGCACAGGCTGCAGCTTTAGATCAATTACTGATTTCTAAAGGTGAAGCTATATCAGGAATGATTGCACTACAGGTAGATAATGAAGAGTTAGAGAAACGTTTATTATTAAGAGGTAAAGATTCTGGTCGTCCGGATGATCAGGATCCTGCAATTATTAAGAAAAGGGTAGAGGAATATAATAGTAAAACAGCACCGGTGGCTAACTATTATAAAGAACAAAATAAGTTTACAGGCATTAACGGTATAGGTAGTATCGAAGAGATATTCGAAAATATCGTTAAAGTTATTGATGCGTATTAGTAGGGAAATTTTAAAATAGTAGTGGAATTGCAGTACTTTTGAACAAGTAGCTGCAATTTCTGTTTATAAAGGTAATGTCATGTCACAAGGATCGAATTTTGTAGATTATGTAAAGATTTGTGGTCGTTCTGGTAATGGGGGTGCAGGCTCTGCACATCTTCACAGAGACGTTCGTACTGCTAAAGGAGGTCCGGATGGTGGAGACGGAGGAAGAGGGGGACATGTCATAGTACGTGGCAATGCTCAGTTATGGACATTATTGCATCTTAAATACCGTAAACATATCATTGCAGAACACGGTATGTCTGGGGGGAGTGCTTTGAAGACAGGTCGTGACGGGAATGATGAAATACTGGAAGTTCCTTTGGGAACAGTAGCCAGGGATGCTGAGACTGGCGAAGTGCTTTTCGAAATCACAAAAGATGGTGAAGAAAAGATATTGGTAAAAGGAGGTAGAGGTGGTTTGGGTAACTGGCATTTCAGGTCATCAACAAATCAGACTCCAAGATATGCACAGCCAGGAGAGGCTGGATTAGAAGAATGGAGAATACTGGAACTTAAAGTATTGGCTGATGTTGGTTTAGTAGGCTTTCCTAATGCCGGAAAATCAACCTTGTTATCTGTAATTACTGCAGCCAAACCGGAAATAGGAGATTATCCCTTTACTACTATTGTGCCTAATTTGGGAATTGTTTCTTATCGTGGGGGGAAATCTTTCATTATGGCTGATATTCCGGGAATTATTGAAGGTGCTTCTCAGGGTAAGGGATTAGGATTTCGTTTCTTAAGACATATAGAACGTAATTCGGTGCTATTATTTATGATACCTGCAGATACCAGTCGTAGTATTAAAGAAGAATATGAAATATTGCTATCTGAGCTTTCTGCGTATAATGAGGAATTACTGCACAAGCCGAAAATACTGGCTATTACCAAATCAGACATGCTGGATGAGGAGCTCGAAGCTGAAATGAAAAAAGACTTACCAGATTTGCCTTATATATTTATTTCATCAGTAGCACAAAAAGGATTAACCGAATTGAAAGATCTGCTTTGGAAAGCAATAAACGGTTAGTTAGTTTCCCAAGGGATGCCATTGGCAAGTTAGTTAGTACTATTTGTCATTCCGACAATGGGAGGAATCTCTTATTGAAATATTCTGTTTAATAGATTCTTCCTGCCGTCAGAATGACAAAATTGATGGAATTTCTCATTTCGACCAACGGGAGAAATCTCTGTTTTTAAATCTTATGATTTAGAAATTCCCAATCGGGGTTAAATGAATTAATAAGTGTTTCCTTTTTTTGCCTTCTCCACCCTTTTATTTCTTTTTCACGATCAATGGCATGCTGTATATATTGGTAGTGTTCATAGTATATTAGAAAAATAGCATTATATTTTCCAGCAAAGCTTTGTTTCAAGGAAACGCTATCTTCTTTGTGTTCAACCAATCTCCTGTCTAAATTATTGGTAATGCCTATGTATATACTTTTTTAGATTGATTTGTAGTAATGTATAGATAGTAATTATGATTTCCGGAAATATCCATGAGGATTCTGTTTAATAGATTCTTCCTTTCGTCAGAATGACAATACTGATGAGATTTGTCATTCCGACAATCGGAGGAATCTCTTTTTAGAATTTCTGTATAATAGATTATTCTTGCCCCGTCAGAATGACAATTCTCTTTAGTTTATCATTCAATATCCCTCTCCCTAACTTTTACCGCCGGATTACCCTGATAAATATGATAAGCATCCAGGTTTTTGGTAGCAACACTTCCAACGCTCAAAACAGCATGGGAATAACAGGTCACTCCGGGGCAAACGGTAGATTTAGCGCCAATCCAAACACCATCTTCCAGTGCTATGGGAGATATAACCAGGTCGAATTTTGTTGACTTATAATTGTGATTTCCTGTTAGTATCATAGCTCCTTGAGAAATACAACAATTATTCCCAATACGTACCCAATCTAAGTTTTCTATATAACATTCTGCCAGCCAGGAGTGATTTCCCAATTCTAATTTCCACGGATATTTGATGTGTATGAAAGGTTTAACCCTAACATCTTTACCTATTTTGGCACCGAAGCATTTTAGTAAAAGTACCAAAATACTGCTCACTGGTATTAAGCCCGATCTAAAGAATATAATACTTGTAAAATACCATAAAAGCTGTTTGATAAAGGAAGCACCGATATCGTATTCTTTGGTATCAAAGTCTTTTTTAAGCTGTACTTTATTTTGCATATACGTTTTTGATGTCATTGCGAGGAGGAACGACGAAGCAATCTCATTTGCAATGATTCCTATAAGAGACTGCTGCGCTCTGCTCGCAGTAACATGATGTTTTTACTTAATTCTATTCCAATATATATGTCATTGCGAGGAAGAATGACGTGGCAATCTCCTTTGTAGAGTTCTTATGCGATACTGCCGCGTTCCGCTCGCAGTGACATGATGTCTTTACTAACTTCTATTCTGATATATATGTCATTGCGAGGAAGCATGACGAGGCAATCTCATTGTAGAACTCCTATAACAGACTGCCGCGCTCCACTCGCAGTGGCATTTTACAAAAAATATAAATTCATGACTAAAACCAATCCTTACTCAAATCTGACCAATCAGGATTTTCAGAATTAATTAGTTCCAGTTTTTTTGATCTGGATCCTGCTTTAATTTGTTTCTCTCTGGCTATTGCTTCATTAACTGAAGCATAATCCTCATAGTAAACTAGTTTATGACACTTATATAGCGAAGTGAACTTCGAACCATTTTCAAATTTATGTTCCCATACTCTGCGTTCGAGATTATTGGTTACCCCAGTGTAAAGAACAGTGTTTTTTTCATTTGTCATAATATAAACAGAATATTGGGTAATAACTGATTTTATCATATGACTGTATTTTATAAGAGATTGCTTCACTATGGCTAGTCGATCTGATATCGAGTGTCATTGCGAGGAGGAACGACGCAGCAATCTGTTTTGTAATGGTTCTTATGAGATACTACCGCGCTCCGCTCGCGGTAACATAATTTTTTTTACTAACTTCTATCGTTAATGTCATTGCGAGGAGGAACGACGCGGCAATCTATTTCTGCTTGTCTATTACTTTATTTATGGATAGATTACTTCGCTACGGCTCGCAATGACTCGCAATTTCTGTCATTGCGAGGAGGGACGACGCGGCAATCTATTTTTTCTATTACTTAGTTTCTGTATAGATTGCTTCACAGGCTAAGCAATGACTCCTATTGCGAGAGCTTGTTCCGATTCATCGGCAAAGTTATGACGCAGCAAGTTTTATACAAGAAACATCAGATCATTCACCTCACCCCTCAACTTTGCCTCCCAATCTTCTCCCATTCCACCAATAAACACCCAGCATCAATACAGCATAACAGAAATAATTAAAAATATCATGGTGGTCTATACGAAGAGCTCTCGCTTGTTTCATATAATAGGCAATCAGGAAGATTCTCAATGAATTAAGAGATGTAAACACCATAAATCCTATAAGAATAAAGTATATCCGTTGTTTAACTTGCTTGTCTGGCATAGCTATACCAATAGCAGCTAAAGCACTCAAAATGCCATAACCAATACATGAATAAACGATATTAATTCCTCCTTGCCCTATAATGCGCATTTGGGTAGAATTACTTAAAGTCTGTAAATCAAACATAGTAGCAATCTTAACAGCAATCCAAATCAATAGTTCACGATACCATTTAATGAAATTCAAATAATCTTCTGCAAAAGGCCAATATAAACCACCCTGGGCACATAAACCTATCCAGAATTGGCAGAAGTCATAAATTAACAGGTAAGAACCAATTAATAAAATCAGAAATCTAACCTGCGCTTTGTTCATGTTGTTTTTGCTTAAGCTCGTAGATTTTGATATCTACAACAAATCTAAACCAGAAACCTTGTAAAAAATGGAAAATGAAGCCTCGTCCACCATCAAGAAAGCCTAATTGAATAAAATACCGGTAAAAAAAATAAATAAAAGGTCTCAAAAATAAAGGCATTCTCCACCAGATGTTTTTTAAGTAAGCCATTCTCTCATAAGGATCTCCAAAGAGATTTGGTTTAAGTACTTGTGTTCTAATTGCGTTAATCCGTTCTAATTCTTCTTCAGCAACCAGATCACTATATCTATTATGTTTAGCGATCCAAAAGAAAATTTCATTTTCTTTAAGATTTTCTTCAATGATATGTCCTTTTTTCCAAATGACTGTTTTTCCGGGTACGATGAAACGATGATCCATATTCTCATTAACATCGGAATGACCAATACCTGTTTTAAACATCTTTAAAAGATATTTAGGGTAATATCCGCCATGTTTTAGCCATTTGCCTTTAAATATGTTTTTTCTGTTAAAATAAATTCCATCTACACCTTTATACTCGTCCGGATTGAAATTTTTTAGTAGTTCAAATAATTCCGGAGTAACAATCTGGTCAGCATCTAAACCTATTGTCCAGGGAGTTTGAATAGGAAAACTTGTTAAAGCAAAGTCCCATTGTTTAGGATGGTTTTCGAATTTATTGTATAATACAGGGGCTTGATATTTATCCGCAATTGTTAAAGTACTATCTGTACTCCCTGAATCTAAGATGTAAATGGGAAAATCTAAATCTTTGATAGATTCAAGTAATCGCGGTAAATGCTGCTCTTCGTTATATGTTAAAATAATGACACTTATCGGTGCTGTCATTTTGTTATTTTTTTTTAGTATTTAGTAGTAAGTATCAAGGTGATTAGACCCAAATATCTGCTGCTTTCCATTTCGCCATCCTACGAGTATTTAGGACCAGATTACTATCTTACTTATTATCCAATAGAATTTCCGATCGAGTTCGGGACAAGTATTTTAGAATCGGTTGACTATAGCTGAATGAACAATGAACTCTAATTCCATCCAAATTATAATATACCTGTCATTTAGAGCCAGGGAGAAATTTCTTTTGTTGAGCCGATTCTTCGCGCTTATGATAACCACTTGAAGCCTGCTAATGGTTGTTTTCGTTGTACGCTCTACTTCTCTCACTTTGAACTTTCCACTTACAACCTACAGCCTACTATTCAAAACCTCCCCATACATCCCCCAATACAGCTTCACCAACTTATCTTCTTTAAAATCTTCTACAATCGTATCCTGTATATGCTTGCTATCTGTGGACTTTTTACTTATCTCTCTATATGCCTCATTTAGCTTTTCCAACAGATCATTTTCTGTTCTTTTACATACCCAACCTAAATCCTTCTCCAATACATAATCACTTAAACCAACATTTTCGGTAATTAAAACCGGAGTTCTGCTAAACAGAGACTCTATCACCACATTAGCGAAGTTTTCATTGTAGGAGGGAAGTACAAACAGATCATTCTCTGCCAACTGCATGAATTTCTCTTCTTTATTCAGCATTCCAAGCCAGGTTAGGTGTTCTGCTATTCCCATTTGTTCGCTTAACTGTTTCAATTCAGCTATATAACCAGCTTCTCCCGTTCCGGCTATTTGTAAGTGAAAAGGATATGCTATTTTAGAAAGTACTGTAAATAATAGTTCCAATCCTTTCTTTTGCTCAATTCGCGAAAGGAATATCATTTTTAAGCTACCGTTAAAGTCCTGATTTTTTTTTTGTAGCAAAGTATCGGCTTGCTCCCATGGCAATTCCACCAAATTTGGGATTGTAGTAATACTTTTTGGATTTAACAGCATTAGCATATCCATTTCTTCCCTCTTACTGGTAGTATGGATATGACATTTTTTCAATAAGGGCTTTCCGATATATTGGTGAAAGATTTTTTTAGCTGCGCTGGTTCTATTATTAAAAGAATAAGTACTTAATGTCCCTCTGGGCGTAAAAACTATTTTTTTACCTTTCATCACCGCAATCAGACAAGAAAATATAGAAACCAGATTCCACCAGGCATGAATATGAATAATGTCAAAATCTTTAGCTATCTTCCATAGTTTCCAGAACAAAGCAGGAGAGAAGTGGCTGTGATCTTTTGTCCAACGCTTAAAATAATGTACTTCTACGCCATTTATGTTTTTTACTGTTCCGGAGGAGTAGGGAAGTTCTTCTGCTCCATTGGCAAGGGTGGTGTATACAGTAGCCTCACCCCCGGCCCCTCTCCGAAGGAGAGGGGAGTTTGGACTGTGAGATATGTTTGTTTGTTCGTTTTTTGTTGTTCGTTGTTCGTTGTTAGACCTCCTATCTCGGTCATCCTGAACTTGATTCAGGATCTCCTCTTCTCTTTCCTCAAATCTTGGTACTTGATACTGATTACTCGATACTGCCGAAAGGCACTCGCATAGCTTCGCCACAGACATTATTGGCCCGCCATAAATATAAGCCGGTTTATAAGATGCTATGATGTGGAGTATTTTCAATAAGTTTATACTATTCAGTATTTATGGTAATGGTTGTTAAAATCTGATTTAAATTTTCTCGATATTGTTTTTCCGAGTAATTTAGTGCTATTTTTTGAGCCTTGTTAGCCATTTCTAATCGTATTTCTTCATTACTATATAACTCATTTATAGCATCGGCTAATTCGTCTACATTACCAGTGTTTATAACAATACCCCCACCATGTTTTACAGCATCTTTTGAACCACAATTTTGGGTAACGATAATAGGGAGGCCATTGGACATAGCTTCTAGAGTAACCATTCCCCAGCTGTCAAGGTAAGATGGCAAAATGAAAATATCAGCCTGTTGATAATATTTATGCAACTTTTCGTTTGGAATATAAGGTATATGAGTAATATAATTTCTACTATTAATTATGCTCCAATAATGTTCTTCGTTTATTTGACCAATTAAAGTAAGCTTAATGTTTTCGTTTTGTAGTTGGTCAATACTTTGTATAAGTAGCTTTATTCCTTTTTGGTCTCTTATTGTACCTACATACAATAATTCAAAGTAAATAGACTTTTCTTTGTTATCGGGTTTGGGCTCTATCTTATTTCCAATAGGTAAATTCAATATTTTGCTTTTTGTTATATTGTGTTTAACCAGAGAATCTCTCATTAATAACGAGATGGAAAATATATAATTGCAAGAACTTAGTTCGGCTTCTTTAATGCAATTTATTTTTTGGCGTATTCTGTTCTCTTTTGTAAGATACGTTAAACATTCATACTTCTGGCCTAATAGCTGCAATTCTTTATAGTGGATTTGTGCCAAATCTAAAATAGCTGTTTTTGATAAGGTGTCACAAACCTTAAAACAACGTTTAGAAGAACATTCATACCCTATAAAAATATCGAAGTCTTGTTTTTGTAGCCATTTTGAAACGAAATAGTCAAATAATCTTTCAAAATAGTGTTGTGCCTTTATTGGTTGGATTATTCTTCTAAAAAAAAATCTGCATATTTCCAAGCCAACAAATGTTTTGATGTTGCTGTTTGATAATTCGACGAGTCTCTTTTTGAATACTTTTTTTAGGTATCTGTTAGAATCCGTAGAAACAGCAATACTTGTGCAAAATCTTACATCATAACCTAATTCGGATAATGCTTTTACCAGTTTGTAAGAGTGCTGTTTACCCGGATGCGAGACGATGATCTTCATTAAATTTTATAATTGACTGGTCCAAGTAGATAATTCCGAGTAGAAAAAAGACACTGTTGTATATGTTAGTAGATAAAGGAAAGTATAAAAATACTATGGAAAACACAACAGTAGAGAATATTTTGTTTATCTTAAGATGGTGGATCAGAACTACCATCAGGGTGATTTTCAATAACAATAATACATATCCGCCTTCCAATAAAATCCTGCTTATTTCATCATCCTGAACCCAATGGTCTATAGCAACTTGAGAAGTTCCTTTTAATGCTACTATTGCAGGATAACTTATAGCTAATCCATTTCCTAACAATTTATTTGGAAATTCATTATTTAATATTCTTTGAAAAGGTAAGATTAGACGTCCTTCGCCCTCTTCTGCATTGTCCTCCAGTCTTCTGTTAAAATTATTATATGAATTTTCTATTGCGTTATTTATATTCAAAGGGTCGGATAAACCTGTATTTATAATCAAAAGCAACAGAAACTGAATAAGGTATTTTCTTAATTTGAGTTCTTTAAAGCCTTTATATTGCCATAAAAAGAAAGAACTTGAAGATACAACTACAAAAAGTGTGCATGCCCTTGAACCTGTTAAGAAACTTAACATAATAATAAAGAACGAAAGGTATATAGGTATTTCTTTGCGTATTTTTGGATTATAAAATAATGAAAAGTTAAAAAGTTGTAAAAATAAAATGAAAGATACATAACCAGCTATATAAGAAAAAGTGCCACTGATTCTTACGGCGTCACCTACGGTAGCGATATTTAAACCTATTTCGGTTTCATCTTCTTGAGCAACAATCGCGTATCGGTTGATAAAGCTGTCTTTAGGAGAAGCGTATTGCATTATTCCCAATATTATTTCAGCAGCTATTACAATCAATATTAGTTTAAAAAGATAATCTATTTCAAAATTATCTCTCTTAGTGATATACAAAGTCAATGCAAGCCAAAATCCTAAATGTATAATGATACCTGAAGTAGCATGGTAAATACCTGGAGAAAGGGGATTAAAAGCAGTTGCTATGAGGTAAAGGACATAAATAATAAGAATATTGAGATTTATTTTTGTACTGCTAGAATTGCTTTTTAAGAATAAAAAAACAAATAGTATGGGAATCTGTAAGAAGGCAAATACTGCATTAATGCTAGCATTGTCTATAAACCATTTTCTTATCGCACCGTTAAGAACAGTAAAAAGGAATATTCCAATTATTACAGTTTGATTATATCTTTTTGCTTTACTAATGTCCATTATTTAACCATTAGACCAGGCTCTGTTTGCCGCTAAAAACTCACACGGATTGTAGTCCAAATTTTCAATTCTTTTTTTGCCAATAGACTTTGCTGGATTACCGGCAACTATATCGTATCTTTCAACATTCTTGCTAACCACTGCTCCTGCGCCTATAACAGCGCCCTTTCCTATTTTTACACCAGGAAGTATAATCGCATTCGTTGCTATCCAGACATAATCTTCAATTATAATAGGTTTCTTTTTATGCTGCCATAAAGGGTCTTGTAAATCATGAGAAGCAGTTAATAATATCACTCCGTCATTGATACATACATTGTCTCCTATAGTTATTTTGTCATGTAATGCAAATTCAACATTACCAATAAATGTATTCTTGCCTATTTCAAGATTTTTTTTATTTCCGTGAGCTTTTATTATTCCTATTTCTGCCGTTTCGGCTATTGAAGCTCCCTTATTGTTTAGATTTCTTCTTCTTCTGTTTCTTGACAATAGAGCTTTTAAAGTAATCAGCCTTTTTCCCCACGCTTTATAAAAACCCATACTGTTTATAGGAAATTTAGCCCTATTTTTCCATAAATATTTTAAGGATGTCATGGTAAAGATAAATCATTTATAAATTGATCATATACGCTTTCAATTGTATTATACTTCGCTTTCTTATCAAGAATGTCTTCTAATTTCAATTCAGGATTCCATTGAGTTATGTTTGTGGGGTTTAACAAAGATAACTCAATGTCTACTTTAGGAATCCATTGTCGGGATACGCATAGAACAGGTAGTTTATGTTCCAACATAGCCGCTACCGAACCACTTTTCCCTGATAAAAAGTAGGGGGTTGTAGATATTCCTAAGTTATTTTTTGTTAATACTTTGGATATGATATCATTTTCCTGAATACCCATAATGTTATATGGAATATTTTGCAATTCCAATTCTGTTATCCATTTCTGAAGATACGATCCATTTTTACCAATAAAGGTGAATTTTACTATTAGTTCCTTCGGAGATACTTCGTTTAAAACCCATTTTATGAAATCCTTTGCCGGGGCTCCATAATGTATTGCTGCAAAAAAAACAATGTTTAATTCTTTTTTTAATAGGATGTTTTGATTCTCATTAGGTAGCTTTTTCTCTATGTTTCCAAAAAGAGGTAGTTCTTTTACGAGAGAATTTTTTACTAATCTCTTTAAATGATGTATGTATAATGGATTTGAGCTATGTATTGTTTGGGGTTTTAGCCGTTTAATTAAAGTTTTAATAATATGAAACTGTAATCTACCCCATAATTTTAATTTGAGAGAATCCTTCCTTTCCATGCCTACCCAGAGTTCATGAAACATGATATGCCATTTTACTTTCTTTATTCTTGATAAAAGAATGATTAAAGATATAGGTAATCCCCTTTTATGAAATGCAAAAGGAACAAATTGGAGACTGATGTAATTAGGGCTTATCTGTTTTATATACTTTTCAATTAATTGATGTCTTTCACTTTGTTGGAATTGAGCAGATAATCTAAAAATATTTACTCCGTCTAGGGTTGTAATTACTTTTTGTTCTGGTAACAGAAACTTATCATGGATTGATATAATGGAAACAGTATTTGTTTTTGTAATTTCAGTAGCTAACCTATATGTGTAGTCACCAACGCCATCTTTTCCTTTTTCTAAAGACCCGCAAATAAACAAAATATTATTTCTATTTTCTTTCACCTAATTTCTTTGCTGGTATTCCGCCCCATATTTCATATGCAGGAATGGACTTGTTAACGATTGCTCCGGCAGCTACTATCGCTCCTTGACCAATTGTAACTCCTTTTAATACAATTACATTTGCTCCTAGCCAAACATCTTCTTGAAGAATAATTTCTTGTGAGGGACATTTCTGTAAACAAATGAGCTGATTACTATTAGTTCCATGATCATGATCAATAAATTTAGAGCCAGAACCTATTAAACAATTATCTTTAACTACTACGGATTGTTTAATATTAAACTCACAGCCAAATCCAATAAACACATTGTCGCTAATATATATGGATTTACCTTGTGTATAAGGTCCGTCATGCTTAAAATACACTTGATGTTCTATTGTACAGTTTTTTCCAACTATTACTTTATGTGGCCAGGTAATTTTGGTCGAATATGGAATGACACTATGTGTAGCCAATCCATGAAGTTTATGGATTATTGTATATAAATAAGACAAAAGTGGATAATATCTTATTTTAAAGAATATAATGTGTAAATATTTCATTATTTATAGGAACCACCTTTTATAGGATGCATTGTAGTCTATTGTGTTTCGGTCTCTCTTTCCTTTAATGGTAGCGGGTACGCCATAATAGATTCCGAAATCTTCCGTAGATTTAATAACTAATGCTCTTGCACCTATTACCGTTCCCTTAGCTATATTTACGCCGCCTAGAACTAAACAATCTGCCCCTAAAAAACTGTAATCTTCAATAAAAACATTCGTGTTTCTTCCGTCAAGGCTTTTTGTATTTATATCATGATCTGCCGTAATAATTTTTACATAAGGAGAGATGGAAACATTATCTTTAATAAAGATTCCCCCTCGATTATCTAATCTACAATATTGATTTATTGTACAATTATTACCTATAATTAGATTTTTTGAACAATTAAACTTAGTTCCCAAATGAATTGAAGAACCTTTTCCTATTCTGAAACCCATTATATACTTATAATAAGATAACCTTATTAAGTGGAATGGTATATACCCTATTATAAAATTACATACCCACAATCTAAAATCAGAAAGCATCTTTTTATTATATAAAAATCATTAGAACATTGAACCAAATCTTTTCAAAATAGAAATGTATTCCTCTTCCAGAATATTTTATTAGTTCTTTTGTGAATCTGAGAGTAGATCCTATTAGGATTTTAATCCTTGAAAGTCTAAACGTAATATTTTTTTCTACTTGATATTTTTCAAGATAATATTTGTTAGATAATAACCATTTTTTATAACCTTGATAAGGCCTTGTCCTTCGCCAAGGATGTATTATTTTTGCTTCAGGGCAAAATAATATTTTTTCTATGTTTTTAACACGGTGATTGAAATCAGTATCTTCTAAAGCAGGAAATGGAAAAGATTCATCGAATCCGTTTATGCTAAAATACAACATTTTGTTTATACAAAAATTGCAAGACCATAGATACCCTCCTTTTAGATTAATAGGAGATTCTTCATCAAAGCGCATTTTTGGTCTGTTAGCATCTGTTAATCCCTCGAATATTTTATAGCTTGTATTTATTATAGAGATATAATATCCGTTTAACCATTTATTTGTAGGAATACAGTCATCATCTGTAAAAACTAACCATCTTCCTTTCGCTTGTTTAGCCCCATAATTTCTATTGGCAGCTGGTCCTCTTTTAGGTCCTGATACCCATTTTACCCAAGTATAATTATTATTTATAAGTTCTCTGGCAATATTATCCTTACTATCATCGGTAACAATCACTTCATAATTTTCGATAGGGAAATTCTGAACATTTGGAGCTAATGCGTCAAGACATTTTTTTAATAAATCGTTTCGATTGCAGGTAGGTATTATAACACTAAATAACAAGGCAATATTTTTTTGAGGTTGATACTTATTTTTTTTTGAATTGCTTTACTAAAATTGAAGGAAATATATTTAGTGAAAAATGATGGTTTAGTTTTAAAAAAGCCGAGTTCGCAAACGTAAAAAGGAGTATTTATCTTTTTATGAGGAATTATGAAATAATATCTGGTTTTTAAATAAATAAAATGAATGATTAAATATTCTTTAGCATTTAATACAACTCGTTTTTTTTTATCTATATACACAATTTCTTTCTTAGGCTCAAGAATACTATTCTCACGTCTGACTCTCAGGATATTTGATTTTTCTTCTTTTATAATTATTTCTGTAAAAGATTGGACATTTGTAGACAAATCTTGTATATTTACCCCTTGTTTTAATTCTTTAAAAAAAGCTCCACCGCATTCGTCAAAGCCTAAATATCCTGGCGTTTTTAATACTCTCTGCCAATCTTTACTTTTTTCGAATAATCTATTGCAATATTGATTATTTCTAACCAAAAAGAACGAACCGGATACATATTCCTTGATCCCACTATAGAAGTCTATTGAAGATAGAAGTTCATTAGTAATAAATTTATTGAAATCACCAACTATTAAATCTATATCAATACTTCCCCAAAAAGTATATTCTTTGATGTATTCCTCAAAAATAAATCCTAAGAAAGGCTTTATGTCACAAAATTTATAGGGATTGGCTAATGATACTTCAAATTTAAATCTATGATTAATTAAGATTTTGATCGATTCAAAATCGATCTGCTGCCACTTAATATTGTCTGGAATTGGGAATGATAGAGTATTAGCTAAACTATTTGTTATAAATAAAATATCTATGTTTTTGTCTCGTACAGATTCTATAAAATAAGGGAAATATAACGGAAGCTTTCCGAAATATGGAATAATTAAAACAATATCATTTGTTTTTTTTATTGTAATCATTTCTTGTTTATCAGGTGTAACAAGTTCTTGGTCAATTTGATTGCTTTAGATAGTTTGTAATACCTTAATTCCTTATAATTTTTAAACTCTTTTAAAATAAAAGGATGATATTTGTTAATTGCAGAATTTTTTTCTTCCTCTATTATAGGTAACGTATTGGAAATGCCATGCATATCAAATACACTTATTATTTCTTTAATCTTTTTAAATTCTATATTTAACTCAATTATCCCTCTGAAAAATAGTAACCAATCAGATATAATGCGAAAACTTTCATCGTATCCATCTAGTTTTTCAAGAATTCTTTTATGGATAAAACTAGCTTGATGGGGTAAACTTGTATAGAGTAAATTATATAATGAATAATCGTCAGGATAATTTTCTATCTTTTTTTTATAACCAAAATCTTGAAGTGTGTCTCCATATAGAACGTCAATATCAGTTAAAAAAGGAATAATAACATTTATGATTGTGGGTGAATATAAATAATCACCGGAATTTAAAAAGAGGAAATATTCTCCATTTGCTTGTTTCCATCCTTTATTCATTGCGTGATAAATACCATTGTCAGGCTCACTTATCCAATGAGTTAAACGCGCTTTGTATTTTTTAATTATATCTTTACTTCCATCGGTAGAGCCACCATCAATAATAATATATTCAAAATCTTGATATGTTTGGTTAATAACACTTTCTATGGTCTTTTCTAAACCGTTTTTGTTGTTGTAGTTGATAGTAACAATGGAAAGTTTTGGCATTTTATTTACAAATAATTATAACGGAGGCCTTACACAGGAATTTTTACAGTGGCATAAATTGGAAATAGCTTATTCTATATGTGATGACATATTAACTCGAGTGATTTTCATACAAATTTAGATAATCTTTGACTCTATATTCTGATGAGAAGTTTTCAATTGCGTATTGTCTTATCTTTCTACTATTGAATAGACGTATGCTTGATGGAAGATTACTTATTGTCTCTACCAGTCTGGGAACATTAAAAGCGTCTATTAGAAAACCATTAAAGCCGTTTTGGATATGGTCCCTCATGCCACCTATATTAAAACTTAAAATAGGAGTTCCGCAGAACATTGACTCGACCATAGTATTAGGTAAATTGTCTTCTCTTGAAGGAATTACCAAAATGTCAGCTGCTGAATATATTAAGGATAATTGTTCGTTACTTGAAACATAATTGAATTCTTTAATTTCAATATCTAAGTCGATATCTATACCGCCTCTTCCTACTAAGATTAAGCTAAGCTCTTCTTTGTTAGGTAATAGTTGTAATGCCTCGATAAATAAATCAACTCCTTTTCTTTTATTTGAAATATTATCCGCTATAAATAGTAAATTTATTTTTGTTGTATTAATTGCTAATGTTCTTTTTGCTTCAGTTTTTTCAATGTATCTAAATTTATCATCTATTATATTAGGTATAACTTGTACTTGGAAATTTTTGAAAAATTCCCTTTTTTGCACTTCTTCCTCCATCCAGCTGCATAAGCAAATGAATTTCACATTGTCTGAATGTCTTAAACTATGTATTTTAATATTTAACATTTCTTTTTCCAACTCTCTAAAATAAAGTATATTGGTTTTAAGATCATTTTCATAATGGAATACACCCATTATGGGATTCATATCATGTAAAGTCCAAAGTATTTTTTTGTGCTTTAATTTCTTAAAAAATTTGGGGTAATTGACAAATCCGGCGATCCAATGTAAATGAACAATATCAGCATCTTCTAATTCAGGATGATCTTCTATTTTAAAATCTGTTAAAGGGAATGATAAGATTTCATACTTCCCCCTTAAACCTTTTGTTTTTTTTTGATTTTTATGTCCGTTGGTTATTGGAAAACCTATTTTGTTTAAGACTTTCTCAAAAAAGCTTGGCCATGGATAGGGTATGCTTATGTGATGATTATTTTTATCAGCGGTACTATCGTAGCCAACAGATATAAATACAGAGTTTATACCGTAATTAATTAAAGCTTTATGCAATCTAAAAGCAGCTTTACCTGCACCACCATCTATTGACGAACTAATGTGGACTATTTTCATAGTAATTACCAATAAGAATATCTACTGAAAGATAGTTGCTTTCATTTTGGTTATCTTTTAGATAATTTAAAATCTTTCCACCCTTAGTATAATCAACTGCAGTGAATTCTGTACTTAAAGTGTGAGCAAAAACAACAGAATGAAACCTCATACAGATATTATGGGAGGATGATTGCATAGATTTTGTTATAGATTCTACTGTAGATAGATATTTGTTGTACCTTATGGGAATAGCAAAATCTTGAAAATATTCTTTGATAAAGTATCTTGAAAAATCTCTGTCATCATTTCCAATAACAAAATTATGCATGTGTTCAAGGATAATTTCTTCAACATTTAATTCAATCGCCTTTGCTTTGATAAGGTTGGCCAAAGCAACTTCGAACCGTTTTTTTAACTCTAAAAACTCTTCATAAGAGATGTCTCTGGAATATTCATAAGTCCATTCGCGAAGGAAGCATCGAATAGATTTAGATTTTGGATGGAGGTTTTCTCGAATAAACCTTTTTAAATAGATTTTTGAAGGGTCACCAGATAGAGATATTTCAATATCGCTATTAGTCCATGATTTTGCTAATAATAGACTTTTATAATCCCTAACTTTTACAACGGAGGATAAGTTCAAAATTTTCTTTACAGCATCTATATATTTTTCATCTGTTAGAGGTCCTAATCCACAGCCATATATAATATTTTCTTTATTGTATTTTTTTCCAATTTCAAATGCTTTTAGAGGTATAGCTAATTCGTCTAAATCCATTAGAGGTCCTCCACCCATGATTATTATATCGGAAGATTTTGCAACTTGGAAAAAATCTATGCTGTAATCGTCAATAATAATGGCTTCCATATTTAATTCTCTAATAGTTTTTTTAGTAATAAAAGGAATTAAACTACCAATATATAAATTAATATCACCATATTTTATCTTAAGTTCATGGATAATTCCTCCTAAAATCGCTTTGTCCCCAACAGTTTCTGTGCCATACCAACCTACAATAAAGATAGTTTTATTGTTATTCCTCTTTTTTAATGAAGGAATAATAGAAGATATGTATTTAATATTATTTTCTATCCGTAACTGACGTTTCCAAAATACCTGTTTGTATTCATTGAGTTTTTCTTTGAAGGTAATTTCGTGATGGTAATCATGAATACAAGAATCACAATTTTCATTTAGGATTCGCTCTCTTTCAGATAGATTTTTTTTAAATAATTCTAAAGAACTAAAATTTTTACCATTACCAATAATTTTTGATTTTGGTGCGCAGTATGCCAGTTCTCCTCTGCTATTAACTACTAAGCCGTTTTTATGATAAGGACAACCGATCAATCTTTTGCCGCCGGTTAATATGTTAATGATACTTTTATAAGTTCTCTGATAAGTAGGATTCTTTTCATAAGTGTTTATTAATTTATAGAAAAACAAGCAAAGTTGATATTTTTCATCTTCATCAAAATTTCTTATCACATCAAAGCGATCTTCGTTGTATAATCTCTTTATAAACTCCGCTACTCTAAATCGACCGTAAATATCATGTTCTTTTAAAAAAGTTAACAGTTCTTCTATTTCCCAAACATTCACCTTTGAAATGGTAGATCCAATAGCCAAATTAATCCCTTTTTGTGTAAAATGATTAATAACATTTATTGCAGTTTCAAAGTTTCCTTCTCTTCCCCTCACTTTATCGTGAACTTCTTTATAACCATCCAATGAGACCATCATTGAGAATTGCTTGTTATATTTAAGGCATACTTCCATTACCTGTTCAATACGCTCAATAACGGTCTTTTCCTGAATAGCATTTGTGATGATACTCAGACCATGTATATCAGGAATAGCTTTTATGGCAGCTTCGTAGAGTTCAGGAAGATCCTCTCGTAGGGTCGGTTCTCCACCAGTAATACCAATGTGTTTAATATTCTTATATAAAGGATCTTTTAATAAATTATAGAATTGAGTGGGGGTAATTTCATTTTCTTGTTTCTGTTGCCAAATATTGCACATCGTACATTTGGAGTTACAGATATCATTTGCATTAAAATTGATGACTGTTGGAAGAGGAACTGAATTTCTTGCAATAAATTCATTCTTTGCTAATCTTAATAGACGAACAAAAGGACGTAATTTATCCTTTATTTTGTTTATCATAATTTTCCTTTTCAATATATCGGATGATTTTGGCTGGGACACCTGCAGCTATACAGTTATCAGGTATATCTTTATTTACTAAACTTCCTGCTCCAATAATGCAATTATTTCCTATTCTTACTCCAGCTAAAATTGTAACATTAACTCCACACCATACGTTGTCTCCTATCTCAACAGGTTTTGCATATGCTTCCAATGTTTCAGGTATATGTGAACCGGTATTAATAGTTAAACATCCAGCACTTAGAAAGTTTTTTCCTATAATTATTTTTTCATAATTCCAAAATTTACTAAAGCTACCTATTCTGGCATTGTAGCCTATACTGAGATTTCCTCTTGTTTTTACGTATATATGTTTGCCTACTCTGATAGATTTGGAGCAGAAGTTGATTTTTAAAACCTTAAAATGTAATTTTCGTATAAGGGCTATTTTATAACCGTTTTCTGTAAAAATATCAAATTCAATATTAGCCAGATAGTTTAATATTGATTGTACAATCGAAATTATGATTCCCATATTATGCTTTCTGGGGTTAATATACCTCTCCAACTATATCCTTTGTCGCTTATTTTGCCATTATATTCAGTTTTAAAACTGAGTACATCTTCTAATTTTTCAAATAACTGATTATAACGATTTCCTATGGCTAATGTTATAAAGTAATCGTTGGTATATAAAAAGTTATCTGGAATATGTACTTTTCTAAATCCTAGTTTTTTATTTGGAGATACTTCATCTGTACTGTGGAAAATTACCTCACCGGCAGCATTTCTAATTAGTATCGTAGTTACTACATCGTTTGTGGTCTCATTTGCTAATTCTATCGTGATAGTTATTCCTTTGTTAATAATTACAGTAGCTTTAGAAATAAAGGGAAATTTCGATTCTTTATTAGAAGAATATATATTATTTCTATCAATAGATAAGGAATTATATATATTAACGCCTGTATTAACATCTCCTGCAAATTTTATAACGCCACTATTTAATATGATAATGTTATTGCATAAAGCTTTTATTGCTGCCATATTATGACTCACAAACAACACCGTTCTCCCTTCTCCTTTGCTTACATCTCCCATCTTCCCCAGGCATTTCTTTTGGAACTCCGCATCGCCCACTGCCAATACTTCATCTACAATCAAAATTTCAGATTCCAGATGCGCAGCCACTGCAAAAGCCAAACGCACATACATCCCACTGGAGTAACGTTTTACAGGTGTGTCTATATAGCGTTCTACCCCGGCAAAATCTACAATTTCATCAAACTTGCGGGTAATTTCTCTTTTGCGCATACCTAAGATGGCGCCGTTTAGGTAAATGTTTTCCCGTCCGGTAAGTTCGGGGTGAAAACCAGTACCTACTTCTAAGAGGGAAGCAATACGACCTTTTCCGGTAATGCGTCCGGTAGTAGGGGAGGTTACTCTGCTTAACACTTTTAATAAAGTAGATTTGCCAGCGCCGTTACGGCCGATGATGCCTACGGCATCGCCCTGTTCAATCTCGAAATTGATGTCTTTGAGAGACCATACAATGTCGGAGCTCCCTTTGCTGGTACGGTCGTTGGTTTCACCAATTTTCAGGAAAGGGTCTTCTTTGCCACGTACACGGGCGTACCAGCGTTCGAGGTCGCGGCTGATGGTTCCGGTGCCTATCTGGCCGAGTTGGTAGGCTTTACTTAAGTTTTCAGCTTTAATAGCTATGTTAGACATTGAATCAAGGTTGAGAATAAGGTTGAGGTTAAGATCGGAGCGCTTTCACCAATTTGTTCAGCGACTCGATCACTTCGTTGCATGAATTAATCAGGCTGTCTACTTCTGTCGTGTTGAAATATCCGACTTTGTTGCCGTATATTAGCTGATTTTTTGTCTCATTTGCTGAACCTCTTGGGTATATGTAAAAATTAATTTTATCTGCTTTATGGTGTCGTCCAAAACCTTCAGCAATATTGTCTGAGGTGCTTAATGATAGTCGACGGATCTGTGAGGTTAATCCATAATCTTCTTTCCGAGGCAGATTTTTGGTCATTTTAAAAACAGTCAATGCAATTTGCATTGCCTTTTGCCAAACTGGAAAATCTTGAAAGTCTTGATACATGTAGTTTATTTGAGGTTGAAGCTTCAGGTTCAGAAATTACTCAACCTTAAGTTTAACCTTTAAAAAACGGAAAGCGTTTTTTAAACAGTGTCTACAAAATTCTTTTCTACTTTATTGAAGATCAATATACCTCCGAAGGTAATGGCTAAAGTAACCATGCATGTATAAGCTAACATATCCCATGAGAATGATCCGGCTCCTAAGAATCCATATCGAAAGATTTCAATGATTGGTGTCATGGGATTATATTCGATTACCCAGGCATAATCCGGATAATTTTCTATAGCTGTACTTAAGGGATAGATTACTGTCGTTGCATACATCAATAGTTGTACCCCGAAGGTGACTAAGAAAGTTAAATCACGATATTTGGTAGTCATGGCAGAGATGAGCATACCTGAACCTAAACCCAACAAAGCCATCAAAATGACTAAAATAGGGAAGAGCAATATAGCCCAGGTAATTTGAAAATTTGCACCTATCAGATAATAGTAAAATAATAAAGCAATGAATAAGGCAAACTGCACACCGAACTTCACCAGATTGGAAACCACAATGCTCAAAGGCATAATTAATCTAGGGAAATAGACCTTGCCAAAGATATTGGCATTGTCCTTAAACACCGTAGAGGTTTTGGTGAGACAGTCGGCAAAATAATTCCAGGCGGTGATACCAGCCATATAAAAGAGCGGTTGTGGAAGACCATCTGTAGAAATACCTGCCAGATTACCAAAGATAAAGGTAAACATGATGGTTGTCAGTAAAGGCTGTATGAAAAACCAAAGTGGTCCCAATATGGTCTGTTTGTAAAAAGATACAAAATCTCTTCTCACCAATAATATCAATAAGTCGCGGTAGTACCAGGTGTCTCGTAATTTCAGGTCAAAGAGTTTGTTTTGTGGCTCTATGTTCCAGTCGTATTCTTTCATGTGGATAGTGTCAAGTACTTAGTATCAGGTAGCTATTATTTAGTATTAAGTAATTAGGTGTATTGCAAACGCTATAGACGAGAAAAGTGTGTCATTGAGAGGAAGCGAGACTTTTGTTCATAGAGATTGCCTGACTGCCGTCGAGGCAGGCTTCGTTTCTTGCAATGACGCTCCTATGAATGTCATTGCGAGCTTGTGAAGCAATCCAATCTCATCAAGTACCCAAGGCTTTAGCCAAACAAGTTCAGCATGATGTCTAATAAAGGATTTTCTCTCCCAACAACAACCCCTCAATCTGTTTCATATATTGTTCAAACGAAAAATGCTTCAAAGTCAATTCCCGGTGTTTGGCCTTATCAATCGGATGCAGCATCATTCGCTCTAAACCTGTATAAATTTCTTTTGGGTCGTTCGGATTAACTAATATGCCTAATTCTCCATTTCTTAATGCATCTACACTGCCGTCCTGATTGCCTGCCAATACGTGGCAACCATTTGCTGCAGCTTCTATAAATACAATACCGAAGCCTTCTTTCTGACTTGGCAGTACAAAATAATCAGCTAATAGATAATGATCTTTCAGTTCTTCATCTTGTACAAAACCAATCAATTTGACATAGTCTATCAAGCCTTTTACAACAATTAGTTTATTTAGTCTTTCCTGTTCTACAGTGTCAGCTTTACCACCAATGAGATAAATAATATCAGGATAAATGGTCTTTAATTGTTCGATACAGGAAATAATAGTATCATAATTCTTTTTATGCTCAGTATGCGATAATCTGGTTAGTGTGAAAAAGACCTTTTTTTCTTTTTCGATGCCATATCGCTCCAGTAGATAATCAGGCTTTTGTAAAGGTTTGTCAACTGTGAAAAAAGGATCTAATGAATTATTCACTACCTGTATTTGAGATTCATTTAGTTGATGAAGCCTAATCAGTTCATTTTTGGTAAACTGACTTACTGCCCATACCTCACAACTTCTCTGTATAAAGTTCTTTTTCCATTGTGGGATCGGTCGCCAAACTTCTATACCATGTGCCCAAAGGATGATTTTTGTTTTGGGAGAAATCCATTTAATGATCAGCCCAAAAAGCAAAAGATTGATGTGGCTTAAAATGACGGTATCAAATTTGAATGCCTGACTAAAGATGGTTTTGGTAAAAAGTAGCTTTTTATTGCTAAAGCCCTTGAATGCGGGAGAGGTGATATACTTTGAGTCGGCCTGAGTAGTGTTATCATACATGGACCAAACCTGTAATTGAACTTCAGGAATCGTTTTTAATGCACTGATGAGTGTCCTGCAGGCTTTTTCGATACCTCCGGTAAAACTAAAAGTCTTTAAAGTAAGAAATAGGACTTTGTTAGTCAATGTTATAATAATTTTTCAATTCGTCTCACTCAAGTCAAAGCGTTGCCTGAGGTTCGCCATTTATTCCTATCGCGCACATTTCGACAAGTCATACTGAGCCTGTCGAAGGGTAAAATGTGACTTCTGTAAATATGTATCACCGTGAGACTCCCAAGATGTTTTTCCGCATGCTCAAGGTTTCGAGAACCTCAACCTGACCCTTTTGTTCGCATCGCCCTTTGCCACCCTTAGGCTCTCGAAGGGTATAGCTTTCTCTAATTTTATTCCTGATAACCTTTAAAATATTCAGAAATTCAGTACAATAATATATTGGATTTTGAAGGAACCAATTCGAAGACTTTTGAACCGTTCACGGCTCCGCCTCCTCAGTCCCAAAAGGTGGGAAGAGTTTAGGCAAGTTTAGTGCCGCAAAAATATTATAATTTTCTGACTAAAAGTGTTTAAAGAGAAAAGAATTATAACGTTGTTATACAGTTCACAATATGATTTTGAGATGTTGTGATGAATGAATCTATAGGTGATGATATTAACCTACATCAGTTTGGTTGATGTGTTGTTAGTAGTTCATACTGATTTTCCTCTATAGTTAAAATTGCTTTTTGAAATATCAGGAATGCATTTTTAACAGTCAAGAACAACCTGCATTTGAATTGCAAAATTTCTAGGTTTAAAAAATGTACAAAATCCAAAATGGTATAGCTTTTATATAACTTTAAAGGGAGGTTTTAGAGGTTTGCTTCGGGTCAAGTCCACTACTACAGTGGACTTGACCCGAAGAAGGTTCGAATCAGATGGTAGGAAATAGCTTTAAAATGGACTTGGAGTGAGATTAAGTTGACTTTTGTTCGATCTATAACCAGAAGAATTAAACGAGCTGTTAATGGAAGTATAGAATTATTTCAGCAACACTCCATGTTTTCATCCGTCCATTAGGCACCTTCTCCCTTCTCGAAGGGACTCCTTTGGAGCAGGGGAGAAGGATAAAAGTACAATGTTTCTGTTATGAAACACAGTTTCTTAAATTTTGCACTTCCGTCTCTCCCTGTCCGTCCGGCAGACGAGCTTTGGAAAGAGTAAGGGTGAGGGGATTATGATACGGTGTAATACTGATTAACACTGAGATTTCTCTTAATATCGAGATGACGTGGGGAAACAGGAAGAGGTGCAAATTAATTTGTAGTTCTATGTCTAAAACCATGTTTTTGTCGTTCCGACATAAGTAATGTGAGTTCGGGATAAGTTGTTTCAATATCACATCATCAGTTAATTGTCTGTCTTTTTTTCACTAAGCCATTTAATTATGGCAATTTATTCAGTCATAATATCAATAGATATTTAACACATCTTACGCACATTTCACTTCCTTTTCACCCGATAAGTACTTTTATTTCTAGACAAAAAGCATTTAAAGCCATGTAAAGGTTGGGGGTAAGGTATTTATTATTAGGCTTAGATTGAGCTGATTTTATAGGTTATTTGGTTTCAGTCTGAAATGACTTCTATCTTTGGGATAATACACTAATGTTAAAGAAGAATGAGAGAGGGATTTAGTTAGAATAAGCGCCTGTTATCCCAAACTGGCGTTAAGTAGGAATCTCTGAGCTTTTCAATATCTACGGTGATACTGATAACACGGAGAGATCTCTGCTACCTGTCTGCTGGACAGGGTGGCGGTCGAGATGACGCGGGGAGTTGGGAGTCAGTGTATGTTGACTTATGGTAACTAACTCTTCACTTACTAAAAAGCTAATGTACCAAGAGTATACATTTGCTTGCCTTTAGGAACTAACGAACCAATTTAACTAATGTACTATCTACTCCAAAACTTCCACCACTGCTTTTTCTTCTCCTCATCTGTATAATATCCATAGCCATAACCGGAGTTATTGGAATAATAATAACCAGCGTAATTATCGTTGTATTTAGTGTTATAATACGTTGAATAAAGTACTTCTGGTCTATAATCGTTCAGAATGATATAGGTGTTTTTTAATTCATGTTCATTACTGATACGGTCAGGGATCTCTGCAGCAGAAAGTTTGGAAACACCGGTACGTATTACGAACAAATTGATATCGGAATGTTGAATAAGTGGTAGCGCATCGGAAACCAAGCCAATAGGCGCTGTATCAAAGACGATATAATCGTATCTTTTCCTTAATTCCTCAACCATTTCCAATAACCTGTGCGAATACATCAGTTCGGAAGGATTCGGTGGATTTTGTCCAGCCACAATCAAATCCACATTTTCCTGTTGAGTGTGATGGATGATATCATCCAGATTGTTTTTATGTGCCAGATAGGTACTCAAACCTTCTTTTCCTTTAATATTGAAAGTATGGTGCACTTTAGAACGGCGTAAGTCAGCCGCAATAATTATCACTCTTTTATCAATCAAAGCCAAACTGCTGGCCAGGTTAATGGTGACAAAGGATTTGCCCTCACCAGCTATTTCTGAAGAAACAAAAATGACCTTGCTGGATTTCTCGCTGGCAATAAAGCTCAGATTAGTTCTTACTGAACGTACCGATTCAGCAAATATGGATTTAGGTTGCAGACTAGTTAAGATTTGCGTGTTGTTTTCATCAACTTTTACCGGAAAATGCCGGATAACACCAATTATGGGCGTATTGCTGATGCTTTCTATGGTCTCCTTATCGTAAATATAAGGATTGAGTATTCTCGCTAAAAAAATCAATCCTACACCAGATAAAATACCAATGACAAAAGCGAAACGCCACACAGCGCTGGTGACAGGAGATACCGGCTCAAAATTAGGAATAGCAGGATCTATGGAGCTGGCATCAGGCATAATGGAAGCTTTACTGATTTGGGCTTCTAATTTTTTCTCTGATAAAAAACTGTATATTTTGTCATTGATATTGTAATCCCTTTGCAGGCCAAATAGTTGCCTTTCCTGTGAAGGCATACTTTGCAGCGAAGCATAAGCTTTATTTAGCTCACCCTGGTTAAAGTTTTTGAGCTGTTTGATGCGGTTAATACTGGATTTAATGTTTTCTTCTGCAGCAGATTTAATAATATCCAGTTTACTGTCTATATCTACTATAGGCTTGGCATTTTCTTTATATGTTCCGGCCAATGAAATCCGCTCTTGTATTAAAGTATTCCATTGGTTTAGCAGATTGCTAAGCATTGGATCTACGGTGCCATCCAGATTAAAATTTAAGCTGATGGTTTGATTATTCTTCAAAAACTGTTTTTGCAATTGCTCCAGTTGTAAAAGCTGTATATCAGCAGTACGCATGGCCGTTTCCAATTTGGTGACTTCGGCTAGTGCCGTGGACGCACTCGAACTTAAATCCAGAAAATTATTAGACTGTTTGAAGTTTTGTAATTTCTCCCCAGATAGTCGTACAGAGCTGGATAGCTGATCTAGCTGGGTATCAATAAATTCGATAATCTGTTTGGCAGACTGAGATTTATTTTGCAGATCCTGAGACAGGTAAACTTTAATAATAGCATTTAATGCATCCGCAGCAAAATAGGGGTTTTCATCTGTTTTAGATACGCTGGCTATATTAGAATATTTTGCTGCCTCCGAAATGCTGAGATTGGCACCCATTCGGCCATAAAATTCAGAAGGATAATTGAATTTGATCTGATAAGTTGCTGAGGTAGACAATTTATCTTTTGTTTCTATATAGAAGCTAAGACCAGGTATATCAACAGGGGTGCCATATTCATATTCTTTTTTGTGATTGGCATATTCCAGTCGGAATCCTTTCTCTAAAGGTGTAATATCTAAAGTCTGGTTGTAAAAAGAAGAATCCTGTTTAAGGATATGGACTATAAAGGGTTTATTGGGATAAAGATCAGTAGTTCTGATCTTTCCCTTTAAAAAATAGCTTACCTGCCAGTCAATTAGACCAACCGCTTCCTGTATCACTTTTCTACTTTTGAAGGTCCAGCTTTCTGATAGTATCTTATTGGTATAAGAACGTGTTATGGGGGCAAGACTGACGGAGTTACTAAGATTAGGCTGTTTCTCTTCAAATTTAAGAAAAGCCGAAGTGCTATAGGTTTTGGGGGTATACCATAAATAAGTATAAGCAGCGCCTAGAGAAAGCAGCAGAGTCATGGCTATCCAATACCATCTGCTTAATATAATGTTGAATATTTTGGCGTAATTAATCTCTTGTTTTACACGCTTATCTTTGTCCATTATTTGCTTAAATTGGAGATTAACAAATAGAGATTCAATATACTTAGGCCTATTCCCAATAATGAAGTGGTAGGACCCAGGCGATCTAAAGTCTGAAATGCACCACGAGGTTCCGCATAAATAACGTCATTGTTTCTAAGCATTAACCTGGGGTCAGACAGGCTGTTAATATCTTCCAGGTTGGCAACTAATACCTCCGGGTGTTTCAGGTTGCCACGAATAATCTTAATTCTTCTTTTATTGGCTCGTGTGTTTAATCCGCCGGCCTCGCCCAACATTTGTACCAGATGTACCTGATCTTTTTGGAGGATAAAATTACCTTGCCTACCAAACTCTCCGAGGAAGGTAACCGTTAGGTTACTGATTTGCAAGGTGATAATGGGAACATTTAACAATTGAGTTTGATAAAGCCGGTTTAATTCTTCCTGAGCCTGTAGGCGATTCATGCCCGCCAGCTTCACTTTGCCAATAACTGGTAGTAAAACAGTGCTATCAGCTTCTACACGATAGTCCATATTATTGGTCTGGTTCATTGTTTGCAGATTCTGCCCACCCAGACCGGATATCAATGCCTCATTTTGTAAATTGCGTATGTTTAATAAGTCGCCGGGTTGTATAATTTGTTCTTTAGTATTTAATGCATCATACCCCTCTTGTATAGTATATACTGGTAGGTTGGAGATGTTCTTTTCGTTAGCCGTATTAAATAATATATTCTTCCTTGAAGAACAAGAACTTAGGGTAAAGACTACAAAACTAAATAATAGTAGTGTTTTACAATAATTAAACATTAGGTGGTTTAGTAAATAAGGCTCAATATTAGTGATTTTTTTTCGTGTGGAAAAAAAGAACATGTTTTTTATAAGATACTGGAAAAGAAGTGTATTGGTTTGTTGTTTTTGCTGTTATCTGGAGAGGTAATGGCTACCTACCATTTCAGCAAGATTTGATGAGCAAGTGCATCCTTTCAGCTGTCATTTTTTAACGGAGTGAAAATCTTACAAACAAATATTAACACCGTTCCGAGAGTTGAGCATTGCTAAAGGATTTAAGTTGCCTGCTCAAATTATTTTCTTGATTATACCTAATTTTAGGTATATTTTTGTTTAATTGTATGAAAATGATAAGCTTATATTAAAAATTTATATTTTTGTGATGACTTAAACTGGCGTATGGTGAAAAATATACTTTTTAAATGTATTGTGTCGGTATGTGCCATAGTGGCATTTTCTAATATAGCGAAGGCAAGCCTTGCTACAGATTATTTTCGTACCAAACAGAGTGGGAATTGGAATGATTTGAGTATCTGGGAAAGCTCAGAGGACAATATTAATTGGGTTTCGGCAAGTTTAACACCTTCGGTAAATGCTACATTTATTAGTATAAGGAGTGGGCATACCACTAAAATTACTATGGATTTTGCAATTGATGATGTACTTGTTGAAGCAAATGCGAAATTTATTCTTGATACGGGTGTTACAGTTACAATTAATAATGGTTTACGAGAATATGACCTTCAAGTATATGGCACAGTGGAGTGTATAGGGCTAATCGCCCCACAGGGTGTTTTATCTTTCGAAGAAAACTCAATGTATATTCATAGACTCCCAAAGTCTTTGGGAATCGTTCCGTCTGCTTTGTGGAAAGATGGTTCAACTTGTGAAATTGCGGGATTTAGGAGTGCTAATGGAATACTAAATGGTACAGGACAAAATTTTTATAATTTTAGATGGAACTGTCCTGATCAAATAAGCAATTCAAATGTTGTACTTTTTTCATCAATAAATACAAGAATAAGAAATGAGTTAGAAATAGTTAATACGGGTTTAGGCTCGATTGCTTTATCTCAAGGGAATGTATCTGTTGATTTTCGTCATTATAGACAAAACAGTGGTATTGTATTGATAACAAATACTATTTCTTCTCAACAAGTAAATGTGAATATTTCAGGTAACTTTTTGATACTAGGAGGGGAAATTAAAAAATATACAGGAAGCAGCAAAGGAAGGATCGTGTTTGCCGGTACTACCGAACAATTATTCTCTAAAACTAGTGGTGGAATTACCGGAAATATTGATTTTATAATAAACCCTAATGCTATTGTGAATTTTGGAACATCTACTTTTGGAGGGTTGGGTACATTTACTTTAAATAATGGAGCTACTTTAATCACCGCCCATCCAGAAGGAATAGCATTAACAGGAACAACCGGAGTCATACAATCTACAGGCACAAGAACTTTTAGTCCTAATGCCAATTATATTTATAATGGGACAACCGCACAGCAAACAGGTACAGGCCTGCCGGCAAACGTCAACAATTTAACCATAGATAATAGTTCAGGAGTTACCCTAAGGTCAGGCGATTTAACTGTGAATGGAAGTTTAAACATTTCAAATGGTTATTTGGACTTGGGGGGCAATGCTCTAATCACTACTGGAGCTATTGGTTTATCTGGAAACGGAACTTTAAGAACCCAAAATACTTCAGCAAATCCATTAAGTACAGGAAAAATATGGAATGGAACTGTAGAGTACGATGGAAGTGCTACCCAAAACATTGTTAGTGGCCAATATAGTAATTTGAAGCTTTCTGGAAGTGCTAAAACTTTAACAGGGAATCTCTCAATTAGCAATGATTTTGATGTCAGCGGAGTAAGTTCTGTAAATACTGGTACTTATAAGATATCTTATAACGGTTCTGGCAATCAGAATGTAGCTGGTATCTCCTATTATGATTTAGATGTTACAGGTGCGGGAACAAAAACGATTACAGCTCCGGCTACTGTGAGTAATAATGTAACAGTCAATAATGCTGTTTTAAATGCCAACGGAAACCTGACTTTATTAGCTTCGGCCAATTCTAATGCTAATATAGGCCCTTTGCAAGGTACTGCAGATGTTGTTGGTGAAGTAAAGATACAATCTTTTTTGCAAGGAATGGAATATGGAGCTGGAAGAGGAAGTAGAACTATGTCTTCCCCTATTAATGACGCATTGATTTCAGGTGATAAGACGTTCGCGCAGTTGAAGAAATATATGATCATTACGGGGAATGGAGGGGTTGCGAATGGTTTTGATGAAGTTCCCTCAGGCCTTAAAAACGCAGACATGGTGTTGACTTATGATAATAGTTTAACATCAAACTCTTTTGTTCCTCTACCAAATATAAATAGTTCTGTAGGCGGAGGAAGAGGTTTTTTATATCTTTTTATTGGAAATAGGGATTTTAAAGATTCTACACCAGGGAAATTAAGGCAACCTTTTGTTGATGCGGAGAGCGTCTTATTAACTTATGCCGGGCCTATTAATAAAGGAAATATAGACATGTCTATTGGGTATAATTCTGCTAAAGCTACTTTGCAAGGAGCCTTTATTGGAGGGAACCCATATCCGGCAACGATAGACTGGCATAATGTATATGCTTCCTCATCTAATTTAACGCCTTCTATAGCAGTGGTTTTTGGAGGGAGGCCGATGGCGACATATAATGCTGCTTTGGGTGTAGGTGTTAACGGAGGATCAAGATACATACAACCGGGGCAGGGCTTTTATGTATACGCAAATAGTGGAGGCGGGACCCTAAGTTTCCGAGAGTCGCATAAAAATATAAGTGAAGCACCTGCTAGATTGTTAAGTATTAATGAGAGGAGGATTTTGGGAATAAACTCAGGAAAAGTCTCCTTAGTACCTGTTGACAAATTTACATTGGGAGAACCGGCTTTGCTGAAACTACGTTTAACCAGCGGGCAACTGTCCGAAGAGACTATTGTTGCGTTTGATTCTGGATTTAGTTCTCTTGCTAATGGACAGGACTCTCCGTATATGGCAGGATCGGGATACAATATAAATCTATCTACTCATTCTTCAGATAATAGACCCTTGGCTATTAACTTAATGTCATCTGATGATATGGAAGCTCCTTTGAAGTTGAACGTCAATAATAAGATCAGTTCTACGATGACTTTGAATTTTGATGAAATCCCGCAAATCCCGGATAAATTACTAATATTAAAAGATGCTTTTGCAAATACCGAGCAAGTCATAAACGAAAATAATAAGCGATACGATTTCGTAGTGAATACAAGCAATGCTAATACTTTTGGTAGCAATAGGCTTTCATTGTCTTATAGTCCATCAAGTGTACTTCCTGTAGAATTTACTAGCTTCGATGTGAAAAGACTGAATAATGTAATTGAACTGAAATGGAGCGTGGTAAAAGAAGAGAAGGACTATATTTATATAATAGAGAAGGGATATGATGGCAGTGTTTTTAAAGAAATAGCAAAGATAAATGCAGTGGGCATTGGAAGTTATTTGTATGTAGACCGGCAACCAAATATGGGTAATAATTATTATAGAATTAAGCAGGTAAACGCTGATGGAGTCGGAAAGGTAACCACTATTAAAACTGTAAAGTTTGATTTAGCTGTTTTAAATAAGGTCTTTGTTTTATACCCGAATCCTGTAAAGGCTGAAGTTAAGTTTAAAACTAACAATGCTTTTTCCGGAAAATTAACTGCGAATATTTTAGAACCTAATGGTTCGCTGATAAGATCTGTTCAATTTGCGGGAGAGCATATCGAAGATATTAGTTTGCCTGTAGCAGACTTGAAAATGGGAGTTTATATGATTGAATTGTTAGGAGTGAGCGGAGACAGGATTGGTATAGAGAAGATTGTTAAAAACTAGTTGAAGAAAAATGAAAGGACTAAAATATATTTTGTTGAGCTTAAGCCTGTCTTTTTGTTGTATCGCAACCTATGCACAATGTCCAGAAGAGGATCCTTTTTGTGATGATGGCGGAGCTCCTCCAGATCCATGGGGAGATGTTCCCATAGACGGCGGAGCCCTCGCATTACTTGCAGGCGGAGCAGCTTTAGGCTACAAAGCTTTGAAAAAGAAAAAAGAAGATAACACAGAAAAGGAATAGAATGTTGATATCTATTATTACCTCAACCTATAATTCAGCCAGTTTTTTAGCCGATGCTTTGGAATCCTTTAAAGAACAAAGTTATGCCGAAAAAGAACTGGTATTGGTAGATGGAGGATCAACAGATGAAACTTTACAAATTATAGAAAAGTCGGAGATTGTTGGCAAGATGATTTCCGAGCAGGACCAGGGCATTTATGATGCGTTGAATAAAGGTGTAAAGTTGGCCTCTGGTGAAGTTATAGGAATTCTGCATTCAGACGATCTGTTTTACAATAAGCAGGTTCTAGCTGATGTCGCTGAAGCTTTTAAGACCAATCCTAAATTAGAAGCTGTTTATGGAGACTTACTATATGTAGAAAGAGATGATGTGACTAAGGTAGTACGTAACTGGAGATCCGGAGATTTCGATGTGACCAAACTGGCCTATGGATGGATGCCGCCACACCCGGCATTGTTTATTAAAACGGAATGCTTCCATAAATATGGGCTTTATGATTTACAATATCGTTCGGCTGCAGATTACGATTTGATATTACGTTTTTTATATAAATATAAAATAGAAACAGCTTATTTGCCACAGGTGTTGGTGAAGATGCGGGTTGGGGGAATAAGCAATAAAACTTTTAAGAACCGCTTAAGGGCGAATGCGGAAGACAGAGCGGCGATGAAAACCAATGGTGTAGCCTTTCCTGTTTTAATATCAGCATTGAAACCCTTGCGAAAGATTGGTCAATATATAGATAACAGTAGGTAGATTGCTCTACTTTCAGTTTGAATTTTAACTTTTTAAATCTGTTTATAGAATAAAATTTACTAAAGATGTTTTTAAATGCCGAATGGCCCTGGTTGTATAACATCCTGATAGTGCTGCTTTCTGCTGCGGTATCTTTCTTTGCGATACCTTCCATTATCTTCGTTGCCAATACCAGGCATTTATACGATGATCTGGAAAAAGAGCGTAAAGATCATGAACATGGGATATCCCGTTTGGGTGGCATCGCTATCTTCTGTGCTTTTACAGTTGTGTCGCTTTTGTTTGCCCGATACGATGATGTTTTGTCTACCAACATTTTATTGACTTCCTGTATTATGTTATTTGCGGTAGGAATGAAAGACGATCTGGCCGGTACAAGTCCGGCTACCAAATTTTCTATTCAATTTATTGTTGCACTGATTTTGGTCGGTTTGGGTAATGTCAGGTTAACCAGCCTATATGGTGTTTTGGGAATTTGGGATATCGATTATTATCCAAGTATTGTATTATCGGTATTGATAATCATGTTTTTTATTAACGCCTTTAATTTGATCGATGGTATCGATGGGCTGGCAGGAACCATAGGGATTATTGTGAATCTCACCTTTGCTGTAATGTTTATGCATATGGAAGAGTTTGGACTGGCTATTCTGGCATTTAGTCTGGTGGGGGCGTTAGTAGGCTTTTTATTTTATAATTTTTCGCCTTCCAGAATATTTATGGGAGATACAGGCAGCCTCCTCGTTGGGTTGATATCTATTGTGCTGGCTATTAAATTTATTGAGTTGAATAAATTTGGTAATTCAGTACCACGACCTTTTTTTCTGTCTGCTCCGGCAACAGCGGTATCTATTCTCATCATTCCCTTATTTGATACATTCCGGGTTTTTATCCTTCGTATCATGCAAGGTAAATCTCCTTTTAGCGCCGATAGAAACCATATCCATCATAGGATACTAAAACTGGGATTCTCGCATCTGCAAGCTACTTTGTCTTTAGCAATTACCAATATTTTGTTTATTTATTTAGCCATGATCTTTAGGGAAGTGGGAAATGGTTCTTTGATTTGCTTATTCTTTATCATATGCATGTTCATTAATTGGACAACAACAGTGTGGATAAGAATTAAAGAAAGACGACAATTGAAGTTAGAGTATCTTTGGAAATAAATATGCTTTTAACATAAACCTGGTTGGTTATACATGGGTATGAGTAGCAGGTTAATTTTGGATTTAGACTTTTATGTAATAGAGATGTTGAAGATTGATGAGATTTACAGATGGTACCCTGTTTATACTAAGCCTAGATTTGAAAAAAAGGTGGCGGAAAATTTATTCAGGCAGGGACTAGATGTTTATTTACCAGCGCAAAAGATACTGAAGCAATGGAGTGACAGAAAGAAATGGGTTGAAGAACCACTGTTCAAATCCTATGTTTTTATCAGGATCAATCATCTCCAGTACGATCAGGTAATTCGCACTCCGGGAGTAGTTAGATTTATACTTTTTTCTGGTAAGATAGCTTTTGTTCCGGATATGGAAATGGATTTCCTGCAGGCTTATTTAGCGGGAGAGCTAACTGTAGAAACTACAGAGCAATATATAAAGAAGGGAGATAATGTACAGATAACTGCCGGTAAATTTAAAGGGTATCAGGCGGAGATGGTCTCCTACCAGAATCAAAAAAGATTGATTTTAAGAATCGACGCACTGGGCCAATCTATTTTATTGAATATTCCTGTTGCGGATGTAATAAGTAAATAATCCTTACTAAGCGTGGCAGTATCTCATAAGAACCATTACAAAAAACTGATTGCCACGTCGTACCTCCTCGCAATGACGAAAACAGGGCGTCATCCTGAGGAACTCGAAGGATAGAGCGTTTTGTCCGCGGTCTCCAAGTCGTAGGTTTTCCAATAGGATATAACCTGATGCAGGATAACTGTAAACAAAGCTTATTACGTCTATCTCTTCGCAGCAAGATATTCAAGGGAGGATTAACCAAACTTATACAATAAAACTTTCTAATATCTTAAAGCCTTTACGGGTTTCAAGCTGAATTTCTTTCTCAGAGGCAGGAATTAAGATACAATCTCCTTTTTTTACATCCAGCTCCCCGTCCTTGTAGCGTAAAGTGTATTGTCCTTCTACGCAAACATGAATGACAAAACTATCCAGTTGGCTGTAATCTCGATTTGCGGATGCTGTATAGTCCAGCACATTGGTAGTGAAAAAAGGACAACTAACGGCTTTAATAACCTGGTTCTTTGTTTTAGAATAGCTTGTTTTATAATTATCGTAAAAATTGAAATCTATGGCATCAAGCGCTTCTTCTACATGTAATTCACGCTTATTACCTTTGTCATCTACCCGGTCAAAATCATATATTCTGTAAGTGATGTCTGAAGTCTGTTGTATTTCGGCAATTAAAAGCCCTTTGCCAATGGTATGAATTCTTCCGGCAGGCAAAAAGAAAATGTCTCCTGTATGAACCTCTTCTTTATTCAGAATTTCGATCAACTTTCCCGACTCAAATTTTTCAAGGTACTTATTGCGGTTAACGGGTTGGTTAAATCCTGAGATTAACGTAGATCCGGGATCAGCTTGTAGCACATACCACATCTCTGTCTTGCCTCTTGAATGGTGTCTTTTTTCGGCAAGTACATCATCCGGATGTACCTGAATAGACAGATCATCGTTGGCATCTATAAATTTCACCAGTAAAGGAAATTCATTACCATAATTTTTGTAATTCTTTTCGCCTACCAATTGTTCTTTGGTATTGCTTAAGATATCGGAAAGACGTTGTCCCTTTAACGGGCCGTTAGCAATTACAGAAACATCAGATGCCACTCCGGAGATTTCCCATGTTTCTCCGCAATTGGGAAGTGGCGAAAAATCTTTATGCAGCATGTCTTTAATTTTGCTTCCGCCCCATATTTTATCTTTAAAAATTGTTTCGAATTTCAGTGGATATAAGTTCATGTCAATGTTTGGTTCTGTGCAAAAATAGAATAAAAATTAATCTTCAATAATCTCTTTAACCCTTCCGACCTGATTACTTTCCAGTATGACTTTGATGCCATGTGTGTGAAAAGAAGATTTTGTTAATATACCTTTTACAATACCCCTTGTAAGTTCTCCGGTTCTCTGGTCTTTTTTTAAAACAATATCAACAGTTTGTCCCACTTGAATGTTTTCTCTTTTCCTGGTATCCATATTTTTAAATCGAAACCAAAGTTATTTATTATTATAATTACTTGAGGTTATTAATATACTTCTTTTTCATTTCTATAATATAACGTTTGTTTGAAAGGTTCTGTTTGTTCTGATAAATTATACAGAAGATTTCTCATATGAGAGCCTTCTTGCATCAGGATGATAATTATATAAGGTGGAGAGATCATGTCAATACTTAATCTGCAATTGCCGGCGCTCACATGCGGTTGTTTTCGTTTTTACGCAAAAAGATACAAGAGGGGGATCGCCAGAATCGTTCTGCTTGGTGGTTAAACTTACAATATTCTGTTTCGGCACTATCGTTGATCGGCTGCCCTTCTACCTCTGGGAGAAGGTGCCCAAAGGGCGGATGAGGGATATATATCATCTCTCATTTCACTGATGTTAATGAAACATCCTACAAGTAAGTTTTGAAAGGCTATTGCGCTGCATTTCGGTTAATCTCAATGCCACCGTTGGTTGTATTTTATGGCATTGTTTATGATATCTGATTTTAAAAAGCGGAAGCCATGAAAAAGAACTTAAATAATAGAGAAGATATCAATAATTTAGACCGAACAGATGCTGATCTTAGGAATTTGAATTATGATTCGGAAAAAAATAGTTTCGAATTGGATGTAACTCCGGATAAAATTGAAGACAAAGACTATCAGCATCCCGATCCTTATGATACCGCTGCAGAGAATGGCGAAGATTTTAATTCAGACTATGATGAGTCCAATCCATTCGTTGGAGACGAATATGATAAGGACGCTTCTTTAGAAAAAGATGCAGAATCTCTGGGAATGCATATTTCTGATGAGGACGACTTGAGGTTGGGAACTTCTGAAAGAATGGATGCCATAACACCCGAAGACTTTAGGGAAGATCTTGATCAGGAAGGATATCCAAAAAATGACAGGAAACATTAATTCGAATTACGAATTTTGATTTATTCAGAAAGGATTATCTGTCAGCCTTTAACTTTGTATTTTCAACTCAATTTACAGGTCCAGTTCCAAGCCAAAAGCTTGTCTCAGGATTTCGATATCTGGGTTTTTTTCCATCATATGCTGATATTTGTCTTTAGATGTGTACAATTTTCTCTCGGATACTACCTCTGCAACTACAGGCTCCAGCGTAATGGAAAAATTAGTGAGTTTGGTACGCAAATAGTTTAAGATATCAATTCTTTCGGAAATAAGTTCGTTAGCTTGCAACTTGTTTTCAAGTGTAAGCTCTATTCTGTAGTCTTCCTTAAGTGTAGGAGTATAATTATCCATCAGAGAAACCAGGCTCATCTTTCCCTGTTCTTTTGCCAATCTGGAGTAATCTACCCAAATCTTTATAAAATCGTCCTGAGTGAAGTGGTTTTTAGCATCACCTGTAACATATTCAGGTTCATTTTTATCTTCTGCAGAAGTTTTTATCGCAGCAGGATTTTTGATATTAGGTATTAATGTGCCTGTGCCTTTAAGCAAACCATTTCCAGGATTTGGAATATTTATTACAGGTTTTAGTTCTGGTATTTCTTTGCTCGCAATGGGAACTGCAACTGTTGGTTCTTGACTCACAGAGGGGACAACAGGAGCAGAAATCTGTTCGGTTTGAGGCTTCGGCTGTGGTATAGTTGTATTAGGCTGAGCTAAATTTTCAGGTTTTTTTTTTAATTGCTCGATATCATCCCGAACATTATTGCTTTTGCTTAAACTTAAAGCCCGTTGTATATGGGCTATTTTAATTAAGGTAAGTTCTATCTGAAGTCTTTGGTTTTTACTTATTTTATAATTTAAATCACATTGATTGGCAATATTCAAAGCACTTACCAGAAAAGATGAAGAAGCTATTTTGCTTTGCTCCAAGTACTTCTGTTTGATATTTTCGCTAACTTCTAAAAGCTGAATTGTAGAAGTGTCTTTACATACTAGTAAATTCCTGAAATGAGAAGATAGTCCGGTAATAAAATGATTCCCATCAAAGCCATTATTTAATATTTCATTGAATAACAGTAGGGTAGAAGCAGTATCTTCCTGAATAAGGAAATCTGTGATTTTGAAATAATAGTCGTAATCTAGAATATTCAGATTGTCTATAACGGCCTGATAGCTGATATTCCTGCTGGAAAAGCTGGCAATCTGGTCGAACATCGAAAGAGCATCCCTTAAACCTCCATCTGCCTTTTGTGCAATAAGATGCAGACCATCGTTATCAAAACTGATATTTTCGCGTGTGGCTATCCTCGAAAGGTGCGACGCCATATCTTCCACCTTTATTCTGTTGAAGTCAAAAATCTGACATCTGGATAAGATGGTAGGTAGTATTTTATGTTTCTCTGTTGTTGCTAAAATAAAAATAGCATATGCAGGTGGTTCTTCCAGGGTTTTCAGGAAAGCGTTAAATGCACTTTGAGAAAGCATATGGACCTCGTCTATGATATAGACTTTGTATTTTCCGCCCTGAGGGGGAATTCTTACCTGGTCAATAAGGTTTCTGATATCGTCAACAGAGTTGTTGGATGCGGCATCCAGCTCATGGAAATTGAAAGAATTGCCATGAAGGAAAGAGTTACATGATTCGCAGGTTCCACATGCCTCGCCCTGTTCTGTGAGCGTTTGGCAGTTGATCGTTTTAGCCAGAATTCTGGCACAGGTCGTTTTACCTACTCCTCTTGGCCCGCAAAATAAGAATGCCTGAGCAAGCTGATTACTCTTAATGGCATTTTTTAAAGTATTGGTGATATGAGATTGGCCTACTACACTTTCAAAGGTAACAGGACGGTACTTTCTTGCCGATACAATAAAATTCTCCATTGCTAGCAAAAATAGAAAGATGTTATAGATAATGCAATTTTTATTTATTACATAATGTAATGTTCTAAATACACATCAACTTATAAAGAAAGTGTTGTGTGCGAAAACAAGCAATGTAGTTTTTTAAAAAATCAAGAAGTTTTTAGTTTGTTGTTAAAAATATTTTTTTTAAAAAATTTTACCTATTTTTTTGTGCTTATTATGGATTTGTTGTTTCTGTATATGAAATATATGCGTATATTTGCGAAATATTTACAGGATATGAGAAAAACAAAAATTTGGGCAAAAGTCATGATTGGCTTTGTTAGTTTTTTATATGCTAACGCCATTAAAAAACCTTAATCAGCCTTCCCTCAAAAAATCAATACGATTTTTTAATTTAATAGGTGTGTAAAAGCGGTAGGCCTCCCGGCCGATCCGCTTTTTATTTTTATCTAAAATATTAAGCTGCTGGCTAATACCATGCAATTTCCAAGTGATGAAAGAGATTGGTAATCTGCAATAGAAAGAATCAGTTTGGAGCTCATCTTAGTTGTTTATTAGATGTAAGCGGAGCTTACTTAAATGTGAGTTACTTTAAATTCTTACAATGGTGAACCGGAATTAGTCTGGTTGGCTGAACTGTAAGAAGGTTCAATATAAAAATCATAAACAAGTAAACAAGCAAGCTCTTCTTGCTAATTTAAACAAAACGCCCATATAGATTAAATGAAAGGAGTTTCAGCTGAGCAATTTCTGTAGGTTATTATCGCAGGTAATACCATAAGATTTTTTGTTAAGGTACTGAATAAGATATCCGTTAAAATCGAAAAACAAAAAAGAAACACAAAAATGGGTGGAAGAATTAATCGAACTGAAAGTTATGTTGCATTTTTATTTATAAATATCTATTTTTGCAGTCCTTTAAAATAAAAGGGTTAAAAATAATTTATTAATAACAATGGGTCAATACGAAACCACTATCATTCTTACCCCGTTATTATCAGAAGATGCAGCTAAAGAAGTTATTGCTAACTTCTCTAAAATCTTAACTGATAATGGAGCCGAGATTATCCAGGAGGATAATTGGGGTTTGAAAAAACTGGCGTATCCAATTGAGAAAAAATCAACTGGATATTACCATATTACTGAATACAAGGTATCAGGAGAGGTTATCGGCAAGTATGAGTTAGAATTGAAGCGTGATGAGCGTGTAATGAGATTCTTAACTGTTAAATTAGACAAGCATGCTGTAGCGTACAATGAGAAAAAACGTTCTGGTGCTTTTAACAAAAAGAAATCTGAAAAAGCGGAGGCAGCAAACTAATGGCAAAAGATCAAATCCAGTACGTTACTGCTCCCAAGGTGGAGGATAACAGAAAAAAATATTGTCGTTTTAAAAAGAACGGTATTAAATATATCGATTATAAAGACGCAAACTTTTTATTGAAATTCATTAATGACCAGGGTAAAATCTTACCTCGTCGTTTAACCGGGACTTCTTTAAAATATCAGCGTAAAGTAGCTCAAGCTGTAAAAAGAGCTCGTATTATCGGTATATTGCCATTCGTAACTGATGGTTTAAAATAAGGAGGGCAATACACATGGAAGTAATTTTAACACAAGATGTAAAGAACCTGGGCGAGAAAGACGATATCGTTATTGTAAAGCCTGGTTATGGCCGTAATTATTTGATTCCTCAGGGACATGCTATCTTAGCTACTGAGTCGGCAAAGAAAGTTTTAGCTGAGAACATTAAACAAGCTCAGTTTAAACAAGAGAAAATTAAAAAAGATGCTGAGGCTACTGCTGCCAAATTGGCTGATGTTAAATTAAGCATTGGTGCTAAAGCTGGCGAAACTGGTAAAATCTTTGGTGCTGTAAACACTATTCAAGTGGCTGATGCATTGAAAAAATTAGGTTTCGACGTAGACAGAAGAAGAATTACTTTTGATTCTGATGTTAAATTTGTAGGTGAGTACAAAGCAAATTTAAACTTACACAAGGAAGTTAAAGTTCAAGTTCCTTTCGAGGTTGTTGCTGAATAATTTAGCTTTCTTAATATAAAAAATGCTCCTTAAAACACTAAGGAGCATTTTTTATTATATTAAAATTCATATACCCTGTGGTTGACACTCTTATCAAATACCTGAAAAAATTGCTATTGTGGTTCTTTTGTTTCACATTTCTTTGGGTATTAGCTTATCGTTTTATCAATCCTCCTTTTACTTATTTAATGATTTCAAGAGCATTCGAGAGAAAGTTTGATGGAAAATCGTGGAAAATAGATAAAGAGTGGAGAGATTTTGACGACATCTCTTTAAATCTTAAAAAGGCGGTAATTGGTGCAGAAGATGCCAGGTTCTTAAGCCATAACGGTTTTGACTTTGATGCTTTGGGTAAAGCTTATCAAAAAAATAAAGCCGGGAAAAAGATAAGAGGTGGTAGTACAATTTCACAACAGACGGCAAAAAACGTATTCCTATGGCCGGGCAGATCTTATATTCGTAAGGGATTTGAAGCTTATTTTACTATATTGATTGAGCTGTTATGGTCTAAGCAACGTATAATGGAGGTTTATCTGAATGTAATTGAGATGGGGGACGGGATTTACGGAGCTGAAGCAGCTACTCAAAAATATTATCATAAGTCCTGTAAAAGCTTGTTGAAGGGCGAAGCAGCGCTTTTAGCTGCTGTATTGCCCAACCCAAGAAAGTGGACGCCAGCTAATCCAACAAATTACATTTACAGAAGACAGTCAATAATTAGAAGAAACATGGCTGCTTTAGGAACCCTGAAGTTTTAAAGAGTTCAATACATCAGTCAGAACATCCGTTTTTGTAAACTGATAACCTAACGCGTAATTCAAACTTGCTTTTCCTTCTTCTGAAAACTGTATAGCAGATAATATAATGCTGGAAGTATGAAAATGCTGCCTATTAATAAAGCCCAGGCCAAAGATTCGATAGCTTTTTCATGTCCCGCGTTTTCTATGAGTGACAGATATTTTCCGTTTTTTAAGATAATGAGGTTAGGAAAATGTTCCCATGTGATGGCTAATAATATCATTGTTACCTGGAAGCCGGCCAATAGCCTTAGCTGAATGGTTTTTTTCTGATCTATAGTTCTCCATAAAATAAAAAGAGAAACGGTTGCTGCAAGTATAGCTATTACGCCAATTGTATTTCCAAATATCCAGTTAATTAAGGGTATACCCTCTAAATAGGAAATGATGAATACAAGGGAGCCTGCTATGACAGCGGCAATGTTCATGTATTTGGCTTTAAGAATAAATCTCTTTTTATCTTCGTCAGTATCTGTTTCGCCAATAATAAAGATGGCCGCCAAAAAGCCACAGATAGCTACAGTGAAAAAGCCTACAGCAATCCCAAACCAGTTAAACCAGCTAAAAATATAAGCGTTTAGGAAGTCGGTAGATTCGGTGTTTATAGATCCGGAGACAGTACTCGCCGCAATAATTCCCAAAAAGAAAGGGGTAATAAAGCTGGAATATTGGAAAATTTTGTGATAAAGAAACTGCATGTCGTCTACAACAGCATCGTAATGCCTGAAAGCAAAAGCCGTTCCTCTGGCTATAATGCCAAATAGCATGAGTACTAAAGGAATATGCATATGTATAGACATGGTTGTGTATATTTCTGGAAAGCCAACGAAAAGAATAACAATAGCAATAATAAGCCACATGTGGTTGGCTTCCCATACCGGGCCAATAACTTTATAAACCGTTTTTCGGGTTTTGCTCTGATGTCTTTTGGAGGTAAATAGTTCTAAAATTCCCGCTCCAAAATCTGCTCCTCCAAGCAATAAATATAACCAGATGGCTGCCCATAAATAAGCGATAACAACGTATGTCATAATCAGTGTTTTTCGGTTGGGTTAGGGATGTCGTAAATTTTATCAACCATTTTAATCTGTCTGTACAACATAAAACCTACAACAAAAGATAAAGAAATATATATTGCTGTGAAGATATAGAACGAATAGACAATACCAGGCATTGGCGTTACAGCATCAGCTGTTTTCATAACATTATAGATAATCCATGGTTGTCTGCCAACCTCTGTTACGGTCCATCCGGCTTCAACTGCAATAAATCCGACAGGGGTTGCTATTGCAAATAATTTCAATAGCCATTTGCTTTTTAGCAAATTCCTTTTTTTCCATAAACTATAGAAGTATAAAACCGCAATCATCATCATCAATACGCCTAAACCAACCATAATCTGAAAAGCATAATGTGTAATGGCTACCGGGGGATGATGTTCTTCCGGAATTTGGTCTAGCCCTTTCACCTCGGCATTAATGTCTCCGTAAGTAATAAAGCTTAGCAGCCCGGGTATCTTTATGGCATATTTTACAGTTTTGTTTTCTTCGTCAGGTATTCCGCCAATGATAAAAGGAGCCCGTTTTTCTGTATGAAAATGCGCTTCCATAGCGGCTAGTTTTGCTGGTTGCCTTTTAGCAACATCTTTGGCAGAGATATCTCCGCTTAAAGGCTGGACAAGAGCAGCAATGCACCCAAAAACCGCGGTAATTTTAAAAGATTTTTTATGGAATTCTATATTCTTTCCTTTTAAAATCATAAAGGCATGTACTCCGGCTACTGCAAAACCTGTGGCACAAAATGCAGCAATAGACATGTGTAAAGCCTGTGAAAACCAGGCATCATTAAACATCGCTTGAATAGGATCGATATTGATATATTCGCCATTAACAAAGTCGAAACCCGAGGGGCTATTCATCCATGCATTGGCTGCTACTACTAAAATACCTGATACAATACCGCTAATTCCAACGATAAGTCCAGTCACCCAGTGAAACCAGGGATTGAATTTATCCCATCCATAAAGGAAAAAACCTAAGGCAATCGCTTCGATAAAAAAAGCTGTTCCCTCTAACGAAAATGGCATTCCAAATATCGGACCTGCATGCTTCATAAATTCTGGCCATAATAGTCCCAGCTCGAAAGAAAGTGCTGTTCCAGATACTGCACCGGTAGCAAAGAAAATAGCTACGCCCTTACTCCATGCTTTTGTGATGTTTTTGTAAACCTGTTCTTTGGTCTTTAGATAATAGAAATGGGAAACAGCCATAAAAAAAGGCATGACCATTCCGATACAAGAAAAAATAATGTGAAAGCCCAGCGATAACGCCATTTGGGAACGAGCAGCTAGAAAATCATCCATGTATAGAAAACATTAAGGCATCTATATGATGCGTATACCGTAACAAAAATATAAGAATACCTTATATGATTTTCTGAATTTGGGACTTTTTAAAAAATAAAATCATTCTTAATAAAGAATGCATTTGCTTTTATAAAAAAACTTTAGCATGCCAGCTTTCCTTTAGAGGAACTTCCCATGCGTGGTTCAATTCGGAGAGATTTTTCACAAGGTTGTTGAATACGATGGTTTCTGCATTTACTTTTTGTTCCTGAATAAGAGATTCAAATTCAGATCTTCCGGTAATTTTAATTTCATTTCCCTCTTTCCATGCTACCTGAAATCTGTCGAATAAATTAACCTTAAACTCTTCCTCAATAGCTTTCATCACATGAACAGATTTGTCTATAGAGCATCCACTGGCACCTGTTAATGTTTCATCTACAATTAATACGATAAATCTTTGATATTTGATTTCGTATGAAGCTTTGAGCTGCTGATTGTGTGCAGTCCATGAGGTAGTGAAATCGGCCAGAATAGTATTCAGACGTTCCAGTTCTGCGGAGGTAAATATTCTGTTTGATTGATAGATCCAGACTTTAGATTCTAAACTTAATTCCATATTTCAAAATTAAAGAAATAAAATGATTAAAGCAGATTGTTAACTAAGTGCTCCACGTTGAAAAAACTATTTTACAAAAATATGTATGTTTACTAATTTTAATCATGCATTTTATTTGTAACCTTTTTCTCGCTTTTTTTATACTACCATTGTCCTGGCTTAGCAACCCAGATGTGCCGGCTTTGAGGGATAACATCATACAAGTCTATAATAAGTATGGTGCTGAAAAATATCTGGAAAGAAAAAGTTATGAATTAGATATTAATGCGAACGGATTCATAAGATATAAAAGGGTTTGGAAGAATAACAAATCGGAATACTTTTCGGTAAAAATTGAAAAAGTTAAAGACATCAATTTTTTGGGAAGCGAAAAGGGTGGTTGGCTATCTCTTATCTGCGAACCGGAAACCGTTATTTACCAGACACACAGAGATCCTTCCGGTAATGTAGATTCGATGACGAATGAGATTTCTTTCCCCCTATCTGCGATCTCTGAGGACGAACTTAATCTTTTTGCTAAAAACTTTAAGTCTTTAAAGGAACTTGTGGCTAAAAAAATTGAAAATTAATATCAGATTTATATTTTTTACTATCTTAGCACTACTAAACTATACTAAATAACTTGAAAAAGACGTTTTACATAATGGCCGCATTGTGTATTTCGGTAATTCATGCGTTCTTTTTGAATGCCTGGCTGTCTAAAAACGATTCTGAAGTAAATCGGATTACTTTGGAAAAAAACGTGTCTCCGGATAGTCTGGACGTTCATAAACTACTTCCTGTTATGGAAGAAGAGCAAATGAATATCGCGAAATATATAGACAATTAAAGGTTGTTGTTTTTGGCAGTAATTTCTGCTATGTCCAGGACATCGATATCATTGTCCTTTTCGAAATGCTTTACGCCATCTCTAATCATGGTCATGCAGAAGGGACAGCCTACGGCTACTACATTTGCAGATGAAGCTAATATTTCTTCTGTTCGTTCTATATTAATATCTTTTAGACCTTTTTCGGGTTCTTTGAACATCTGTGCACCTCCTGCACCACAACATAATCCATTCTGTTTACATCGTTTTAGTTCTATTAAATCTGCATCCAAAACTTCGAGGGCTTTTCTTGGGGCTTCGTAAACATCATTTCCTCTGCCAAGATAGCAGGGGTCATGAAAGGTAATCTTTTTTCCTTTAAAAGCCGAGCCATCCTCCGTTTTTAGTTTTCCTGTATTGATGAGTTCCTGAATTAATTGTGAGTGATGAATAACATCGTAAGCTCCACCCAATTCAGGATATTCATTTTTTAATGTGTTGAAACAGTGAGGGCAGGCAGTTACAATTTTTTTAATATTATATGCATTGAGGACTTCAATATTCCCCAGGGCCTGCATTTGAAAAAGAAATTCGTTTCCTGCCCGTTTAGCTGGATCACCTGTACAAGATTCTTCGGTTCCCAGAACAGCAAACTTGATTCCAACGTGATGAAGTATTTTAGACAGCGCAATAGTAACGCGTTGTGCCCGTTCATCATAACTCCCTGCGCACCCTACCCAAAAAAGAATTTCTGGTGATTCGCCGTTAGCTGCCATTTCAGCCATTGTAGGTATCTTAAAATCTGTCATAGTAATATTATTGATTTGCCCAGTTAAGTCTGTCATTTGGAGAATACTTCCACGGTGCCGCATTATTTTCCATGTTAGAAAACATATTATTAATGCTGGCAGATGCATTGGATTCTTCCATAACGGCATATCTTCTCAACTCCATAATAATAGCAAGCGGATCTATATTTACAGGACAAGCCTGTGTGCAGGCATTGCATGTTGTGCAAGCCCATATTTCTTCTCGTGTGATGTAATTATCAAGAAGTGGGTTGGCTTTAATTTCCTGCTCATTTGCTTTATCTATTTTTCTTCCCACTTCTTCCAATCTATCTCTGGTGTCCATCATAATTTTTCTTGGAGAAAGCATTTTACCAGTGATATTTGCAGGGCATACCGAGGTACATCGCCCGCATTCGGTACAGGTATATGCATTTAACAGATGAATGCGATTGAGGTCAAAAATATCATTTGCTCCGAATTTTGTTTGATTGTCCACAGCGGGAGGAACAAAAGAAGGATCCAGCATAGCCCTTACTTCATTAGTAACTGCAGGCATATTATTAAATTTACCTTTTTTATCCAATTTGGAATACCAGGTATTTGGAAATGCCAGAATGATATGAAAATGTTTAGAACTTGGCAAATAATTCAGGAAAAAAAGAATTCCTAAAATGTGAAACCACCAGCAAAAACGTTCGATAAATATCAGCTGTTCTCCGGAATCTGGTAAGATATTACTTAGGTATACCGATATAGGAAATGAGCCTGCCTGGTGATACACCCCCAGTTGCTGTAACTTGTAATCGGCAGCGTTCATAGTAAGGAAGGCAAGCATTAAAACAACTTCTATACCTAATATATATAGAGCGTCCTTTCGCGGCCATGATTTCATTTCTATTCCTGAAAATCTTTTCAGATGAAGAACTAATCTTCGACATAAAAATACAATTACACCAACCAATACCAGTAAGGCCAGAATTTCGAATGATGCAATTAAAACATTATAAAAGTTTCCCATAGAAGAGAAAATCCGGTGAGTTCCAAAAACTCCATCTATAACAATTTCTAAAACTTCTACGTTGATAATGATGAAACCTATGTAAACAAAAAAATGCATAATAGCAGCAATAGGCCTTGCTACCATTTTACTTTGGCCAAAAGCAACCTTCAGCATGGTTATCCACCTATCCCGTTTTGAGCCTGTTAGGCTTATTTCTTTACCCAGACAGATATTTCGATATATTTTTTTTATTTGAAGTGCAAAAAGAATTATCGCTCCCAGAAATATAATAGTAAATATGAATTGTGATACCATATGACAAAGCCTATAATTATATCCTAATATAATAAAAATAATATGCATGCATATTATTTTGTTTTTTCTTTTGACAAGAAATAAAAATCAGAATAGGTTTGTAACGATTTTATTGATTTCTTCGTCTAACAATTTTAAACCATGCAAGCGATCGATAAAAAGTCTTTTGAAACAATATTCCGGTCGTATTACACTATTTTGTGTAATACGGCTTACAGAATTGTGAAAGATAGAGATGATGCGGAAGATATCGTTCAACACGTTTTTTGCTTGCTCTGGGGACAGCGGGATTCATTGGAAATTCGCCAGTCTGTACTTGCTTACTTAAGCAGAAGTGTAATTAACCATTCGCTAAATAAAGTAAGAGCAAAAGGGAATCAGGTAAAAAGAGAAGACTCTTTTGGGCTTATGACCTATAGCGAACGTAATTATACCCAGGAATCTATTGATTTAAAGGAATTGCAGAAAACTGTAGATAAGGTGATTAATACACTTCCGGAAGCTTGTCGGTTAGTCTTTGTGTTAAGTAGGTACGAAAAACTCTCTTACAGAGAAATAGCAGAGAAATTAAATATTTCGGTAAAAACGGTTGAAAACCATATGGTAAAGGCCTTACGCCACATGAGAAAATACCTAAGTACAGTGGCATTTGCAATTTTTTTATTTATTGAATAGGGGTAATCTTTTTTGAGTGTGTCTTAATATAAACGACGTTATGGAAGAACAATTGTTAGAACAGGCAATTCAATCAATGTTGTCTAATGAAACAGAAAATGAAATTTTAATAGAAGGAATTCTTGATCTGGTACAAAGAATACTTGGTTAATTTGAGATGAAAGCCGAAGACGAAAAATACTGGGTTTTAATGAGCCGTTATCTGTCTAATGAGCTTTCCTCGGATGAAACCGATGAGTTGCTGTTATGGATAGAGCAGGACCCATCCAGAACTGAGCTACTGCAGGAGCTTCAGTCTTCATGGGACAAAGCTGTTCATTACAAAGATCACCATACTCAATACTTTGATGTTGAAAAGGCATGGCAAAAAGTTTCTTTAAAAATAGATGAGAAAGAAAAACCTAAAACAGTAATTAATTTGTCATGGCTAAGATATGCCGCTATAATTATTGCACTTCTTAATGTGTGCTGGTTTTCATTCAAATATTTTGACAATAGAAAACAGATACGGATAGAAAACATGGATGGCCAGGTAAAATTGGTGAATACTCCGGACGGATCCTTTATATGGTTAAACAATGGAAGTAAATTAATTTATCAGAAAGGAATGGCAAATCTTAACGAACGCGTTCTGAAACTGGAAGGAGAAGCTTTTTTTGAAGTAGCACCAGATAAAGAGAAGCCTTTCATAGTATTTACTTCAAACACAGAAACCATAGTTTTGGGAACTTCCTTTAACATTAAACATCAGCATGCAAGTGTAATTGTTTCGGTTGTAACAGGAAAAGTGTCTTTTCAGCCTATAGGAGAAACTAAAGAAAGGATGGTGCTCTTGCCGAATGAAGCGGGAACTTATAGCAGACAGAGGGGGATGTTAAAAACGATGTATGCCAACAAAAATTTTCTATTCTGGAAGAACCATCAGTTGTCTTTTGAGAATGAGCGTTTTAAAAATGTTATCGCCAGTATAGAGGAAAACTATCAGGTTAAAATTCATGTACAAAACAATTCATTGCTAGACAGACAAATAACCAGTACGTTTAAAGAATCGTCTTTCGAAGAAGTAAGGCAGGTATTGGAAGCCCTGCTGGATTGTAAAATAGAGAAAGTTTCTGACAATAAAACCTACGTCGTTTACTAGTTTTTAATTCAATAGAAATGGAAAAAAAAATTTGGAGATCTATCGTCTTCATGGGATTGTTATGTCTTAATCAAATGACATTTGCCCAAAATTTGAGGCAAATTATATCTGTAGACTATAATCATAAACCATTGAAGGAGATCTTAGATGATCTTAGGGTCAAGCATGGAATACAGTTTTCTTATGATGAATCGCAAATTCCTGTAGATAAGAAGCTAACTGTTAAGATAGCCATTATGCCGGTACATTATATTCTGGATGAAATCTGTAATCAAAGTAATCTGAAATGGCAGCAAGTTTCAAAGAATATTGTTTTGAAGCCTTTAGTCAGCCCTGTTTCGAAAGGGAAGAAGTTATCTCAAACAATCAGAGGGAAAGTTGTTGATAAAGAAAGTAAGGAGCCATTAACAGGAGTAAGTGTAAGTGTTTTATCAACCGATCCAATGAAGACAGTAGTAACGGACCAGAATGGAGAATTTAGATTGGATGATGTAGCAATAGGAAGACAGGATCTTGCATTTTCCTATATGGGATTCGAAAAGTTAATACTGCAGCAACTCCTTGTGGGATCTGTAAAAGAATTAGTGCTTACAGTAGAAATGGTAGAGAAATATAATTCTTTAGGAGAAGTAGTTGTTTCTGCAGGTATCAACAGAGAGGCCCCTTTAAATGAAATGGCTATGATTAGCGCCCGTTCTTTTACAGTTGAGGAGACAAGCAGATATGCAGCAGGAAATTTTGACCCGGCAAGGATGGCTCAGAATTTTGCCGGAGTTACTATAGGTGATGATGTGGGAAATGAAATTGTCATTCGTGGTAATTCCCCGAAAGGATTACTGTGGCGTCTGGAAGGAATTGAAATTAGTAATCCTAACCACTTTGGTGAAGAAGGAAGTTCTGCAGGAGGTATTAGTATGATTAGTTCCAATGTTTTATCAACCTCCGACTTTTATACAGGAGCTTTTCCTGCCGAATATGGAAATGCATTAAGTGGTGTTTTTGACCTGCAGTTTAGAAAAGGTAATTCGGAAAAGAGAGAGCATGCTTTTATGCTGGGAATTTTAGGTACAGAATTTTCTATGGAAGGTCCGTTTTCCAAACAATCCGGAGCATCTTATCTCTTCAACTATCGTTATTCTACCTTGGCACTTCTTGAAAAAGTTGGAGTTAATCCGGCAGGAGACAATCCTACTCCGAAATATCAGGATCTCGCCTTTAATATTCATATGCCGACAAAAAAATCCGGGAGTTTTTCATTGTTCGGAATTTTAGGGTATAGTTATCAGCATGGTATTGCAGAAAAAGATAGTCTGAAGTGGGATTCTTATCAGGATAAATTTAATAGGAGAAATAGTTATACATCTGCCAGTATGGGAATCAAGCATCTGACAATGATTAATAGCAGGACATATCTCAAAAATATTATTTCGGCATCTTATTCCAATATAATAGATAATGCAGACACTTTAGATACAGATTATCAACTAAATATTTATGGTAGGGATCGTTTTAATAATTCAGCCTTTCGTTATTCAGGGCTATTAAACTATAAGGTTAGTAATAATAGTACTATACGGACAGGGTTAATGGCTTCGCTTATCAATTTTGATTTTAAATCAATGTCCTATAAGAAAAATTTAGGAAAACTATCAGAATATATAGATGAGAAGCAAAGCACCTATTTGTTGGAAGGCTATGGCCAATGGAAATATCAAATGACTGAAAAGCTTAATCTCAATACTGGTGTCCATATCAGTTATTTTGGATTAAGTAACGATATAAGTATAGAGCCGCGGGTTGGTTTAGGCTATCTACATAATTCAAAAAATAGCTTTAATCTGGCATTGGGGATACATAGTAGAATAGAGCCGCTGGCACTTTATTATGGTAAAAATGAACTGGCAGACGGTTCTGTAAATACCACTAACGAAAATTTGCGGACAACAAAGGCGCTTCATTTAATTGCAGGCTACCAGCATAGTTTTACAAATAATCTGAAACTGAAACTGGAAACTTATTATCAATATTTATATGATGTTCCGATAACTACAGATCCGGCAGTCAATTTTTCCGCGCTAAACATGAGAGATGCCTATTTTATATATTCCAGAAATTATGGCGAGCTGTCTAATAAAGGTAAAGGAAGAAACTATGGGATAGAAATAACTTTAGAAAGAATGTTTGCAAACAGTTATTATTTTTTGCTTACTTCTTCCGTTTACAAATCAGACTTTGCCAATATTCGTAATCAATATTTTCCAACCGTATTTAGTGGAGATTTTTCTACCAATTTTCTCTTCGGAAAAGAAGTAAAGGTGGGAAGAAAGAATGCGCTGGCTTTTAATGGGAAAGTTTTATTGAACGGAGGTAGGAGATATTCACCGCTAAATACTCAGGAATCTATTAAGAACGATTACCCGGTTTATTATGAAGAGCAAGTTAATTCACTTCAGGCACCTGTATATTCAAGAATAGACATGTCGTTAAGATATAGAGTGGACAACCCTAAGATAACCCACACCTTATATCTGGATGTGCAGAACGTACTTAACAAAAGTAATGTTAGAGAAATCTATTATAATGGAGACAAAAAAGAGATCGATACCTTACTTTATACAGGTATTATCCCAACAATTAATTATAAAATAGAGTTTTAAGTATTAAACTAAAAACAATGAAAAAAAGTATTTATTCGATAGCGTTGGTGTTGATGAGCGTTGTGTTAAGCTCTTGTTCCAAAGAATCAATAAGAGGCGAAGGACCTGTTGAAACGATAGTTAGGGCAGATAATATACAGCAGAGTTTTACGTCTTTAAAAGTGAATGGAGAGGCAGAGGTATACGTAAATTACGGAATAACTAAAAACTTAGAAATAAAAGGATATCATAATTTACTCCCGCTGTTTATGACAGAAGTAGTAAATAATAAACTTATTTTACAGTATAAAGAAGGTTATAGAGTACGAAATAGTAACATAAAAATATATTTAACCGTTCCATATGTTCCTGCGATAGAAGTTAATGGTAGTTGCGAAGCAGAATTTTTGGGAGATTTCCCTATTCAGAAAGAATTTTATGCAGAGATCAATGGTTCTGGAAATGTTAAATATTCTCGTGTTGAGGTAGGAAATACTCGTTTTGTCATTAACGGAAGTGGTAATATCAACGCTGTAGATGTAATCTCGACTGAATCTGTTGTTAGAATATCAGGAAGCGGGGATGTCAAATTAACTGCCTTGGAGAAGTTAAATGTCGAAATTAGTGGAAGTGGAAAAGTCTTTTATAAAGGAAGGCCGATAATTGAGCAAAAGATATCCGGATCTGGTGAAATTATCTCGTTGTAATACAGTATGATGTGATTTTTTTGAGGAAAAATTTTAAATATGCTTTGGATATTCAGAAAAACAATCTACATTTGCAATCCCGAAACGGAACAAACGTTGAAAGGAAAATAAGGCTGGTGCCTTAGCTCAGTAGGTAGAGCAAAGGACTGAAAATCCTTGTGTCCCTGGTTCGATCCCTGGAGGCACCACAGCAGAAAGCTTCACAGAAATGTGAGGCTTTTTTGTTTTATGGTACTTAGAGGGTGATTGGGGATGGATTTTATGGTTTCTCTACAACTTGCTCCAAATAATTAAACAATTAATGAATTAGTCAAATATACTCCAATTGCTTGGAGTTTGTATCTTTCTTGGCGCACTTTTTGGCGCGCGCCAAATCACACGTGTACAACGGCAATATTTGAATAAACGTTATTCTAGCCTGGACCAAGTAAAAAAGTTGGGGGCTAGGGATAAAATATTAGTTTTGTTGTTATTCATCAAGACATTGGAACAGGAACCTCTATCATTGTTATTTTCTTCAGGGCTCATAGGATTTCAAACTCATTCAGGTTGAAAAGATGGCAGGCGGCCATCATCTCTATAACCCCAGCACAATATTCCATCACCTAAAGACATACCATAAAGGCTAAGCTTTTTTTTTATTAAGAGGCGCTGTCTATATAAACTTTTTATAATCCATTATGTATAGAAAATACACTAAGCCCTCTCAAGTGTAGCCACACTATAGCTATATTGGAGCTATACTATAGCTAAGCACCGGAAATAAAAAACAAAAAACTGCGTTTACAGCCAATAGGGAGGGATGCAAAAATGGGCTTTTTGAAACAAAAATA
>PJUD01000070.1_pt1 | contig 153097 bp, 138 predicted proteins | sample 1512341 | NCBI WGS metagenome assembly PJUD01 (sample SAMN08177675, study PRJNA422409) | Feces metagenome, whole genome shotgun sequencing project. | isolation source: Chicken feces (3) enriched on wood chips: beechwood xylan treatment | host: Gallus gallus | place: USA: Madison | collected...
TAAGCCATCGACATAAGCCGAATCAGCATTACTCAAATATGTCAGATTGTCCATTTACAATTAAAACTATGAAATTTGTCAAAGTTATGAATAAAAAAAGAGTTTCTAATACTGAAATTGAATAATTTAATCAATAAATCTATCCAATTCTTAACATTTTTAGCATGATTTAAAAGGGCCTTCCAGCGCACTACAAATTTATTTTCTATTGGAATTATTTATTTCTGCCGAAGATTTATTTAACCAATATTTCATCCAGTTTAGGAAGTCCATTTGGGAAGTGGGTTTTGATCAATTTTTGCCAGTCTAGTGCCTTATTGTCTTTTTCACTTGTTCCAACCCCAGCAATATGAGACCATTGGCCATAAACAGTTGCGGGAGAATAGTCCAATAGGTGCTCTTCGTACCAGGAAGCTCCAAGAAGCCAGTTTACCTGATACTCATGTACCAAATAGCTGGCGGCGATCAATCCAGCCTGGTAAGGAATATACCCCGTTTTTTTTAACTGTATCATGGTACTATTGATAAAATCGTGATCTGTCTGACCTGATTTCCACTTCTCAAAACGCTCGGCATTTACATTTAATGCTGGTATATCAATTGTACCCGTGCTTTTGGTACCCTGTGTTTTAAAAAATATATTAGGATATTTTTTAAGCATAAATCGGAAATAATCCCGCCAAAGTAGAATATCTATTATTTTCTCAAATCGTTTGTCTTTTTTTCCTTCTCCTAATTTTTTGATATTGTTGTAGAGAAGTATTGGAGACAAAGCTCCAGCGGCAATAAATGGCCCTAATATAATCGGATCCTGCTCCGTTTCTGGAAAAGTGGATAAAACCGAATGCATGATACTTAATGCTGTGTCCTCACCGCCGAGAATATAGATGTCGTCTACAGATTTGATTTCCTCCTCTGAATAGCCTAAATCTTTTAATGAAGGGATTTTGGTGTCCTCGAGATGGGGAGGGGTAAGGAAATTGGTCGGAAATGGGATTGGTTGCCGAACTAGACTTTCCCGCTCAACTTTTTTCTTGAACATCGAAAAACCATTGGGTATATCTTTAATAGGGAAAGGAAGGTCTTCCTTGTGGTAAAGGGTGTGGCCTATGAAATGACGCAGATTGATCTTGCTGCTCCAAAGCTCACTTTCTACTTTTTCGGAAATAGAAGTCTCCCGAAGTGCTACTTCGCGGTGGTGATAAACTTCGTTGACCTGGTATTTTTGTGCTATTCTAGGAATAATATCTTCAGGTTTGCCGATGTACGTTAATAAGTCGCTACCATGACTCTTTAATTTTTCTTTTAAAGCAGTGACGGCTTCAATGACAAAGGCTGCTCGTAAAACTCCTGTATTTAAGGTGCCAAACTGATTGCGGTCAAAATATCGAGGGTCAAAGCAGTACACCGGGATGATAAATGAACTTTTTTCAGAAGCTTGATAGAATACTTCATTGTCATGAAGTCTTAAATCATTTCTAAACCAGATCATTGTAGCCCTTTTGTCCATAGAGGTGAAGATAAATACTTTTTAGTGCAGCCTATTTTCAGAAGATTTACAAATATATAAGGATATTGTGTTCCTGAAAGTATTTATGCGCGAATTGACAAAAAAAGGACAATGACGGTACTTGTTTGAATGGTTTACTATATTTTGGTTAGGAAAAAATAAAAATAGTGTTAAACTTATTTGATGTTTCTCTGTTCTAAAATCAGGGAATTATGATATTTGTAGGTTATTGCCGTTGCTCTTGAGACGATCGGAGTAACATATTAAAAGCGTAAGAAAAACATGGAAAAGATAGCTGCATCACCAATGAAACCATCCTAGGGATTTTGTTCGTTTAAGAGATTGAAAGGGTAATACATAAATACAGCGTACTAGGAAGAAACGATCTTATTTAATGGCTCACGATCGTGAGAACGAATCATTAAATCGTGATGGTTTCATAGCCATAAAAATAGAGAATACGAATGAAAAAGGTTTTAATCAGCGGGCTAAATACCTATTTGGGACGACGGGCATCCTGTTATTTGCAATCCAGCGATTTTGATGTAACGGGATTAGTGCGCAACTTATCCCTTTTTAATAAAATAGTGAAAGAAAAGGTAACGGCAAAGCTTTTTGAATTGGACCTGCTGCGGAAAGGGGAAGCTTTCGAGCGTTTTCAAATTGCTGATCTCAATTTTGGGATTTATTTTACGCAAGTTCCCTCGCTTGACAATGATATACAGCTTCAGCTTGAACTGCTCGGCCTACGTAATTTTGTAGAAATTTGTAAACGTGCCGGCAATAATCGTGTGATCTATGTTGCTCGGTTAATGGATGAACATTTCTTGGAGCCTGTACGTGATCTGCTGGAGAACTTACGTGTCCAATATACCATTGTGATTAAAAGTAGCGTGATCGGGAAAGAGAGTGTTTTGAATCGGATATTTGCGAAACTTGCCAAACGGCAGACCATATTTTACTGGAACTGGGTGGCTTCGCTGAAGTTTCGACCGCTGCCTTTGCTCGATGTATACCGCTGGCTGCGGGAAATGCCTTGGGAAAATAATTTTATATCAGAAGTTATTTACCTCGGCGGCAATGAAGAAATGACATTTAGAGGCTTATTTTACCATTTCCTCAAGTGCACTTCCGAGAGTCAAAAGAGAGAAATAGGCGTCAATAAATTTTTTGCTAAACTCTTGCTGACAAGGTTGAATGATATCAATAAAGAAGATATCGACGAATTTAGAAGAGTACTTTATTATGAGAAAAATGTAGATAATTCAACTTGGCAACGGGTACAGGCATTTGAATTCACTCCTTTGAAATCCTATGTCTGCATGGATACCTAGTGGGCTACTGAAGCCCTTGCTCGATGTGCTTGTTTTTGTTTGAACGTTGCTTTTAGGGTGTTTTGCCATCTTATGTCGGTTGTATACGATGGTAGGGGAGCAAGATCGAAGATCGCTAAAGGTTTTTTCTTTATATCCTGTTTAATAAATTATTCTGTTAAATTTGTGGATTAACGTGTTGAAGCAGATTTAATATATGGGATACAATAGTTTAGAAGCATGTGTTGCGGATCTTGAAAAACATGGCCATTTAATACGGATCAAAGAAGAGGTCGATCCGTATCTGGAAATGGCTGCAATTCATATGCGGGTATTTGATGTTGAAGGACCAGCATTGTATTTTGAAAATATCAAAGGTTCGGAGTTTCCCGCTGTATCTAATTTATTTGGAACGCTGGATCGTTCGAAGTTTATGTTTCGGGATTCGTTGGATCACCTGAAAAAATTGGTGGACGTTAAGATGAATCCTGCCGCAGTGCTGAAAAATCCCTTTCAATATATTGGTTCATCGATGACCGCCCTAGGAGCTTTACCCTGGAAAAAAAAGTCGGGGGCTCCCATACTTCACGGAAAAACATCAATTAGTAAACTTCCGCAGATTGTCAACTGGCCAATGGACGGTGGCGCTTTTGTGACGATGCCGCAGGTATATACCGAAGATGTTGCCAAACCTGGTATTATGCAGGCTAATTTGGGGATGTATCGCATTCAGCTTTCCGGGAATGATTATCTGCCCGATCAGGAGATTGGTTTACATTATCAATTACATCGTGGCATCGGGGTTCATCAAACTAAGGCAAATGCGCTCGGTAAACCTCTAAAGGTGAGTATTTTTGTCGGCGGACCTCCAGCCCATGCCTTGTCTGCAGTAATGCCGCTACCGGAAGGACTCTCTGAGATGATCTTTGCCGGAGCATTGGGAAATAGAAGATTCCGCTATTTTTATGATGATGAAGGCTTTTGTATCTCTGCGGATGCGGACTTTGTTATTACAGGTACCGTTTATCCCAACGAAAATAAACCAGAAGGTCCTTTTGGTGACCATATCGGCTATTATAGCTTAACTCATCCGTTTCCTTTGATGAAGGTGCATAATGTGTACCACAAGAAAAATCCAATTTGGTCTTTTACGGTTGTGGGGCGACCGCCGCAGGAAGATACTAGCTTTGGTGCTTTAATCCACGAAATTACGGGTGCGGCTATTCCAAAGGAGATTTCGGGCCTCCATGCAGTTAATGCTGTTGATGCGGCTGGTGTACATCCCTTGCTTTTTGCAATAGGGTCTGAACGGTATACGCCTTATCAGCGTGTCGATCGACCGCAGGAAATTTTAACAATAGCCAATCAGATACTGGGTAAAAATCAGCTCAGCCTTGCTAAATATTTGTTTATTTCAGCACATGAAGATAATCCGCAATTGGATATTTATGATATTCCGGCTTTTTTTGAGCATATCCTTGAACGCATAGACCTTTCTCGAGATGTTCATTTTCAGACCAATACGACTATTGATACCCTAGATTATTCTGGAGATGGATTAAATGCGGGTTCAAAGGTGGTTTTTGCTGCCGCCGGTACAAAGAAAAGAACATTGGGTCGTGAATTGCCAGCCAATTTTGAGCTGCCACGACCTTTTAATCACGCAAAATTTGTCATGCCTGGTGTTATTGCGATAGATGGACAGGCATTCTCCACATACGAGAATGAATCGAAAATTATGGCGGAATGGTGTCGCGCTGCCGCAGCAAGCTCCTGGGAAGGTTTTCCGTTGATTGTTTTATGTGATGATGCTAACTTTACCGCTGCTACTGTCAATAACTTTGTTTGGACAACATTTACCCGGAGTAATCCTGCGTATGATATTTATGGAATAAATAGTTTTACAGCATTTAAACATTGGGGTTGTGAAGGTCCACTGATTATTGATGCGCGAACAAAACCCCATCATGCCCCGGCTTTGATTAAAGATGAAGCGGTAGAAAGACGTGTGGATCAGCTTGCTGCAAAGGGAGGCTCGCTTCATGGAATTATTTAAGAGCGTTTAATACCTGTTCATTCAGGTTTATGGTTTAGAAATTAAATTAGAATAGATTTTAAAAGGTATAACATCAAGATGAATACAGCAGAATTATTGATTAAATCAAAAGGAAGCGAATTACAGTTTCAGGAAGTATTGGCGCATATTGCCGATCAGTATAGCTATAGTCCCAGTGCATTTCAGAATGGGACGCTGAAAAATTCGAAAGAAGAAAATCAAGGCAGTGCAAAAGTTTTCTATTTTGCCCGGTTGAATAGTCTTTCGAAGGAGGATACCTTACGCCTTTTTGCCGAGCATTATCAGAATGTACTCGATAATCCTGAGGGAGAGGGACATCAGAACATTCGTCAATTTAGGACGAATGGCTGGGATGGGATCCTATTTGAGCAAGAGGTATTGGTAAAGAAATAATAGTCAATCTGAAGGGTGTAAGCTCGAGATGAAATAGACGACTTCCTGTAGCGACAGGTTCAATTGAGATCGCGTAAATAGGTAGAAGTCATCGAAAATAGAAAGGGCGGTAAACTGTTGTTACCGCCCTTTTTTTTGCCAAATATATTACGGACGGTTTCGCTTGCTTAAGGCTTACTTTCGCAATCTTCTTCTTTATTTCCGCCAAAATAAACCATCCAGCAAATGCCAAATTGATCTTGAAAAGCGCTGTATAGTTCGGCAAAGAACGTTTCGCCGAGCGGCATTTCAACCACCTTTGCATTGGTACTCAGTGCATCATATAATGTTTTTGCCTCTGTGGTGCTTTCACACATCAGCATGACATAGCTGTTGTTTCCTTGAATGTATTGTTGTCCAAAGGCAGGAATGACATCAGCACCCATCAGCATGCTGTCTCCATTGATCGAAATTGCGGTATGACAGATTTTGTTTTTGGCTTCATCTGGAACAGGTGGCATTTGTGGGTCAGCAGGGATATCGCCATAACGCATGTAGCCAGGATTTTTTGTGTTGAAGACTTTTTCATAAAAATTGAATGCTTCTTCACAGTTTCCGTTGAAATTTAGGTAAGCGTGTAATTTTGCCATGATTTCTAATTTTTGAATATAATGATTACTTCTTTTCGTTCTTTTTCTCAATTATTCTTCCCAGGGGACTATAATAAATAGCGTGGGAGTACATTCGTAAAATTAAACTGAAGTTTTCTTAAAAATCTTGCCTTAAGGCAAGATTTAAAAAAGTAGTCCTTAATTCAATAAAAAGGATTAATTTCCGTGAACAATTTCCTTTCGAATACGGCTTAGGGAAGTGTCAGTGATACCCAAGTAAGATGCGATATGTTTTAAGGGGGCTTGCTGTATCAATATTGGTTTTTCCTTAATCAGGCGTAGATAGCGGGCAGTAGCAGGTTCTGTAATCATGGCAATAGCTCTATTTTTACTGTGAACAAGTTCTTTAGCCATCCAGGAACGGCCCCATTCCCTAAATTCAGGAATCTGATGAAAGAGTTCCTGAAAATCTTCAAATTTTATTTTCCAGAGACGGGTTTCCATGAGCGCCTGTATATTTTCCACCGTTGGATTGCGTTGAAAAAAAGAAGCCACTTCAATGACAACGTCATTGTCACTACAGAAGCCGATGGTAACTTCATTACCTTCGTAATCATGTAAAAAGGAGCGTGTAAGTCCGTATTCGATTAAGTAATAAGCATTTGAAACCTGTCCTTTGGTCAATATAAAATCGCCTTTTTTTACGGTTAGGGCTTCGTGTTTCTCCGTGATGGCCGTTAATTCCTGTGGTGTGAGCGCAAGCTCACTATAGAAGGTTCTAATTAGATCCATGTCCTGGTTATTTGATTATGACGTCAATTTAACGATAAATCCGCAGATCAACTGTTAATCTATTGTGTGATTATTGTAAACAAATAAGTGTTTCGTTGATAATTTTGTTTGTTTATGAGTGTATTTTTAATAAAAACACAATAAAAATTAAAAAACATTATGAATTTAGTTTTTAATTGTTTTACTTTGTGTCAATAACATAATGTAAAAACGAAATATTTAAAATTTTCATAATATGTGTGGAATTATTGGCGCTTTTGAATTAAAGCAACCTGCAAGCTCATTGAGATCTCAAGTATTAGAAATGTCAAAACGTATTCGTCACCGTGGTCCTGATTGGTCGGGCATCTTTACTGGTGAGAAAGCATTGTTGGCACACGAGAGATTAGCTATCGTTGATCCCAAATCTGGAAGTCAACCTTTGTACAGTCCGGATGGTAAAGTTGTACTAGCAGTTAATGGCGAGATCTATAACCACCATGAATTAAGAAATAGTCTTCCCGACTATGATTTTTCGACTCAAAGTGACTCTGAAGTTGTTTTGGCTTTATATTTAGCAAAAGGACCCTCTTTTGTAGATGAATTAAATGGCATTTTTGGATTTTCACTCTATGATTCGCGTGATGATTCCTTTTTTGTTGCACGTGACCATATGGGTATTATCCCTTTATATTACGGTGAAGATGAACAGGGACAGTTGTTTGTTGCATCTGAATTAAAATCACTGGAAGGTTTCTGTACGACGATTGAACAATTTCCTCCGGGACATTACTTGTATAGCAAAACTGGGAAAACTCCGCAGCGTTGGTACCAACGTGATTGGGAAACTTACGACGTCGTAAAAGACAACGAGACCGATATCGCCGTTTTGCGCAAAGCTTTGGAAGATGCGGTACATCGTCAATTGATGTCAGATGTACCTTACGGTGTACTACTGTCTGGTGGATTGGATTCATCCGTTATTGCGGCGGTAACGAAGAAGTTTGCCTCCAAACGTATTGAAAGTGACGATAAAGAAGATGCTTGGTATCCTCAATTGCATTCATTTGCGGTGGGACTGAAGGGGGCACCGGATCTCATTGCAGCACAAAAGGCTGCAGATCATATCGGAACGATACACCACGAGATCAACTTTACAATCCAAGAAGGATTGGATGCTATTCGCGATGTGATCTATCACCTGGAAACTTATGACGTCACAACGGTACGTGCTTCTACACCAATGTACTTATTAGCTCGTGTAATCAAATCCATGGGCATCAAAATGGTGTTGTCGGGCGAAGGATCAGACGAGCTTTTTGGCGGGTATCTTTATTTTCATAAAGCACCTAATGCGCAGGAATTTCATGAGGAAACGGTACGCAAGCTGAAAAAGCTTTATCTGTACGATTGTCTGCGGGCAAATAAATCACTTGCAGCTTGGGGAGTAGAAGGACGTGTGCCTTTCCTGGATAAAGAATTTATGGATATTGCCATGCGTATCAATCCTGCCGATAAAATGATTCGTGAAGGAAGAATGGAGAAATGGGTTGTACGTAAGGCGTTTGAAGACTATCTGCCGGAAAGCATCGCATGGCGCCAAAAAGAGCAATTTTCTGATGGTGTAGGCTATAGCTGGATTGATACCCTGAAAGAGCAGGCTGAAAATAAAGTTTCTGATCAGGAATTTGCCGAGGCCTCATTGCGCTTCCCGATAAACACACCGAAAAATAAAGAGGAATTTTTATATCGGACAATTTTCGAGTCTCATTTTCCTTCAACAGCGGCAGCACAAACTGTTCCTTCGGTAAAATCTGTCGCATGCAGTACGCCAGAAGCCTTAGCTTGGGATGCTTCTTTCCAGAATCTGAATGATCCATCTGGAAGAGCTGTAGCCTCGGTTCACCAAGAGAGCTACGAAAAATCCAAAGTAGAAGCCGTGTAACTAATCAACCCTCATATCTATATTTAGTAAAGCCTGGAAAGATTCTTTTCAGGCTTTTTTATGCACTGGTTTTAAGTTTTTTAGTGAAATAAAACTTTATAATTTGACTGGATTAAAAATGAGTGTGCTTTTTTAAGAATTCTTTAGTAATTTTCGGGAAAACCAATCACAGGAAACTTTGGGTTTCTGATTAACTATAGTTGCCAAAAATGCTGTCTTTTTCAGAGGCTTCTTATTTGGGAGCAAACAGAATGTACGGAAAAGTAGTTTACGCTTGTGGAATCTGCTTATTAACGGATAACTATAAAATATATACTGATATACACATGAAGATAGATGCAATGAAACATCGTGGAATGAAATCTTTGGGACTAGCTCTTTTATTGTTGAGCACTTCAAGTATTTTTGCGCAGCATAAGGAAGAGATGGTCTCGTCAATTGTCCAGGAGGCAAATGCAAATTCACAATTGGAGAAGTATGCGTTTGAGCTTGTCGATATGATTGGCCCCCGTCTTGTCGGGAGTCCACAAATGCAGCAGGCGCACGATTGGGTTGTCAAAAATTATAATGCGCTTGGCGCACAGGCTCGTAATGAGCCTTATGGTGAATGGCGTTCCTGGGAACGGGGAACTTCTCAAGTGACGATGACCTACCCGAGAATAAAGTCGTTAGAAGGTACACAGTTGGCTTTTAGCCCTATGACGAAGGAGAAAGGGGTCGAAGCCGAAGTGGTCGCTATGCCGTTATTTAGCTCCCAATCCGATTTTCAGTCCTGGCTTAAAACAATTAAAGGCAAGATTGTATTGATTGGGATGAATCCACTGTCTGGAAGATCTGATGCCAACTGGAAGGAGTCTGCTTCCCCGAAAGGTTATGAAAAATATCAAACCTTAAAAAATAATCAGTTGAAAAAATGGGAGGCGAGTATGTCCTACACAGGAAGCACCCGTCGGACATTGCCATTGGCCCTGGAGAATGCCGGGGCAGTTGGTGTTATTGATTCCTACTGGACGGAGTTGCCAGGTATCACGCGGATTTTTGATGCAAAGTCCAAACAAATTCCTGTATTTAATGTCGGCTTGGAAGATTATGGTCTGTTATACCGCATGGCAGAGCATGGAGTCAAACCTCGGGTATCGCTGCAGGGAAATTCAAAAGAGCTTGGGACATCAAAAACCTATAATAGTATTGCGGAGATCAAAGGAAAAGAAAAACCGAACGAATATGTTGTGCTTTCGGCACATCTAGATTCTTGGGACGGCGCTTCGGGTGCTACAGACAATGCTACCGGGGTGATTACAATGATGGAGGCAGTCCGTATTTTAAGAAAGGTTTATCCGGAAAATAAAAGAACGATTTTGGTCGGTAACTGGGGTAGTGAGGAACAGGGGCTGAACGGTTCTTCTGCATTTGTAGAGGACCATCCCGAGATCGCTAAAAATATACAGGTGGTATGGAATCAGGATAATGGGACGGGGCGAATTGTTCGTATCGGGGGGAGTGGTTTTGAAAAGTCCTACGAATACATTAGCCGCTGGCTGCAATATTTGCCTGAAGAGTTCCGCAATGAAATCCAAACCAGTTTTCCGGGCATGCCGGGGACGGGAGGGAGCGATCATTCTTCTTTCGTTCAAAAAGGAATTCCTGCCTTTGGGCTCTCTTCCACTTCCTGGGATTATGGTAAAGTGACCTGGCATACCAATCGCGATACCTACGATAAGATTGTTTTTGATGAGGTGAAACAAAACGCCATTATCGTTGCGATTTTAACTTACCTAGCCTGTGAAGAACCAACTTTGGTCTCCCGGGAAAAGATCATATTGCCAATCGATAAAGATGGCAAGCAGACGGTATGGCCAACAAATCTACAATCAAAAAGAACAAGTGGTAACTGATGATGAAACAGCTCATTTTTGTTTGTCTATTTTTGATATGCGCCCTATTCTCTTATGGACAGGCTTCATTTGCTAATTTGGAAAACTACAGAGCCGAGTGGTTAATCCTTCGTGAAAATAATAATTCCTTGGTGGGGATCCGTAGTTTCACGACAAATGCTGTAAAATATTATTTAGCGGTAGATCCTACTACATTGCAAACGCATGTAGTAGGAGATCGTTCAGTCGGCGTTCTGTACAAAGATGCGGCTCAGGTTACGAAAAGTCTAAGTGGTTCGGTGTATGAAAATTGTTTTTCCTTGGTCAGAAAAACTGAAAATAACTTACAGGATGCGGGACTGAATTTTAGTCTTCCCAAAGAGGCTGGTATTAATTTGACGATCGATCTATGCCCTTCACACAAACCATTGGACAAAGCTATTTTTGAGGATCTTCTCCTTGCGTTTAAGGGAATTGATAGCACCCTGCCACTGGCCGTTTCTGTTTCGGGTAAATGGATGCTAAATCATGCTGCAGATCTGGAATGGCTAAAGTCATTGGATACGAAGGGTATAAAGATTACCTGGATCAATCACACGTACGACCACGTTTTTAATAGTAAGCCTTTGACGTCCAATTTTCTACTTTCTAAAAATACGAATCTAAATTATGAGGTATTGGAAAATGAAAAATTAATGCTAAAAAATGGGCTTATGCCTTCCGTTTTTTTTCGTTGTCCGGGCTTAGTTTCAGATCGAAATATTATTGAACGGCTGTTGTCTTATGGTCTTATTGCGGTTGGTTCAGATGCATGGTTGGCTAAAGGGCAGCAAGCCAAGAATGGAAGTATTGTTCTGATTCATGGTAATGGGAATGAAGAACTCGGTGTGCAGGATTTCATCCAATTGCTTCGAAGAGAATCTCAGTCAATAAAAACAAAACATTGGACATTGTATAGCTTATCTGAAGGCTTGGATGAGGGGCTGCATTAACTATTGAACAACTTGTTTTTAAGGATCGCCTTTCCTTTGCGTAGCTGGATAGCGTGATCAGCACTTGGGCTGTCGTTAGACCAGTTTTTGAGCGGGAGGATAATAGCGATAATTTCCAGACGTGTAAGAAGGCCTAGTCAGATTGTTAACTGTATTAAATTGCATAAAAAAGGGCTATCCAAGCTTTTTGGATAACCCTTTTTTGGTTTTTCTTACTTTCCTGAGTTTTAGGATGGGTTTTTGAGGTGTTGATTGAAGTAGTCTGCAATTTTTTCGTACATATGAATACGGTCTTTCCCCATCACATTGTGTTCATGAGTCGGGTATAGAAAATAATCTACCTGCTTTCCGGCTTTAATACACGCTTCTAAAAACTCCATGCTGTTTTGTTGTACAACGACAGGGTCTTGTGCACCATGAATAATCAATAGTCTCCCTTTCAGTTGATCGGCCTTGTTGAGCAGAGAAGTCAATTTATATCCTTCGGGATTTTCTTGTGGAGTGTCCATGTAACGTTCGCCGTACATAACCTCATAAAATTTCCAGTCGATTACTGGGCCTCCTGCTACAGCAGCCTTGAAAATATCGTTATGATGTAACATGAAGGAAGTTGTCATAAAACCACCGAAGCTCCATCCAAAAATACCCATGCGTTGTTGGTCAACAAAAGATTTTGATTTTAGGAACTCAATTCCTTTCATCTGGTCGGCCATTTCATTTTGACCGAGGTTGCGATGCGTAGCAGTATAGAAATCACGGCCTCTGTAATTTGTGCCACGATTGTCCATGGTAAACACAATATATCCTTGTTGGGCCATATACATATCAAAATAACCAGCGCCCCCTAGCCATTTGTTGGAAACCAGCTGCGAATGTGATCCGCCGTACAAATAGTACATGACGGGGTATTTTTTCGCAGGATCAAAATCGTTGGGATAAATGATGCGTCCTGTCAATGGGTATTTTCCATCTGCAGATGTCAACTGTACAAATTCTATTTTAGGATTATTTATTTTTCCGGCAAAAGGATTTTCTGCATTGACTAAGGTTGTTTCTTTAGCAGATTTTACTTCTTTGATCTGAACTTTATTTGGTGTTTTTAAATTGCTATATTGATCGTAGATGTACTTGCCATCGCCACTTAGCGCAGCATGGTGTATGCCGGATTCATTCGTTAATTGAACCGTTTTCCCTGATTTTAGATCGACTTCAAATAATTGGCGATCTAAACCGTTGTTGGTGACTCCCGTGTAACTTACTTTGTTGCCATCAGCCGAAAAGTCAAGCAATGACTCCATAACAATATCCTTATAGCCCAATTTCTTAATCAAATTGCCCTCCGTGTTATAAAGGTAAAGTTGATTATAACCCTCTTTATCGGATTGATAAAGGAATTGATCCGGTTTGTTCGGTAAAAATGTCAATGGGTTTTCTGGCTCAACCCAGGTTGTCGCAGTTTCTTCGAACAGGGTTTTGACGAAGGAACCGTTTTCTGCATTGTATTTGTTGACTTTAAGATCATTTTGCCCACGGTTGAGTACTCCGACGTAGATGTACTTACCGGAAGGATCCCATGTAACCATGGTTAAATATTGCTCTGAATGCTCGCCGGTTTGAAGGGTTACCTTTTGCCCAGTAGTGGTATTGTAAACGATCAAAGAAACTTCTTCTGATTTTTGGCCTGTCATGGGGTATTTGATCCATTTGATTTCCGCAATTTTGGAACTCCATTGCGGTAACGGATAATTGGCAACCATCGTCTCGTCTTTGTGGTAGTACAGCAGTTTGTCATTTTGATTGTTCCACCACATTCCTTTCTTGATGCCAAATTCTTGACGGTGTGTGTAATCGCTTCCATTGACAATCCCTTTGTCTGTATCGTTGGTTACAGCGGTAATTTTGCCGTTTTTGTCAACAATTGCGATGTTGTTGTCTACTAAATAGGCGATTTTTGAAAAATCCGAACTGATCTCACGATTCGCTCCCTTGTTGTCATTACCGATAAAACTTTCAATATTTTTTGATTTAATGTTGTAAGCTACCGTGTAGGTTTTATCTTTTCCTTCAACTTGCAGTAATAGTGCATTTCCGTCGCGCCATTTGTAGTCGTAAGGAAATACGCGCAAATTAAATGTTTCGTTGGGGATAGCCGTTTTTAGTGCTTTTTCGAGATCTGTTTTAGAAGCGAGATTTGTTTCGCTCCAGTTGCTGGAAGCGCTTTTGGATAATAGGTTCTGGTACGATTTATCGAGATAAGACAGGTTGTTTGATTTTGGGACCCAGGATGCTCCGGCAATCGATGTTGGAGCATAGGTTCGAGGTCCAAATACTGTTTCTTCTAAATTGAGGTTACGTTGTGCATAGCTGCTGATGGAGCTTGCCAACAAGAAGAATAGCGCAATTCTTTTCATTAAACTGTAATATTGTGTGAATGTTAAACTCAACGGCATAAGTAAACCCATTTCAAGGGATATTTGCGCTTGATTGATCTACTCAGCTAGGCTTTGTAAGCTGCTGCGGTAGGAATTCGTAACACAAAGAACACATTACATTCCGTTTGTTTTTAAATTTTATAGGGCTAAATTAGGGAAATAGCCCTATAAAACCTAGTACAGAATTGTTGCTTTTCTAACTTAAATTGTTTGCTGTAGTCTTCTATTTCTTGCTGTTTAGCTATAGTTTACGTAACCAGATGTTTCTGAACTGGACTAAATCACCATGATCCTGTAGTATAATTGGGCCTGGGCCATGGCTTATCTGCTTCGGTAGTCCTATATATTCTGTCGTACCGTCGATTTGGGTGTTATTTTGCACAACGACTCCATTATGTAAGACCGTTACCGTCCCTTTAGCGGTCAATATTCCATCTTTACTGAATTGAGGAGCCTTATAAATAATATCATATACATGCCATTTGTCTGGTGCAATTACTTGCGCCAATGGCGGCCGTTGTTTATAAAGACTACCCGCTCCGCCATTGACATAAGTGGGGTTATTATCGTTGTCCAATACCTGGATTTCATAGTACCCCTGTAAGAAAATTCCACTGTTTCCTCTTCCTTGGCCTTCACCTTTGATCACTTCGGGGCTTTTCCATTCAACATGCAGTTGAAAATCGCTAAAGTGTTCGTTCGTCTCAATCGCTCCAGCTCCAGGTTTTACTTCAAGGACGTTATTGGCTACAGTCCAATTGGCTTTTCCTTTTTCACTTTTCCACTTGCTAAGATCCTTCCCGTCAAAAAGGACAATTGCGTCGCTTGGGATACCGTGATCGATCGTTAAGGTGGGGGGGACAGGACTATAATATTCCGTGTCACTGGCTTTCATATTGGTTTGGGCCTGCAGTGCTGTGGCACCAAATAAGAGCGTTGTTGCTAGTGCTGATGATAAAAATAAGTTCATCTGTTGGGTTTTTGGTATGGTTAAATATACAAATAATCCCATTTGTATGGAACAATTTCCTTAGGTTTGTACATGGCAACCATTTTACAAACAGTATCGCTGAAAGAAGCCCGATTCTATGCACCAATAGGTTACTATGAAGAAGAACAGGTGCTTGGCAATGAGTTTTTTGTTTCTATTGATGTATGTTTTCCCTTTTTGAATACCGAGACAGAGAACTTAAAAAATACACTTAATTACGAAGAACTCTATCAGATTACCGCTAGCGTCATGCAGCCTAAACGGAAATTGTTGGAATCTGCGGCTTCAGAAATACTGGATCAGATTCGGGAAAGAGTATCCCATGCTCTGACGATCGAGGTTGTGATACGTAAATCTAATCCTCCCTTTGGAGGCGATCTTTCCTGCTCACAAGTTGGCCTCAAATATTTTAAGGATTAAAACGAAACTGGATCAGCTAAATATCGACTGAAAGATTTAGTTTTGCCAACCGTTATCTGATAGTCTTAAATTAACATTATGAATATTTACGATCTTGTCATTGCCGATAAGGAAAGGATAGCTTTGGAAGACGTCTTCTTGGAAGAGGAGAGCCGTCAGAAGCTCCATCAGCTGATTAAAGAACATCGTTATATTAAAGAGCTTTCACAATATGGCCTGCCGGTTAGCAATAAGATTTTACTGCACGGCTATTCAGGTTGCGGAAAAACAACAACAGCGAAAGCCCTGGCTACGGCGCTAGAAAAGCCAATTTATGTGTTGAATCTGAGCAACCTCATTTCTTCCCGTATTGGTGAAACCTCGCAGCATATTAAACAGGTCTTTGATAAAGCTGGACGTGAAAAAGCGGTGCTGTTTTTAGATGAATTCGATCAGATCGGAAAGGCGCGGATTAGTGAAGAAAAGGATGTGGGTGAAATGCGTCGTCTCGTAAACACCATTATACAGCTGATCGATTATTTTCCTGCTGAAGCGGTATTGATTGCAGCAACCAACCATCCCGAAATATTGGATACAGCCATTATCCGTCGGTTTCAGCTTCGTTTGGCTTTTGAGTTGCCAACAATAGTGCAGTTGGATGCTTATTATGATAAATTATTTAGGCCATTCCCGCATTATGCTGATGTTGTACCACGACGCTATGGGATCTCCTATGCGGAGGCCAAGGACTATATTTACGATGCTGTCAAATTCTTGTTGATCGCTACATTGGAACAAAATCAACCTTAATGATTTTTTTGAACGCTCCGCTTGAGATACTTAATAAAAATAGCGATTTCTGATAAACTGTTTTTCTCTTCTAAGTGAGTCTGTTAGTTGAATGCTCTGCTTCAGATGCCTAATAAAAAAATAACAACTTCTGTTAAACTGTTTTGTCTCCTATACGTTAGTCTGTATGTGGAGACAATTTAGGATAGGGTGGGGCGTCAATGACAGATTGATTGCTAAGTCGCTAACAATAGTTTGTGAATGAGTCAAAATGGCATTTGTTTTTATTTTAAAATGACATTTTGTCTTTTAAAAACTGCTGGTACGCAAATTGAATAATTCTCTTCAAATAGTTAGAACAAAAAAGCTTAACAATAAAACAAAAAATTAGGAGGACAAAAAATGGCATTAATTAAATTCCCTACAAAAAGTTTAAACACTGATGCAGTAAATCCATTTGTAAATACTGTATTTGACAATTTATTCAATGATAACTTCATCTCAGATCGTTTGGTATCCCGTGTGCCGGCGGTAAATATATCGGAATCCGAAAAATCATTTAAAGTTGAAATGGCAGCGCCCGGATTGGATAAATCTGATTTTAAGATCAATGTAGATAAAAACCTGATTACGATTTCAGCTGAGAAAAAAGAGGAAAGTGTTAGTGAAGAAAAATTATACAGCAAAAAAGAATTCAATTACTCTTCGTTCTCAAGATCATTTACATTGCCAGAGACCGTAGATTACAGCAATATCGAGGCTGCCTATGAAGGTGGGATCTTAATTTTGACTGTTGGTAAGAAAGAAGATGCAATCATTGCAAAACGTTTAATTGAAGTTAAATAATTCAGCGGTGCACAAGAAATAGTTCATTTTGGAATGACCAAAAGGTGAATAAAAGACAATAGTTTTTAGGTTTAGTTTATGTTTTAATCCCTCGGAGTTCCGTTTGTGTTCCGAGGGATTTTTCTTTTATAACGATGGTCTTGAAAGGATGAATAGACTATTCAGTTTCCGCATAGTTTTCAGATCGGGGAATTCTGGCGAGATAAGGCTCCATCTCTTCCGGTAATTTGGTTAATTTTCGCTTTTGAAGGTCCAGCCAGGCTCCATCGACGTTAACAGTACAGCACAAAACTCCGTCATTACGAAAAACCTGATGTATAAATGAAAAACGACTATTTGTTTTGTTGTACTTCGTCAGTTCTACTTTTACCTGTACATATTCATCCAAATGTACTTCTTTAAAATAGATAAGTTCTTCCCTGAATAAAATCGGGCCGATATGAAATTCGGCAAATTTATCCAGTGAAAAGCCCATTTTGTTCAACATATTACTACGGGCCTGAGCGCAGATGTCTGCGTAAGCAGAATGCCGCATATGTCTATTTGCATCGATCTGCGCCCATATAATTTGACCTTGATAAAATATATTCTCCATAATCTTCAGCGATTAGTCTCTTTTTTAATAACAATTTACATATTTTTAAATAAAGCTGTAACACTTTGTTTGTTTGCTATACTTATTACCTAAATATATTTAAAGAAAAATCGCTAGGTGAACCCATCGGAAATAGAATTTCTTCGACTGATTGACGAGAATAAAGGTATTCTCGTTAAGGTGAGCCGTATGTATATGGATGACCATGAGGGGCGGCAAGACCTGTATCAGGAGATCGTGTATCAGCTATGGAAATCCTATGCGACATTTAAGCAACAGAGTAAATTTTCGACCTGGATGTACCGTGTTGCTCTCAATACCGCAATGGTATTTTTAAAGAAAGAAAAGAAGCATCAGATTTATGATGCGTTAGAGGAGCGACATGATTTTGCAGAAGAAGCTTACGACACCGATAAAGATGAGCAACTGAAAGTTTTCTATCAGGCTGTTCAAGAGCTGAATGCAATAGAAAAAGCCCTGATCTTTTTGTTTTTGGAAGGTCAGAGCCATCGCGAGATTGCGGAGAATCTGGGTATATCGGAAGTCAATGCTCGCGTAAAATTAAACCGCACGAAGGAGCGAATTCAACAAATCATTAAAAAATACAAGTATGAATTTTGATGAGTTAAAGAAATCTTGGCAGGAACAGCCTACAGATGAGGATTTACAGAATCCAAATCTCAAATACTATAAGGAAGTTGGCAATATCATGGGCAAGTTGCGTAAGAACATCAAACGCGAGTTTATCTCCTGGGTCGTTTGTATGGGCTTTTTGTTTTTGGTTCCTATCTTGCCAATGTATAAGATTGAAGGTTATGCGGCATTTGCCTATTACTTTTTTATCGTACAGATATCATTATCAAGTCTTTTATATTACCGGAGGTTCTTTTATTTGGTAAAGAGTACGAAAAAGATCGAGTTGTTGGCTTCTAAAGAACACTTGCTCAAGTTGTATTACGATTTGAAATATGCCGTTGAAACGTATCGTATTGCGGCCTATGTGATGATTCCACAAGCTTTGTTTCTTTATCTTATTATGATAGCACAAAATAAGACAACGGTGTGGTTTGATCGGTTGTATCATTTCAAGGAAACTTTCCAACAGGAGCCGAACTTTATTGTGTGGATGATTCTTTCGGCAATTGTGTCTATCGTCCTTGTTGTTGGTCTGACAGAAATTATGATTCGTTGCTACTACAGTAGGTATATCGCCGAGATCAAGGAGAAATTGGATCAAATGGAAACGGAATAAGGATTGTTGGCGTTAAAACAGGTAAGGTTTTTGTTTGATGTACTTATTATTTGTTTATTTAAGTCCATATGAAATATCTACTTTGTTTTACAGGTGTTCGTGTTTATAGCGCATGGATATTTCGTATATTGTTATCGAAAATCATTGTCCATTATGTATAATCCGACAAAGAAGTTACAGCGGAGTTCCCAGATCTTAAGTATATTGGCCAAATATGGTTTTAAAGATGCAATCGCTCGATTGCCGTGGAAAGGACCCAGATCAGCCGTAGAACATCCTATTGATGTCGATGAGATCAGTGTTTATACCCGTATTCGCATGGCGCTTGAGGAGCTCGGTCCGGCTTTTATCAAACTTGGACAATCTGCTTCGACCCGGGAAGGATTGTTGCCCAAAGAGCTCGTAGAGGAACTGAAGCGTCTAGAGGACAATGTGCCGCCCTTTGAAGTGGATATTAAATCGTATCTGAAGGAAGAACTGGAGCTGGATATTGAGGCGCATTTCCAGGAGATTGCTGCGGAACCTTTTGCTGCGGCTTCTATTGCACAGGTATATCGCGCAACCTTAAAAGATGGGACCCATGTGGTTTTAAAAGTCCGACGTCCGGGTATCGATGAGGTTATGCGCTGTGATCTGGCGCTCATGCGTGATATTGCCAAAATCCTAACCATGTACAATGACGTACTGGAAAACCTTAATCTGCTGCTGATTGTTGAATCTTTCGCTACGACCATGCAGGAAGAAATGTCTCTGGTGATTGAGCGGCATAACATCGAACGCTTCACGAAGAACTTTAAAGGAAACAAACTGATCAAGGTACCCCGTGTTTTTCCTGAACTCTCCTCGGACCGTGTTCTTTGCATGGAATATCTTGATGGTTTCAAGGTAACTGATGCCGATGAAATTAAGCGCCGGGGAATGGATGTCCAAACGCTGGTAAAAAATGGGATCAATTTATACCTTGAGCAAGTGATTATTCATGGTTTCTTTCATGGTGATCCGCATCCCGGCAATATGATGGTGATGCCGGATGGACGGATTGCTTTTTTAGATTTTGGAAATATGGGTAAATTATTGGGGATAGACCGTAGGCAGCTTGAAGAATTTATTCAATCGGCTATTTCCGAAGATGCTGTCCGGCTTGCTGACGTGATTGAAGACGTTGCCGTGGTGAGTCATATTCCGGATCGAAACCGATTTGAAAGATCCCTATATGAGATTTTCGATATGATTGATAATGTGTCTCTCGGGGATCTGAGTTTAGATTTATTGTTCAATAAACTGTGGAACATTATTGGTGACAACCGCTTGTATTTTCCGGAATATATCTATCAGTTAATGCGGGGTATTTCGTTGATGGAAGGTATTGGACGCCAGTTATATCCCGATCTCAATATTATGGAAAGTATCAAGCCTTTTGCACGAAGGATTATGATGGAGCGGCTCTCTCCAGAGGCAATCTTCAAAAAAGGAAAACATAAAGTTGAATCTTTTGCACGTGATGTCGAAAAACTCCCCGAAGATATGCGCGCCCTTGTGCGTTTATTTCGAACAGGAAATTTTACACTCAACCATCGTCTAATCAGTGCGCGATCTTTTAATGCCATTTTACGCAAAGGGGTCAATCGTATTGTCATCGGTATTATGTTTATGTCACTCAATTTACTGGGCGGAATGATTATCGTTGCAAGGGTAGAACCGCAGTGGTGGGGAATTCCCATTTTTGCCTGGATATGCCTAGGCTCAGCATGGGTCTTTGCGGTATATTTATTTATCGCGATGATTCGGGCAAAAGACAACGATTAGCGAGATCTAGCACACATTTTCAGCGACGATGATGGGCTATGGATATATACACACTATAAAATAGAAAACAAAAATATATGGAAATCAATCTAAATGGGAAAAAGGCGTTGATCGGAGCGAGTTCTGCGGGTATAGGTGCAGGTATTGCCCAGGTGCTTGCTTCTTGCGGTGTATCTGTAACTTTAGCTTCCCGACATGAGGAAAAGCTACAGCGTACCTGTGAAAGTCTTGATACCTCCAAAGGACAGGTACATCAATATATCCTAGTGGATTACAATGATCACGAAGCATACAAAAAGCAGATAGCACATTATTTTGAGTCGAATAAGGTTGATATTTTGATCAATAATTCGAATGGCCCACAAGCTGGAACCATAGACCAAAAAAATCTGGCGGATTACCAACATGCTTTTGAACTCTTATTTCAAAATCACTGTTACACAACCTCATGTGCACTTCCTTATATGTTGGCAAACCGATACGGGCGTATTATTAATGTATCTTCTTCAACAGTGAAAGAACCGGTATCTAATTTAGTGTTGTCCAATACAATCCGTACAGCATTGATTAGCTGGAGTAAATCGTTGGCCGAGGATGTCGCCAAAGACGGTGTGACTGTCAACAGCATCTTAACAGGTCTGTTTGATACGGATCGTATCCAGTCGCTAACTAACCTAGATGCACAACGTCTGGGAATTTCCTATGAGGAAGCGTTGCAATTGCGGTTAAAACAGGTTCCTGCACAGCGCCTGGGTAAGCCTGAAGAATACGGTTATCTCGTCGCTTTCCTTTGCTCCGAATATGCAGGTTATCTGACTGGGACCAATATTCCGCTGGATGGCGGTATGTTAAAAGGCTTATAAAAAAGTGGCCATCCTATAGCAATAGGATAGCCACTAAGTTTGTGTGATTTATTATTTTCAATTAGTTCAATACCAATTCGGTATTGACAATGATGTCCACATCAGAAGCAACCGCCTCTACACCAGATGGTAATTTATCATTGTATTTGATGCCAAAATCCTGACGGTTAATTTTTGTTTTAGCAGTAAAGCCAGCACGTGTTTTTCCCCAAGGGTCGGTAATGATTCCGCCATTTTGAGTCACATCGAAAGTTACTTTTTTCGTTACATCACGAATAGTCAAATCTGCTATCATAATATATTTTCCTTTTATTTTCGCATTTTTAAAACTGATAGACTTTAATGTCATTTTAGGGAATTTTTCCGCAGCAAAGAAATCATCGGTCTTCAAATGATTGTCACGGGCAGCGATACGTGTATCGATGCTGTTGACGTCGATAGCGAAATTTACTTTGGCATTGTTAAAACTTGTTCCAGTAGCAGTTTCAACTGTACCTTCTACCTTTGTGAATTCGCCATCAACAAAGCTGATACCAAGGTGTTTTACATCGAATCTTGCGTTTGTGTGTGCTGGGTCTGCAGACCACTTTACTTGTGCTACAGCGACATTAACCATTAATACTGCTGCTGCCAGAATTTGGAAAAATTTATTCATCTTGTTTTCTTTTTTTATTTATCTAACCTTAAGAAGTTCAAATTGTTTGTTTGAACAAGCTTTGCAAAGGTGGGATAAACTAGCAAAGAAAAAATTGATGTAGGTCAAGAATTTCGATTAGGCTTCAATATTTGCCTTTTTAGACGGCTTAAAAACTCTTGTGTGACACCAAGATAGGAGGCTAATTGCATATTGGAGATCCGCGGGTAGATTTTAGGATACCTTTTGATGAAATCCAGATACCGCTCTTGTGCTGTAAAACCTATGCTCGAGATAATACGGTGCTGCGATGCTATTTGTGCACGTTGGGCCATTATCCTGGAGAGTTTCTCAAAGATTGGATGATCTTCGTAGAGTTTGTCTTTATTTTTTTTTGACAGTGTAAGTACCACGGAGTTTTCCAGGGCCTGGATGTTTTGTAGTGCGGGTTCCTGGTAATTGAAGCTCGCGATATCGCCGATCCACCAGTCTTCAATCGCAAACTGTAGAATATGTTCGATTCCATCGGCGGTGACATAGAATGATTTAAATAAACCACTGATCACATAGGCCTCATGATGGCAGACTTCGCCTGCACGGAGAAAGTATTCTTTTTTCTTTATTTTCCTTACCTGATAACGTGAAACGATGTCATTCAGTTCTTCCTCGGTGACATCAATACGTTGTTTTACAAATTCCTTGAATTGTTCCATTTGGCTGTAAAATACAAAATTTTGTAATACTAATTTAACAAGCTGTTTGATTCCTGTCAATTCTAAGTTGAAATAATCCAGTTGATGGTTGTTGCTTTTATTCAATTTTATCAAAACAGTGATAAAATCAACATTTTGGTGTAATATTTGACTGGATATTGCCGTAATTTAAATAGTTTCATCAATAATTGGTATCTTCTGTAGGATTTAAAATAATTTGATTGCTAAAACCATAAATATGTCTCATGAAGTTTGTTGCACCCAATACCCTTGAAAACGATAAGGTCGTATTACGAATCATGGAACCAGCGGATTTTGATACGTTGTATCAAGTTGCCAAAGATCCCCTGATCTGGGAACAGCATCCCAATAAGGACCGCTGGAAGGAAGATGTTTTTCGACTATTTTTTGAAGGTGCCTTAGCAAGTAAGTCTGCTTATTTGATCTTGGATAAGGTAAGTGGTGCCTGCATCGGCAGTACACGGTATTATGGCCTTGATGAAGCGGAAAAATCGATTTTTGTTGGGTATACGTTTTATGCCCGAGCCTATTGGGGTGCAGGAATCAATCCATTGGTCAAAGAGATGATGTTTGATTTTGCCTTCAATTTTGTGGATCGAATTTACCTGCATGTCGGGGCTGAAAATTATCGTTCTCAGACAGCAGTTGAGCGCTTGGGCGCAATTAAAGTGGCTGAAAAGATGGTCAGCTATGTGAACGAACCTGAACGTAAAAATTTTGAATACGCATTGGAAAAATCGGCCTGGCGGCGGATCAAGAGATAAAGCCTTATTATCCCTTGACCCCGCTGAGTATACTGCCTATAATGACGGTTAATACAATTAATGTGATAATAATGTAAAGCCTATCCTTCTCGATGACAAACCCCAATAACGAGCCGATCACGCGCACGATGGGGGTGCAAATCAATAGCAGTACACCGAGCTGTATAACCTGTGGAATATTTCGGCTAAATGCCCCGGTAATAATTCCGGTCATTGTTGTGTTGGAATTCCCCTCACCGACAAAATCTCTGTAATTCGGTACCGTATCCTGTCCATGAACAATGAGGTAGAAAATACCGCCAAGAATAAGAATAGAGGAGGCGAGTATAACGCCTATACGTAAAATTTGTCCGACCAAAAGTGAGATGTCCTTGTCTCCCCAATAGTGTTTCGAAAATACTTGTTTCATTTTGAGTAGTTATGTCCTTCATTGTCTAGCGGAAGGACGTTATAAACTAAAATTCTAAATCGTGTAAACGACCTTTTTTAGAATTTATGCTGGAATCCGTTGAAGATCATTTCCAATGCCACCAATGTAATGGCGACGGCGAAAATAATGCGTAAAGTCTTCGGATTCATACGTTTTAAGAGCTTGGATCCGGTAATGGCGCCGCATAATACGCCTAGGATAACTGGAAAAGCAATACCTGGATCCATATAGCCTCTTTGTAAATAGACCACTGCAGAAGCGGCTGCGGTGACGCCGATCATAAAGTTACTCGTTGTCGTACTGACTTTAAAGGGTATTTTCATCATGCTGTCCATTGCGAGAACTTTAAGGGATCCTGAGCCGATTCCTAATAGACCGGAAAGAATTCCGGCAACTCCCATCAAAGAGAAGCCTCCGGCTATGTTGGTAAGTTTGTATGGAATTAATTTGCCATCAGCAGGATAGGTACTGTTCAGCTTCAATTTTTCTGCCAGGACCGAACCGCCGGAAAGTGCGTGTTCGTTTTTCTTACGGACCGTCATTGCTGCAGAGAAGATAAGTACAACACCAAAGATGATTGCAATGGTATTTGTAGGCATGTAAATGGCAATAACAGCGCCGATCACTGCTCCAATGGTGGTTGCAATTTCAAGAAACATCCCAAGCCGGATGTTGGTGATGCCTTCCTTGACGTAGGCTGTGGCTGCACCGGATGAAGTCGCAATGGAAGCCAGCAAGGCAGCTCCAATGGCATAACGGATGTCGACATGAAACAGAAGAGTCAATAAAGGGATGACAACGACCCCTCCGCCTAAGCCTGTCAGGGATCCTAAGAGTCCTGCTACAAAAGCACCCAGGAGAAGGATGATTGTAAAGGTGAGAATAGTCATAAATATTTGTTTGTTTGTGTGATCCAAAAAGCAGCAGCTGCTTTTTGGAAGGTAATTTGTTGTAAACTTAAGGGCTTTTTATTGTTTTTGAAATTTTTAAACCGGAATAGATACAAATGTTACATCAAAAGTATCCTAAAAAAAATGATACTGCCCGATCACTTCCCAGCGTGAGGCAGTATCGATGACCTTTTAATGGTCTAAGTATATAGTATATAAAATATGGACAATATTATTCAGCGATTGTTTGTTGTACCTTTTCTTTTCTGTTGAAGATATCGTAGATGATTGGAAATACCAACAACGTCAATATCGTCGCTGAGATTAGTCCGCCAATGATGACGATCGCCAAAGGTTTTTGTGATTCCGAACCTATACCGGTCGATAATGCAGCTGGCAATAATCCGATGGAAGCCATTAGAGCTGTCATGACCACAGGTCGTGTTCGCGATTTTACACCTTTATAAATTGATTGGTCATTGGGTAGACCTTCCTTCTTGTTCTGGTGGAATTCCGAGATCAGGATAACCCCATTCTGGATACATATCCCGAATAATGCAATCATACCTACGCCAGCCGAAATTCCAAAATTCATACCTGTAACGTGTAAGGCAATAATTCCACCGATAAGCGCAAAAGGAACGTTGGCCAATACGAGCAGCGAATCTTTGATATTTCCGAATAGAATAAACAATAGGAAGAAAATGACGATCAAGCTGATTGGTACCACCTGTGCTAGACGGTGGGTAGCACGCTGCTGATTTTCAAATTGTCCAGTCCAACCGATGGAATATCCTTCCGGAAGCTTAATTTTACTTACTTTTTGTTGTGCTTCAGCAATGGTGCTTCCTAAGTCACGGTCGCGGATGGAAAATTTGATGCCGATATAGCGTTTGATGTTGTCGCGATAGATAAAAGCAGCACCATTATCTTTTTCAATGGTCGCGATACTTTTCAAAGGAATTAATGTACCATCACCACATGGAACCATCAGCTGTGCAATATCTTTCTCTGTTTTTCGATATTCGGGGGCGTAGCGTAGGCGAATGTTAAATTTGCGTTCACCATCGTACAAAATGGAAGCGGTCTTTCCGCCGAAGGCCATTTCCAGTACCGCCTGTGCATCTGCCGGTAGCACATTGAAAGCTGCCATACGCGTCCGATCCAATACCACACTCACTTCGGGCTGACCAATATTGAGAATAATACCGGGTTCTTTAATGCCTTGAATACCTTTGACCTGTGCATAAACTTCTTTCGCCAGACGGTCTAAGGTCGCGAGGTTATCGCCAAAGATCTTGATGCCGTTTTCGGCCTTGAAACCAGCAACGGCTTCGGCAACATTATCCGAAATAGGCTGTGAATAGTTATAGGTAATACCCTGAAATTGTTTGAGTTTATGGTCCATTTCTTCGATCAACTGATCCATGGTGATTTTACGTGTCCATTCCTCTTTAGGTTTTAGGGCCACAGCAAACTGAACAAAGCCAAAGCCATTGGGGTCGGTACCATCGTTGCTCCGTCCTGTTTGCGACAGTACGCCGGTGACCTCAGGAAAGGTTTCCAAAGTACTCTTTAACAGTTTGGTAGTTTTAACCGATTCACGTAAAGAAGTACTCATCGGCATTTCGGCAGTAACCCAAAGAGACCCTTCATTTAATGTCGGTAAAAATTCAGTTCCTAAAAATTTTGCAGAAAACAAGACTGCCGCTAGTAAAGTAATTGCAACGATCATACTCAGACGCTTGTTTCGGAATGTAAATCCAAAACCCTTGGCGACAATTCTATTCCAGAATTCAACAAATGGATTGTGTCTTTCTTTTACATTTTTATTGAGCAGAATATGCGATAAAGCGGGAACGAGTGTCAAGGTAAACAGTAATGCACCCAGTAAAGCAAAACCCAGGGTAAAGGCCAGTGGCGAGAACATTTTTCCTTCAACTTTTTGGAAGGAGAATATAGGCATCAAGGAGGTGATGATAATTAGCTTGGAGAAAAAGATTGCTTTTCCTAGGCCTGTTCCTGTCTGTTTGATCCAACCTGCTTTGGCCATTTTGTTGAATTTCTCCATGCCCAGCTTATGGGCTTGGTGGTCCAACATGACAAATATCCCTTCAACCATGACGACGGCACCGTCGATGATAATACCAAAGTCTACAGCGCCCAGAGAAAGCAAGTTGGCACTCATGCCTGCTAGTTTAAGGCATAGAAAAGCAAAAAGTAAGGCGAGAGGTATGATAATGGAAACGATGACCGTAGTGCGCCAATCTGCCATAAAAAGCAATACCATTAAGGTGACGAGTACAATACCCTCAATCAAGTTATGCATAACGGTATGGGTCGTGAAATCCATGAGATTGTCACGGTCATAGAAGGTTTGCATTTTGACATCTTTGGGAAGGATTTTGTTGTTGAGCTCGTCTATTTTCGCTTTTACAGCAGTTAAAACCTCTCTTGGATTTTCGCCTTTCCGCATTACGATGGTTCCTGCTACCACATCATCATTTTTACCAAAACCGGCTTGGCCCACGCGGGGCATCGCGCTTTCTCTTACTTCGGCTACATTTTTAACAAAGACCGGATTTCCCTTTTGGTTGATTACAGTGATGTTTTCGATATCATTGATTGAGTTGACCAAACCAATACCGCGTACGACGTAGGACTGGCCACTTTTTTCGATGACATCTCCACCGACATTCAGGTTACTTTTGCTGACAGCATCAAATACCTGCAACGGAGTCAGATTAAATTTGTCTAGTTTGATAGGGTCAGTACTGATTTCGTAAACCAAATCCTGTCCACCAAAAACGTTGATATCTGCTACGCCTGGGACACCACGTAAAGCGCGGTCAATGACCCAGGTCTGCAAAGTAAGGAGGTCGCGTGAATTGCGTTGATCGCTATGTAATGTATAACGGAATATCTCTCCTGTGGGGCCATAAGGGGGTTGCACTTCAGGGTCGACATTGTCGGGCAGGCTTACAGACCGCATGAGGTTGTTGACCTGGTTGCGGGCAAAAGTGTCATCTACACCATCGTCAAAGATGATTTTAACAATGGAGAGGCCAAACATGGTGGTGCTCCGTATGCTCGTTTTCTTTTGAACTGGACTCATGCCCAGTTCGATTGGTGTCGTTACAAAACGTTCGACTTCCTCCGCACTTCTTCCATTCCATTGGGTAATGATGGTTATTTGTGTATTGGTTACATCAGGAAATGCCTCAATAGGCATGCTTTTAAAGCTAATGAAACCAGCTATAGCCAAAATACCGACCCAAATAAAGGTAAATGCTTTATTTTTAATGGAAAAGGCAATGATATTTTTAATGAATTTGTTCATTCGTGTAAATGCTAAGACGGATTAATTATTCAGTGCTCTATAGATTAAAAGTTTATTGTTGACAACAACTTTTTCACCTTCCTGTAGTCCCGTAGCCATGTAGGTTGTTCCTTCATTTTGTTTTATCGGCAATATTTCGCGAATCTTAATGTCATTTTGGGATTTATAGATTAATACGAAATATTTGTTTTGATCGAAAATAACCGCATCAGAAGGAACTGCGAGCGCTTCAGTATTGGAGCGATGCAATACTTTAATGGTCGCTTTACTATCCGGAATAAGTAAACCATCCTTATTGTCTAGCACCACCCGTGCCTGCATTGAATTCGTCTGTGGATCGATGATCTTAAAGATTTTATCGATACTGCCCTGAAATTTTTTGTCCGGGTAACTCAGGGTAGACACAATAGCTGGCATGCCCATACTAATCTTATCGATATCCGTTTCGTTGACGTTAAGAATTGCCCATACATCTTTTGTATTGGCCACATCGAAGATGTTGTCGCTGCGATCACTACGCAGCTGCATGTCCTTATTGATGTTTTTTTGAACGATGTAACCATCGATTGGAGATACGACCGAATAAATATTGCCTGTACGAACATTGTAGATCTGACTTACAGCTTCTGAACGGCGTAGTTGCTCTTTGGCTTTGGTTAATTGTCCTTTTGCTTCCAACATGTCTTTATCTGTACTCAGTTTGCCATTATACATGTCTTCGGCTACACGGTAGTTTTTCTCGGCGAGTAATACATCGGTTTTGGCATCCGAAAGATCCTTTTGTATACCGGCAACTTCCGTACTTCTGATGGTTGCCAATACCTGACCTTTATGGACATAATCACCCAAAGAAACATTCACGGAGACAACATTCCCTCCAACAAGTGGGAAAATATCGATGTAATTGTTTTGATCGGCCGATATCTTTCCAAAAAAGTTGAGTTCTTCGGTCACATTTTCTTTTTTAACCGTAGCAAAACTTGTCGATTTAAGCATCGTCTCACTAATTTCGAAACCTTTGACAATGGCTGCATTATCTGTTTCTTTATGATTTTGGCAAGCGTAAAGTAGCACTATTGCCACAGTGGCTATAAGAAGTTTTTTAGTTGACATGAGTTGAATTGAATATAGAAGTTTGAGCCAGGTAGTTTAATTGTTCGGCGTTGAGAATAATTTCCTTTTTCATATCGTATAACTTAAGAATAGATATGCGATAGCTGTCCATAAAATCAGTGAACTCAACTAAAGAAATATTCCCTTTTTTAAAATTATTGAATATGCCATCATAGACCACAGCGATGTTGTGAAGGTCGTCTGAAGTAATGGTAAAATATTGATTATATTGATTTTCCCATGACTGATAGTTGGAACGGATCTGTGACTCCAACAGCTGCCGTTGGACTTCAATATTTTTCTTTGCCTCTTCTTCGGCGTATTTCGCTTTGATAACGTTTCCTTTATTTTGTTTCCACAACGGGATCGGAATGGCGGCTGTAACATTGAGCTCATTGCGGAATACACCGCCATTTTGGCTGTAGGAAAGGCCAAGGTTAATATCAGGAGTATTTAAAGACTGTTGCCATTTTGTAAATAACTGTGAGCTTTCGGAGGTCTTTAAGGCAAATTGATAATCGGCATTGTTTTCCAAGGCCAATTGATAAATTTTGTCCAAAGCCATGGTTGGCTTTACGGCAAGTTCCTGATCTGCTTCTTGATCTGTTAACTTCGGTAATACATCTTCCTGACTGGAAATAAGCACACGTAATTGCTGCTGCAGATTGATGCTATTATTGATGGCTGTCGTTTTTTCGTTGTTGAGATCGATGGCCATTGTTTGAAGACGAACCTGATCTTTTAAAGAAACATTTCCTTTTTTTCCTTGCTCTTTATAAGCTGCAAGTAGATTATTTAGGTAATCCAACTGAATTTTAATATCTGCCAACTTATGTTGCTCAAAGTAGAGAGCGTAGAAGGTTGTACGTAGCTGCGCACGGAGGCTCGCCAGCAATTGACTGAACTGTAATTTAGCAAGTTCAACATTTGATTTGGCAAATTCCACTTCATTCTTCTTTTTGCCACCGAGATAAATCAATTGGGATACACTTGCTTCCTTGGATTGACTAATATGAAATGCTTTTTTGTTCTGTGGGTCGTAGGCATTGGCAGATAGCTGCAATTGTGGTAGATCCCATATTTTGGCCTGTATGACGTCAGCCTCTGCTTGGCTGATGTCATATTGTTGCGCCAGGAGGGAAAGGTTCTTGCTGACGAATGCTTCTTCGCATTCCTGCAGTGTCATCTGTTTTCCCGAGACATCACTTTGCTTATTCCCAAGTATATTTTCATGAATGCTCGTGTAATCTGCTTGTGGCGGTTTTTGTTGAGCAAAAGCCATACTATTGAAAAGCAATAAAAATATTAAAGGTTTCTTTGTCATGTGTTTCAAAACTTGTGTAACAAAATAACTGGTCGAATATTAAAAGCCCCTTAATAAATGCTTAAAAAAAGCTTAAAAAAGCATGTCTTTCAGGTAGGTAAGAAGCCTAAAGCATCGGTTAATAAATGTATCTGCTTGTTGCTTAATGGCTTCTAGTTAATTTGGAGCGATTTTTGCAACTAACCTTTTTGGTTGAGAAACAATTTAAATAGTAATACAAAAGTATGCGTAGATTGTTTTAGATCTGCCTGATATGCTATTGTTGCTTGATGCGATTGCATGATACGCTGAACGATACGTAGCCCTAAGCCCGATCCTGTTGTTTCATTTGCATTTTCACCGCGGCTGAACGCATCGAAAATCCGCTTTTGGTCGATAGTGCTCAAGGCCGGACCAGTATTGCTGACAAGTACCTTGAGTTCAAAGGTTGATTCTAGAATTGTAACTTTTACCTCCCTGGTATCGGAGTAGAGCGCGGCATTTTTAAATAAATTCACAAAAGCAATTTCAATCAATTGTGCGGAACAGAAAATACTAAGTTTTGGGTCCTCGATCCCACCGATTGAAAAATCCAGTTGCAGGTCGGGGAATACCTTGGCTACTTTTTCATAAGCCATAAAGATAATTTCATCGATCCGCTCTTCCTTATAGGTCATTTTCAAACGCTCAGAGTCGAACTTTGAAAGTAACATCAGCGAATCGGTTACCTCCGAAAGATGTAAGGTTTCTTTGGATATGTTGCGTAAAACCTGCTTTACGTCTTCACTCAGCTGATTTTGATGATAGAGGTTCTCCAGCTGAAAGGACATTCGGGCAAGCGGTGTGCGCAGTTCGTGTGAGGCGCTGGAATTAAATTCTTTCTGCGATTCGAAAGCAGCCGAAAGTCGCAGCAGCATGGTATTAAATGCTCGGGTTAGTACCGCAATCTCATCGGTGTGACCGGTATACTCGACAGGTTTGGTAAGTTTACTGGCATTAATCTGTGTAATATTATCTTTTAATTTATCGAGCGGGATCAACAGGCGCTGGATGAGGTTATAACTAAATACCCAGACCAGAACAGCGCTCAGGACAAATAATATCGTTAGGACGAGCGCTAGATGGTCCATTTTTTCATTTCCGGAGTAATCCTGTGCTTTTACGATAATATAATAGGGTAAACCGTTGATGCGATAATATTTGGCCAGCGTTTCATATTGGTCCTGATTGTAGAAGATCTGTTTTTCCTGATTTAGCCGATTGACAATCGAAGCATTCCAGGTAATGGTCTGATCCTTTACGGTACTGAAGACGAGCTGTTTGTTTTTGTCAAGGATGATAACATCTTCATAGAAAAGGCCATCTTCGTCATCGTGAAAATAGTTTTTGTAAGACTGGCGGTTGAAATAGGGGTTACTGGCGATATAATGGGAAATATTGTCCAATTTATCAATCAGTCGCTGCCGAAATTGATCTTTCCGAAAATCGAAACTAGCATAGTAGATAATCAACATCGCCATACCGAAAAGCACGGAGAATGCAATACTAAAGCTAATCGCTATTTTCTTCTTTAAATTCATTTTTCTGCCGATAGGTAATAACCAAAGCCCGGTCTTGTATGGATCAGTTTATTCTCAAAGTTTTTATCAATCTTCTTACGCAAAAAGTTGATATAGACTTCAATTGTATTCTGTGTTGTCTGAAATTGATTTTGCCATACTTCCTCCGATATATGTTGCTTGGACAAGGTGCGACCCTTTGCCTGTGCCAGGATAAGCAGCAGTTGAAATTCTTTTTGAGTAAGATTAATTTCTTCATTTGCACGTAATACTCGGGCCTCATCAGGATAAATGATCAGATCATCGACTACCAAGGTTTTTGTTTCATTGCTTTCGCTATGTTGTTGCCGACGTAATAGGGAATAGATGCGCATCAACAATTCATCTAAGACGAAAGGTTTAACCAAATAGTCATCAGCAGCCCGGAGAAATGCCTCCTTTTTATCATCTATATCATCGTATGCCGAGAGAATAATAATTGGTGTAAAGGCGTCATGGCTTCTTATCTTCTTACAGATTTCCAATCCATTGATTTTGGGGACATTGATATCTAATAGATAAAAACCATATTTCTTCTGGTGTGTTTTGGCCAAAAAATCAATTCCATCAAAGGCTTGATCACAGGTAAAGCCCTGGCTTAATAGAAAAGATCGGATCTCTTTAGAGAGTACCTTGTCGTCTTCGAGCAGCAAAATGTCCACCATATTTATATCTGTTGTCTTTTCGTAAAAATAAACAAATTTTTGTCATCCAATCAAGGAGATGTTTTCTTCGTACTTAATTTGGTAACATAAGATTTACACGAAGAAATATGAAACAAAAAGAAATCTAAGTAGATTCAAATCGAAATTATAAATAAGTGTTATGGAAACCAGAAGAGAATTCCTACGAAAGACCCTACTATTTTCAGGAGCAGCAGGTATTGCCAGCTTCATGCCCGCATCGATCCAGAAAGCCTTTGCCATAGACCCTGACCCAGGAAGTAGTTTTTTAGATGCCGAACACATCGTCATCCTGATGCAGGAGAACCGATCCTTTGATCATACGCTAGGTAGTCTTTCGGGAGTCCGGGGTTTCAATGATCCGCGTTCGATACGTTTACCCAACGGTTTACCCGTATGGTATCAAACGGACAAAGAGGGAAAAACGTATGCTCCTTTTCGATTAAATCTGAAGGAAAGTAAAGTGACCTGGATGGGTTCGCTTCCACATAGTCGTGCAAGCCAGGTGGATGCCTTTAACCAAGGTCGTTACGATCATTGGCTGTTATCGAAGCAATCAGGGAATAAACAATATGCGGCTATGCCCTTAACATTGGGGTATTTTACACGCGAAGATTTGCCCTTTCATTATGCCTTAGCAGATGCTTTTACCGTATGTGATCAGAATTTTTGCTCGGGCATGACCAGCACTACGCCTAACCGTTCCTTTTTCTGGACGGGTAAGATTACAGAGATGAAAGATGGTCTGCAAAAAGCGAATATTCGGAATGATGACTTTGGCTATGGTAAAATGACCTGGGAAACTTTTCCGGAATTGCTTGAAAAGAATGGCATTAACTGGCGTTTTTATCAAAATGAGACAAGCTGTGGCGGCGGGTTTTCCGGACAGGAAAGGGCATGGCTATCCAATTTTGGGTGTAATCTACTGGAGTTTTTTCAGGCTTATCAAGTTAAATTTAAGGATAACTATATCAGAAGCCTGGAAACACAGGTTCGGGATTTGCCCATGCAGATATCCAAGTTGGAAGAGAAGTCTCCTTCTTCCGAAGAACAAGCCGAAAAGATACGCGCTGATATTCGCAAAAAAAGTGAGGCACTGGAGCGAGCGGAGACCGAACTAAAGGAATACAATCCAAACAATTATAAAAAGCTAAGTGATTTTACGAAATCATTAAATGAGCGAGCGTTTACGGTAAACAAGGGGGACAATAATTACAGATCGCTTGATACCTTACGTTTTAAGGCACAGGGGAAAAAAAGCACGCTGGAAGTCCCTAAAGGAGATATTCTTTATCAATTTCGGAAAGACGTTGATACTGGTAAATTGCCTGCCGTATCCTGGTTGGCCGGTCCGCAGAATTTCTCGGACCACCCGAGTGCGCCCTGGTATGGAGCCTGGTATGTATCTGAAGTTTTAGATATCTTAACGAAGAACCCCGAGGTTTGGAAAAAAACAATTTTTATCATTACCTATGATGAAAACGATGGTTATTATGATCATGTTAAACCTTTCCTTGTCCCTGATTTAAAGAAGAAAGATACAGGGGCATGTTCTCCTGGGATCGATACGGAGGTGGAGATGGTTCGTTTAGAAAATGAGCTAAAACAGGGGATTCCTAAAAAGCAGGCACGCGAAGGCGCTGTGGGTTTAGGTTTTCGTGTTCCCATGTATATTGCGTCGCCTTGGTCACGAGGTGGTAAGGTCTGCTCTCAGTTATTTGACCATACGTCTACTTTGCAATTTTTGGAATCTTTCTTTAACAAAAAGCTGAACAAGAATATACATTTGGAAAACATCAGTGCATGGCGTAGAACAATCTGTGGTGATTTGACAACCGCTTTTACACCTTTTACTCAGCAAAAGGAACAACTCCCTTTTCTTGATCGGAATCAATATATCGAAACGATATACAATGCGCAGTTCAAAGATGATCCGCGAGGCTTCGTTGAGGTCAAAGATCCTGATCTTGCGACTAAACGCGGATGGATTCCGGGATTTGACCGTATACAGGAACGGGGCATTCGTAAATCCCTGCCATTGCCTTATGCGCATGATGCGGTAGCCTATGTGAAAGATGGACAGTTTTATCTAACAATGACTGTAGACGACAAGTTTTTCGGAAAAAGGACAGCCGGTACAGCCTTCAATGTGTATAGTCCGTTGGAATATCGTGATGAACAGGGGCAAAGTGAAACCTATCGTAATTGGAATTTTGCGGTGAAGGCCGGTGATCGTTTGGCATATCAGTGGGACCTGGCAAGATTTGTAGGAGATCGCTATGCTTTTGAATTGCATGGACCAAATGGTTTTTATCGAAAATTTTCTGGACAAAAAGGAGCTGCAGCACTAGAGGCTACCGTTTCTCCGGAACTGAAAGCGCTAACTCAGGCAGCGACAGGGAAGTTGCAGTTGAGACTCAGGAACAAGAGTGACCAGCGGGTCACGGTAGTTGTCGAGAGCGTTAGCTATGGAAAATATGCCGCAACGAAAGAAATAGCTCCCGCCGAAGAAGTTCCATTGATCCTGGATGTTGAAAGTCAAGGAAATTGGTATGATATTGCTGTAAGAATCAAGGGAGACAGCAGTTTCGTCATTCAGCTCGCAGGGCGATTGGAAACAGGTGTTGAGTGTACAACTGATCCATTATTAGCATAATCTGTACTGTTTCAGCAGGGATGGCGGTCAATTCTTATTGAATGGGTTCCCTGCTGTTGCTATATATCTATCAATAGTATCCGCTTGACCTTATTTACACGCGAACAAATAAGGTCTCCGGATAGTTTGTTTCTATATAACGACGAAGATACAACTCCGTGTCCGTACTTATAGTGTGGTCTTTATGAACGGGGAATGTATTGTAAACCAAGGTATGTAGATTGATCTTGCGCTTGGTGATCGCTTCCAGACTAAGTAAGGTATGATTGATACTCCCTAATTTTCCAGAGGTGACAAAAATAAGCGGATACTGCATTTCTTGGATGTAATCGATAATCAGATAATCTTCTCTTAATGGAACCATCAACCCACCTGCACCCTCAATAAGAACAGCGTCGTAGCGTTGGCTTAATGTTAAGCTAGCCTGTCTGATCTTTTTAAAGTCAATTTCACGATTATCTAGACGTGCTGCTAGATGAGGGGAGGCGGGGTAGGTGAAAATCTCCGGCATCGTAATTTTCTGGTGATCTTCTGCTGTTAATGGGATTTCCATGAGTTGGCGATGGAGGACGATGTCTTCGGAAATAGTTGTATTTCCAGTTTGTACAAGCTTTTGGGTAATGGTGCGTATACCGCTTGTATTCCATTGTTTCGCGATGAGGCCAGTTGCATAACTTTTTCCGATCCCGGTATCTATGCCGGAAACAAAATAGATATTTTCATTCATTGCTGTATTTCTTTTGTAGGTTGTTCGATTGTTTGTAATTCGAGTGCTCAGCTGTTATTTTTTTGCAATAATATAGATGGGATGGTAGGTTAGGGACACGCCCTCTTCTGTCCCATAGTCAGATGTATACTTAGCACAGAAAGCTCGAAGTGTGCCTTTTGTCCACCGGTGATTTTTTATTCCCGTTACCCCCGTTTGCTTCAGGTGAACAAGAACTTGTAGTGGGCTTTCAAAGTGTAGTTTTAAATGTTCTTCTTGTGCAACGAGGATCTTATAATTCAACGCTAAAAGTTCTGTGATAAGTTCCGATTTAGATCGATATGTTAGTCCAACATGTGCCGTTGCATTGATCTCGTGCATATTGTCATGTCCAAAAGTGCTGAAGGCAAGGATACCGGAATCCAGAAGGGATCCATAGCATCTTTCAAAGAAAGCGCGAGGATTGTTGAACCACTGAATCGTAGAACAGGACGCGATTAGATTGATGTCTTTGGGAAAAGCATAAGTTTCTGCATCAGCACAGATGAACGTGTGCGATGCTGTCAAAATATCCATTACTTCGGGCATCATTTCTGGACAGATATCATTTAAAACCATTTTTTTAGGTTTGATATGCTGTAGGATTAACCGCGAAAAAAGCCCTGTTCCGCAGCCAATTTCCAATACTTTTTGGGGTCTTAGCTGTATGTTCTCCTGCATCAACCTGATCATTTTTTTTGCTATTTCGTATTGGGCGATCGCTGCCGACTGATAGTTAGATGCCGCTTTAGCGAAACGGGACCTAATCCTTTGTTTGTCCATCATGATGATCATCTTAAAAGGTGCTTAAATAATTGTTCGGGATAATGAGTAGCATCGATTATCGTATATGCAGTACCGGGCCAGGCGCGTTTTTGATTCTCTAAGTTGAAGATTCGATCTTCTTTGCCTATATATATCTGATGCCATTGGAATGCCGCTGCTGATTTTGCACCAGCTGTTTTTTCAATCGCGATGAGCTCTGAACGGAGGTCTTCGATGTCGCGTTGGGGGGCTCTTTCAAGAAAGTAGTTAAAAAGGGCCTTGGAACCACACATGCGTAATCTGAATTTTTCCAACGTTTTATTGCTCAGTGTATCCAATGTTCCTTTAAATAACTGGCTAGGAATTCCTTTTTCGTCATCTATTGGAAATGGTGTTCCATTGATTGCAATGCATGTGCTGATGGGGTAATTGCTGTTTTGAAGTTCGGGCAGTACCATTGATGCTGCCCATACCCCCATAGACCAGGCGAAAACCTCAATTTCCTGGTAGCCTGCCAGTAGACTTTTGTCCAACAGTAAATCCGTATAACTATGGGCAACAATAAGATCTTTGCCGACTGGGGAATAGTGCAAAAAAGGATGTTCATCCATGCCCCAGCCTGCAAAGAATAACAGTAGTTTTTCGTTGGATTTTGCCTGAAGATGCTGCCCCGGCAAATTATCGACCGGAGTGACTCTTTTAGGAGCGATTCTTTTAAGTATCATAAGCTTGCTGCGAGTTGTTTGATCATGGACGATGTCATTGTTGCTGTCAATGAAATTCGGATTCTTGATGTTCCTTCTGGTACTGTGGGCGGGCGTATGGGAAGCACGTAAAATCCCTTTTGCTGCAGGTCTTCTGCTTTCAGTACCGTTTCCTTGTTTTTACCGATAATGACCGGTAAAATATGACTCTCTGACGGACAATTAAAGCCTTTGGCAATTATGTGCTGTTTGAGCAATAGGCTATTTTTGTGCAGCTGTTGGCGCCGGTCTGTAAAGTCACTTAAGCGTTCCAAAACAAACACAGTCCATAATAGATTGATTGGTGGCAGCGCTGTTGTAAAAAGTAGCGTACGTGCCTTATTGATCAAATAATTTCGGATTGGTTCCTTACATAGCAGGTAGCCACCAACCGATGCTAAAGCTTTTCCGAAGGTGCCTGTCAGGAAATCAATATCGGCAATACAATGCTGTTCTTCTGCACAGCCAAGTCCCTGTATTCCGCGTACGCCTACGGCGTGAGCTTCATCGACATAAAGTAAGGTATTGGGAAAACGTTGTTTTAGACTGACCAGATAGTTGAGGTCCGTGCAATCACCATCCATGCTAAAAATACTTTCTGTAACGATGATGATGCTTGTGAAGCGATGGGCATATTTTGTCAATAATTGCGTTAAGTGCGTATAATCGGAATGCCGGTACCTGTAGCAGGTCGCATCGGATAGTCGGATGCCGTCAATTAGGCTTGCGTGGACACCCTTATCGGCGAGAATTAATGTCTGCGTATCACAAACTGCAGGAAGTATGCCTACATTCATGTGGTAGCCGCTGTTAAACACCAATGCACTTTCCGTACCGAACATTTGGCACAGCTTTGTTTCCAATTGCGTATAGCGTGCATGGTTTCCTGTGAGTAGACGCGAAGAGGAAGCGCTGAATACAGCATTATCCTTTGTCACCGAGTTTAGGAATTCTTGACGAAGTATCTGATCTGTCGCAAGTCCAAGATAATCGTTCGATGAGAGGTTGTAATGCTCTTTAACATGCTCCTGTGCTGTGTTATCCTGTTGTGTGATAAGGGGAAGTTTTCGTTTATTCCCTTGTTTTTCAAGGGCGAATAATTCATCTTCAATGCGCTGGATTAGACTGTTTTCAATCATTGGACTGTGCTGATTACGGCTAGCAATGCCTGTGTTAACTTGTGAAGCTCACCTTCATTTATGATAAAAGGGGGCATGATATAAATCAGTTTTCCGAATGGCCTTACCCAAATTCCCTCTTCGATAAACCGCTGTTGTATGCTGGAGAGATCGACGGAGTTTTTCATCTCGATGACTGCAATTGCACCTAGAATTCTGAGCTCCTCGACTTGGGGCAGCGCTGTTGCAGCGCTAAGTTCCCTTCTCAATTGTTCTTCGATTAACGTTACTTTCGCTTTCCAGTCCGTTGCCAATAGTAGTTTGATGGAAGCGTGGGCTACTGCGCAAGCCAAGGGGTTTGCCATAAAAGTTGGCCCGTGCATAAACGTACCTGGTGTACCGTTGGAGATTGTATTCGCAACATGATCTGAGGTGATCACGGCGGATAGCGTCATATAGCCACCGGTCAAGGCTTTGCCGATACACATGGTATCGGGCACTATTCCGGCATGCTCCCAGGCAAAGAGCTTACCCGTACGCCCAAATCCGGTAGCAATCTCATCAAAGATTAAAAGAAGTTGATTTTCTTTGCAGAGCTGTGCTGCCTGACGCAAGTACTCCGGATGATAAAAACGCATGCCACCGGCTCCCTGGACGATAGGTTCAAGGATGAGAGCGGCCAATTCGTCCTTGTGTGAGCAGATCAGGTCTGCCAAGGGTTGGATGTCATTGGCATCCCATTCTTGCTCAAACCCTATTTTTGGGGCAGGGGCAAAATAGCGTTTGGGTAAAGCATTGTCAAAGATGCGGTGCATGCCAGTAATGGGATCACAGACCGACATCGCGTTCCAGGTATCACCATGGTACCCCGAACGAATCGTGACAAAGTTTGTCTTGTTGGTCTTTTTTTGTGAGACCCAGTATTGAATAGCCATTTTAAGCGCAACTTCTACCGCAACAGAACCCGAATCGGCATAAAATATTTTGTTGAGTGAAGTAGGGGTGATGTCAAGCAGTATTTTACCGAGAGCAATTGCTGGTTCGTGCGTAAGTCCACCAAACATCATGTGTGACATGCTACTGAGCTGTGCTGCGACCGCAGCGTTAAGGATGGGGTGATTGTAGCCATGGATGGCGCACCACCAGGAGGACATACCATCTATAAGCTGCTGTCCATTTTCCAACTCGATTATACAACCATCTGCCCGTTTAACCTTGTAGGCCGGTAAGGGATCTGTCATGGTGGTATACGGATGCCAAAGATGCTCTTTATCAAAATTATCGATAAGGTCGTGTTGATTGATTTCTTCTCTTTCCATGATGGTCTGCCGAATTAGTTCTGTTATTTGTTTTGCTGCTGTTATTTGTCTTGCTGCTTGGCGATGTTGCGCTGGATTTTATGTTCGGGTCTTGACCATTTTGGCCGTTCACCAAGATCATGGTAATGTGCCATCTCAGTTGCGATGGTTTCGGGTTGATTTCTTTTCTCGAAAGGCTGTTGTGCTACCAAACCTAATGTTTTAAACATGTCCATATCTTGGTTGACGTCGGGATTGGGCGTGGTGAGGAGTTTGTCGCCTGAGAAAATTGAATTGGCTCCCGCGAAAAAACATAACGCTTGCCCCTCTGTACTCATGTTGGTACGTCCTGCAGAAAGGCGAACTTGTGTGGTGGGCAATAAAATTCGGGCTGTAGCCACCATGCGTACCATTTCCCATATCGAAACTGTTTCCATGACTTCCATTGGAGTACCGCTTACAGGAACGAGCGCATTGATCGGTACCGATTCGGGTTGTGGAATGAGTGAAGCAAGTGTGATCAACATCGCGGCACGGTCGTCTATACTTTCTCCCATCCCAATAATACCACCACTACATACCGTTATGTTTGTTTTACGGACATTTTCGATCGTTTGGAGGCGATCGTCATAGCTTCTGGTCGAGATAATTTCCTTATAGTAATCGGCGGAGGAATCGAGGTTGTGGTTGTAGGCGTATAGTCCAGCTTCTGAAAGGCGTTGTGCTTGGTTTTCGGTCAGCATTCCTAGCGTGCAGCAGACTTCCATGTCAAGTCTATTCAGTGTTCGGACCATATCAAGTACATGGTCAAACTCAGGGCCATCTTTAACATTGCGCCAGGCGGCCCCCATACAGATCCTTGAACTACCTCCAGCTTTGGCTGCCAGTGCCTGCTCTTTTACCTGCTCTACACTCATTAAGCCTTCCGATTTTACATGCGTATGGTAACGTGCGGCCTGGGGACAATAGGCGCAGTCTTCGGGGCACCCACCTGTTTTTATGGATATCAATGTGGATACTTGTACTTTGTTGGGGTCGTGGTATTTCCGATGTATCGATGCCGCTTCATAAAGCAGGTCCATTATTGGTTTGTTGTATAAAGCGACAACTTCTTCCTGCGTCCATTTTGGTTTTGTTTCCATATTAATGCTAAGTTTTTATGCTAAAATCAAATCTATTTTACTTAATGACCATTCGGATTTAGCAATTAAATGCGATTATTTTTTCATGATGATTGCAAAGATTATAGTTTAAATGATAACTTTGGTAGTCCGAAATAAACATAATGAGTAGTCCGGTTAGTATAGGTTTTCATTCCATTATTAAGATAGATCGCCGTAAGGAAGATGCCATCTATCTACAGATCGTTTATCAATTTATCCATGCCGTCAAGCGAAATCTATTGGAAGAAGGGGATTTGTTGCCCGGAAGCCGGAAGATTGCTGAAGAACTGGGCGTGCACCGAAAAACTATTGTAGCCGCTTTAGCGGAATTGCAGGAACAGGGCTGGGTAAAAATTTTGCCTAATCGCGGGACTTTTGTGAAAAATCCCGAGCTTATCGGTACTTCCGGGTCGGCGATTGAAGCCTTTAGACAGCCCCCTGATTTTGCGCCTTATTTTTTTAGAAAGGAACTCATATTGGATATGCCTATTTCAGAGGTTCCCGAAAGGTACTATTTTACGGACGGAACACCTGATTATAATGTCATTGGAGCGGAGGAACTGGTGCGTTTTTATGCATCCATGGTGAAACGGAAAAAGAAAAGTGATGATTTTCCGACGACGACAGAAGGGAATTTGTTTTTTAGGGATCAGTTAAGCTATTATCTGAATTTAACAAGAGGATTTCATCTTTCCCGGAATTTCTTGTTGCCGATTGCCAGCCGGGAACAGATTTTTTCAATTTTATCCCGATTATTGATCCGACCCGACGATATTGTATTGGTAGAAAATTTAAGTTATTTTTTACCTAACATGATCTTTAGTCAAGCTGGGGCCAAGCTAAAAACCATTCCCGTAGATGCGGAGGGGATGATTGTAGATAAGATCGGAGATCAATTTAGACCGGGAGAAATCAGGTGTGTTTACCTCAATACCAGGTGTCAGTATCCAACGACGGTCAACCTTTCCGAGCGAAGGAAAATTCAACTGTTACAGTTGGCCGAGCAGTATAACTTTATCATTATTGAGGATGATGTGGATTTTGAGTCTTCCTTTTTTAAGGAGAAAGGTGAATCACTTTTTCGGAAAAATGGCGGTAACCGCGTGATTTATACAGGTGCTTTCGGTAGTTTCTTTGACCCTGGTTTCCAAATGAATTTTTTGATCGCACCTCAGGATCTGTTGGAAGAGGGAAAAAAGTATTTGAACATCTTCGGAAAGCCGAATTTTATGATCGAGAAGACATTGGGTGAGATTATCCACCAGGGTGATATCTTTCGGTATCAGCGTAAATTTCAGAAAACAATTGCAGAGCGAAAAGAATTGTTTGCACAATTGCTGTTACGGCATTTTGAAGATAAAATCAGGTTTGAAGTCCCGGCTTCGGGACTGGCCTTTTGGATACAGTTTAATACGGTTGTTTCGCTGACAGCCTTGCAGGAGAAAGTGCGGTCGCAAGGACTGTTGTTGCCGAGTAATTGCCTTTATCAAAATAAAACGGTCACAGCATTGCGGTTGGGATTTGCTCATCTTGACGAACAAAGTATGGTGGCAGCAATTTCTTTGTTAAATGTAGCATATAATGAGTTGGTTCAAACCTCTACTAGCTAACGGGAGAGCTCAGTGTTGGATCGTCGGTGTAGCATTAAGATGTGGGGAATAATAAGTTTTGGCCAAATTGGTGAACAACGGAGAAAAGAAAAAGCCCAGCAAAGAATGTCTGGGCTTTGAGATTATATAAGGGGAATAATACTTGCTAAAAAAGTGAAGACCTAGTCTTCATCGGTGATAATATCATCACCATCTAATTCGAAACCTTCACCAAGGAAGATATTCTCTAGTTCGAACAAATCTGAATCTTTAATCATTTTACTATTTTTTTGATATTCAAAGTTATCACCCTTATTTAAGCTAATTATCAATATAAAATGAAGTTTGTGTTAAGGGTTGTTATTATATTTTTTTGAGTACAATATCTAATTTTTCCGCCTGGATGATTCTGCTGAAAAACTCCTTTAAATCAAAATATTCTTCGGGCATAAACAACGGTTTGTTTAATTGTGTTGCAGACTCGATTACGAGAACATCAGGTGCCGTATTATTGATTTTAAAAATATATCGTGCGGCGCGCTCAGGAAGGGCCATACTGATGTTTTTTAGCCTATCTGTTGTTGGGTAAGTGTAACCTTTTGGCAGTTTTATTTCAATGTAGCTTTCTTCTTGAACTAGTGAACCAAAGTCGATGGGATAATTCCGCTCTGTTAGATTGAAAGGGTTTTTAGACATCTTGGTATCAATATAAGGATTAAATAGAAGCTGACCATTTTGCAAGGTTGCAAAATTTTTAATTTCAATTTCAAACTCCTCTGTTAATGGTTTATCGAGTGATTCCCTATTGGATACTTTAAAACTGTTGATTTTAATGCGGTTGTTTTCTTCATCTATTTTTTCATAGAATTCTTCTTCTGAATTACTTCCTTGAAGGCGTTCACGCATTTTAGAAGCACCATAACCATTACGTGAAGTAATCCATTTTCCTTTTAATTCGCCATTTTCGGATAGTTCGCCATAGAAGAAGTTACTGTAAGTAGATGAAAGAATCGCATCGAGTTTCACCCAGTTGGATTCGCCTTCCAGCGGAATTGATCTTCCTTGATAGTTGACACATTTCATCGGGATATTTCCAAACATCTCATAAGGGGAGGTGGCATCCAGCAGGTAGTAGTTTTCTCCTATTTTTACCTGTGCGATCACATGGTTGAACTCCGATATTGCCGGTGCATACAGTCCGGCGTACCCATTGTCGCGTGTCGATAAAATAACAGGGATAGCATCTAGTTTCGCATAGCGTAAGGCATTGACGAGCCCGAGGTTGATATCCGCGCTATTCCCTGTTCTTTTTTCGATGGCTTCTTTAATGTTTTTTGCATAGATTGAATGGCGATTATTCCATTTTATTTGTTTCTGAAAATAAGTATACAGGCGTACCGCTTTTTCTAGATCATCTTTTGAGTCCTGCAAGACGGGATCAATGAAATCTTTCAATGCACTTTTTCTTTTCACTTGTCCACCAAAGCTTTCATCTTGTACAAGTTTATCTCTAACATTTTCCCAGGTGAGTGAGAAGTCTTTTGTAGGTCCCATAGGAACACTATATCGACCGAGTTCAAAGAAGATGATTGATCTGAAATTTTTGGAAGAAGTCATGTAATCTTCAGTATGGAAAGCGGGGATATTTTCCATCGTATATACTGTTTTATTACCTAATATTTCGCCAACTTCGGAAAATAAGCCTGTGTTGTAATTTTCCACTTTTCGGTCGCTTACTCCGAATGCGCCTTTTAAATTGGCTTTATAATGGCAGATTTCGGGAATACGCGTAACATATTGACTATAGAGTTTCGGAAGATCCTCCTGAAATTCCCAGGCATTTAGGTTAAAGATAAATGGAGATTCTGTGCGGTAGCGGTATTCAATAATTGTACCTTCCTGGACCTGCGGAATGGCCGCTTTAGTTACCGCATAGTTTTCAGAGGAATTTTCGTTAAAAATATTCGCTTTGGTCATCTCCGTTTCTACAACCTTTTCACCAACGAGATGATAGGATGCTCCTTTGATCTCCATTAGGACTTCGCGCTCATTTCCGCTTTTATATAATGGAATGCTGAAATTTGCATAACTATAAGCTTCCTTGTTCAAGATTTTAATGCGCACATGTTTAAAAAACTCAACTACAAGACCTTTATTCTTATTGTAACTGACTTCGGCTGAGCCATATTCACGTAAGACAAAGGCATTCGCCGCCGTGTCTATTTTGTCAACAGTAATGGCAAAATCTTCCTTTTTAATTTTACCGAATGAAAAATCTTGTGCTTGTAGGTATAAACCACTAAGCAGGAGGAGACCAGTGAAAAAACTTTTCATAAAAATGACTGTATGGTTAATAATTATAACGCTAAAATATGAAATAATTTTAAATCAAAATCATTTGGCAATTAAATTGATATGAAGAATTTATGTACTTGTTTTCTTGTTTGAACAATGCAATTAATTTGTGCGGCCTAGGGATATACCCGGTATTGTGTGCTTATGAGGCACTTAAAGGGTAAATTCGAAGGTTAATGTGACATAGCGGTAGTCTTCTCCTTTCCATTTTGGACCTGAAAGAAGGATTTCTCTGGCTTTCGAATCGAGATAATCATTTGCACTTTGGAGAATACTGATATTGGTTGGCAATCCATCTTTATCGATATAAAAGCTTAAGCGTACGGTACCTTCATAACGGCTTTTGGAAGTTTTTTTCTTGATGTAATTGTTGAATGATCGCCAGCCCCAGATCGGTTCGGCACTTTTTGTCTTGCGTGAGGACATCGTTGTGACGACGACTTCTTCAAGAAATGAGCTGGAAGGTTGCAGTTTGATTGTCGTATTTTTGTTGCGACGCATATTCAATGCAACCGAGTTGTACCCAAGAGCCATGATGTCGACGAGTGAATCCATTGTACTGGGTTGGATGGTCGCTTGTCCCTGTGCGTCGGTATTCGTAGCAAACTTGCTATTGGGTTGAATGAGTGTCACTCCCGAAATAGGTAAGCCTGTCTCTTTGTCCCGAATCGTAAGTTGTAGTGGTGTACCTTGCTGTTGTGGAATCGAAATACCTGGAGCTCTGCCTGCAAGTGTATTGTTTAAACTTGAGGTGCCTCGAATCATCATCGTTTGGGAAGCATCTTTTTTCTTTGCCATTGGCGCATAACCGATAACAATTGTGCTGTCTGTAGGTCTTAATCCAAATACAGGGCGATCGTTATTGAGACCTTCCTTCATTTCTTCCAGTGATTTTACACGTAAGGAGGGTTCACGCGATAAAACGGTTACCTCTTCCAGTGGATGCTGTTCCTGAAGTCGTGGTCTGTTATTATCTGCTAATTGTGGCAAATGTTCTCGCGATCCTATTTCTGAAGCGATATCATCTGATAGCGTCATAGAATCTGCTTCTGTAACTTTTGTTTTGGGCTTTTCCTGCGTAGTATTTACTTCAGCGGTACGTTTCGCTTCGGATGAATTTTTGTCCTGCTGACGGTAAAGAAGGAGACCAACCCCCAATACGATCACTGCTGCTGCGGCGATGCTAAGTCTCTTCCAATCAAAGACCTTTATTTTAGCGGAATTGTCTTTTTCAATACGTTGCGCAATTTGGTTGTTGATTGCTGTAATTACGGTTTTATTCTGATCCATTTCAATACCCATAAGAATATCCGCCAACATGGGGTCACGTTGCGCCTCCCGTTCAAGCGCATACATCTCCGTAGGAGATAGTTCGCCGTTGACGTATTTCTTTAAGTATGCTATGTCGTAATTACTGTTGCTCATTCCAAGCCTCCATGCAATTTTTTAAATTCCGTTTTCCATTCTGAATATAGCTTTTTACTTCGTTCAAGCTATAACCGGTAGATTCACTAATCTCTTTGTAACATTTTTCCTCCAAAAAGAAGAGTCTAACCGACTGTTGCTGTTTGTCTGGCAATTTTCCCAGACAGCCTTCCATGGCTGTTAGCTGTTCTTCTTTTTCATCATATTGTTCATACTGATGCATGTCTCCCGGAAATTTCACAAATTCATCCAAAGAAATTTGCGTTTTGTTCTTTTGAGACCTCAAATACATCAGACAATGGTTCTTGCTTAATACATAAAGCCACCTTGGGAAGTCCTTGATTTCTTGTTTGTTTACTTTGTGTATTAATTCTTCAAAGATATTCATGACAGCATCTTTGCTCAATTCGGAATCTTGGAGATACCGTAAGCAGACATAGTATACCATCTCCGTATGTCGTTGGTATAGATCACCCAATACCTGGAGCTCCTTAGACTCCTGGTAGTGCAGCAAGAGCTCGTGGTCTTGTGCTGTATCTATTTTTGACGACTTGAATGCGAACATTTTATTGGTTAAAAATATTTTTTTTTTCTGGTTTATGGAAATTTAATATTTGAGGCATCCCTTGGCAAAAATGTAAAAGATATGAGATCAATACTTTTTGTAATCGGCTTGTTGCTATCTTTAGGCGGATATGCCAAGCAAGGATATGAGGTTAGGGGGAAGGTTGTCGACGCGAATATAGGAGTTCCCCTTGTGGGAGTACAGGTGCGCAATATTGCCACCAAAGCGCTTGTGCAGACCGATGACAAGGGAAACTATCGTATTCAAGTCCTTGATGGTAAAAACATCTTGATTTTTAGTTATATCGGATATCTTGAGCAACGGGTAGCAGTCAACCATCGGTCAATGGTTGATGTGGCGTTGGTGCAGCAAAATAATGCGCTGGATGAGGTTGTGGTTACCGGATATGCGCACAAGGCGAAACGTCAGACGGCATCGGTGATGAATGTTAATGCGGCTATGTATGGGCAAGTATCGGGTTTGTATATTAGAGGAACGGCGTATGTGCCTAATCAGAACCAAGAATCTTATCAAAAGTTGAAGGAAAATAGCTTTATCAATCCACGTAAGGAGCCTTTATCGACTTTTGCAGCCGACGTTGATGCTGCTTCCTATAGTAATGTACGTCGATTTATCAATTCGGGAACACTGCCTGAAAAAGACGCGGTACGGGTTGAAGAGATGATCAATTACTTTCAGTATCAAGTGGCCGGACCTAAAAATGGTGAACCTGTAAATATCGTCACCGAATTGACGAAGGCACCCTGGAATACGACGCATCAGCTCATGCGCGTCACGTTAAAGGCGAAAGATATTCCTACAGCGAATCTTAAAGCTTCCAATTTGGTGTTTTTGATCGATGTGTCGGGATCAATGATGGGGCCGGGGCGTCTACCTTTGGTGAAAGCTTCGCTGAAGATGTTGGTCGATCAGCTTCGTGCTGTGGACCATGTCGCCATTGTGACCTATGCTGGATCGGCAGGGGTAAAACTGGAGAGTACGCCCGGTGATGAAAAGATGAAAATAAAATCGGCTATTGAGGAGCTTGAAGCCGGTGGAAGTACAGCTGGTGCTGCAGGAATTAAGAAGGCCTATGAAATTGCGAAGCAACAATTTATCAAAGGAGGAAACAACCGGATCATTTTGGCCAGTGACGGCGATTTCAATGTTGGGGAGAGTAGTGACGAATCGATGGAAGAATTAATTTCCAAAGAAAGTAAATCGGGGGTTTTCCTCACAGTATTGGGGTATGGCATGGGAAATCTGAAGGACAGTAAGATGGAAATCCTTGCAGACAAAGGGCATGGAAATTATGCCTATATAGACAATATTTCTGAGGCACGAAAAGCGATGGTAACCGAATTTGGGGGAACTTTGTTTACCGTTGCTAAAGATGTCAAGATTCAGGTCGAATTTAACCCAAGTTATGTGCAGGCCTACCGTTTAGTGGGATACGAAAACCGCTTGTTGGAGGCTGAGGATTTTAATAATGATCAAAGGATGGGTGGTGATATGGGGGTCGGACATGTGGTGACAGCCTTATATGAAATTGTACCTGTAGGTGTGGAGTCGGGGGTGATCGGAACAGTAGATCCCTTAAAATATCAGCAGCAAGCGGATCAGGCAACTGGGCGGAGAAATGCTGAACTGGCAACAGTTAAATTTCGGTATAAGGAGCCTGAAGGGGAGAAAAGCAAGTTGCAGCAAAAGGTGGTCGGAACTACCGTTACGGAATTGAAGAGTGTGAGTGAAGATTTACAATTCGTAACAGCGGTAGCGGAACTAGGGTTATTACTTCGTGATTCTGATTTTAAGCAAAAGGCCAATTTTGATCAGCTCATAGCGCGAGCAAAAGCTTCTAAAGGCAAAGATGAGGAAGGTTATCGTGCTGAATTTATCCGTATTGCCGAAAATGCCCGGGATTTATCGAGATCGAAAGAATAAATAAAAATGACCAAATAAGGGTTTTCAGTAGCAGCAATTGAAATGCTGCTGCTGGAAATAGTTTAGTTTGTGAGACAATAGCCAAAAAAGTAAATAAAATCTATATTTTTAGATCATCAATAAAAGGAACGTATTTTGCTTTAGCTGATCGAAGCTGCGCGATCTTTGGTAGGTTGGTACAGTCAGATGAGTCAGTCGCTGGGCTTGATTGATGCATGGTATATGTGGCCGACCCTGTAGGGAACGAAATAGGTGGAAATAAAAAATGATAGATAAATGAAGAACTTTTTTTTGTGCTTTCTTTTGGCTATTGGTATTGCAATACCTTCGGTAGCCCAAAATGCGAGCTTGAATAAACAGCAGACCATGGCTTATATTAATAAGCTATATAAGGTTGCCTACCATTATAAGGATACAAAAATTGATACAGTAACAGTTGATGGGAAGGTGTTGACAGTCTTTCTTTCCAGTGGCCAGCATTTTCGAAGTGATATTGGCAAATCAGATGTACTGGTCATTGCACGTGTAAAATCAGGTTATCAAATTCGATTTAAGTCCTCGCCTAGTACGGATGAAATTTTATGGGCAATCCAAACGGAAGAGGATGCCAAACGTCTGAAAAATGCGTTGGAGCATCTGATTAAAATCGTAAAAACCGAAAAAAAGACAGATCCTTTTGGCAGTTAAGTCATATAGATGGACTGATCCGATGGGTGATAGAATGTTCGGCAAGGTATGAGCTTGCCGAACTGAATAGAGAAAGTAGTAGGGCTTGCACATGGATATGTGTTGAGGATTGCTGAGGGGGTAACCAAATGCCTACTAGATATAAAGACGATTGGCTTCATGGCCGAAATTGATGTGGCTGTTGAAACCATCGATTGTAAAATCACATCGTTTACACTAATTTAAGGTGTTTACATAAATTCAGGGTTAATATGTTGTTATCTTATTGTAATTAAGTGTTTTGTGTACTTATTTCTGAATGGTCTTATTTCTCCTGTTGATGAATTTATTACCCTGGAGCACCTTTATCTTCTTTCCAAGCTTATATTTCCGAGCTAGCTGCTGTTAATGCTCCATTTGGTTCAGTGAGTGGCGATAAATTAGAGATATAGTCTCGCAAATCCATACGTTGGTTTCAAGTAAAACAGTGTAAGAAGCACAAACTGCCTTTTGCCCAATCGAAAGTTTATTGGTATTCTACACAAAAAAAGCAGATTCGATGTCGGATCTGCTTTGAGTGATATGTATTAAAAGTTGACTGCCACGTTAACATAATAGTAAGGTAAATAGTGGGATCAGGGCAACCATAGAAACCATCATTGTAATACGCTTTTGAAGGTATAAACTTATAGACAAGATCAATTCGCTATGCTCAAAGCTTTCTATTTTCCCGCCATTATTGAGCGAAGAAGGTTTGATTTCGACAACTTTCCCTTGCTCGTTCTCAATTTGCCAGGAGGTCATCCACATATTTTTCGACCTCCATGTATATTTTTTATCGATTAGGCTAATAGTGGCCTGACTTGTCCATGTATCATATTCGATATCGCCAATCAGTTCATTGTTTTGATTACGAATCTCCGTGTATGGGTTGAAAAAACCCTTATTTTTGAAACGAAACTGATCGTTGTGGATAGAAACATGAGCGTCCAGATTCCAATCGATAGATTCTAAATTTCCTATAACTGCTTCATTGCGGTAGAGGGTTGATTTAGTTCCGAACAAATTATTCTTCCAATTGTAAATTGATTTCTTTTCCATGCCTGTTTATGTTTATACGTTTATTTTAATTCATTAGTATCAGGCCCGCTCGTTTTGTTACAGCCTTTGGAAATATTTTTTAGAGCCTATTATAGCTTTTTGTAGGTGGGGGGTATTCTACCTAACATGTTAGATGTCTGCGAAAAATTCCTTATTTTTACCGATAAAATCACATCGAATTGACACATCAGGAAAAGTCAAGCCAGATTAGGAGGGAAATAAATCTTTCCTATCAGCAGCTGAAAGGAATATACCCCATCTTAAAAAGTCAGAACAGTATCGGAATGGCCATATTTGCACTAGCGATTCTGGGCATTGTTGTTGTATCGATAGCTTGGTCTCGCGCTCTTGTTCCGGCTTGGCTTATGATTGTCAGTAATGCCTTTTTTATGGGCGTTTTACACGAAATCGAACATGATCTGATTCATTGGCTTTATTTTAAAAGACAAAAAGTGGTTCATCATTTTATGCTTTTTAGTGTATGGATATTACGCCCACTGACTGTTAATCCCTGGATACGCAGGACCTTGCACCATCATCATCATAAATTTTCGGGTACATTACATGATGTTGAGGAACGCAGTGTGACGAATGGCGAACAGTGGTCTATCAAACGTTTGGTAACAACGGCCGATGTTGTATTGGGCGGGCTCTTTCGGCTGCATCGTATGTTTAATGATATGGACAAAGAGGTGAAAAATGGGAATCTAAAATTGGAGACTTCTTCAAAACTTAAACGGATTATGTTTTTAAGCATTGTTCCAGTAACAATTTTTGCACATGTGATCTTATATTTCTTCTTTGCAGACTTATTATTTGATTGGTTAAGAATGGTTTTTGGGGTGGAGTTGAGTTTTCCACACTATGTGGATAACATGTTGATAAGTCTGCATTGGATCATTTATGTTATTCTACTGCCCAACTTATTGCGCCAATTTTGTTTGCATTTCATCACGTCAAACATGCACTATTTTGGTGATGTGGAAGCTGGAAATGTGATTGAACAAACGCAGGTATTGACTGTTTGGTGGACTTTTCCAATGCAATTGTTTTGTTTCTTTTTTGGATGGACCCATAGCATTCATCATTTTGTTGTGAATGAAACATTTTACGTCCGACATATTGGGCGTAAGAAGGCGCAAGAAATCTTACGTAAGTATGGCGTGCGTTTTAATGATTTGGGAACGTTTAGAAGAGCAAACCGCTTTCGTACGCTTCCCAACAAAGAAGTTTAGGACTTTGGTTTAGTCCTTTTTGCGATAAGTTTTATAATTTCCATGCTGTTCGTAGATAAGAGCACCTTCTTCACAATAGTTTGATAGGTAAACAGAGAATTTATTGCTTTGATTCCTGTCAATACCCAATTGGACCAATACCTCCGAAACGCGTCGTGCCGTCTGGAAGAATTCCGAATGATAGACGAGGTTATCCAGTTTTTTGCTCAGGTCTATTCTTTCTTGTGCATCCGGAGGTAAAGAGTAGGGTGAATTGAAAGCAATGTCATGCTGAAAAAAAAGTGCTGGTTGAATCTCCAGGCTACGACATAAAGTCAAAAAATTTGTAAGGGTTAAGTCCTTGCCTTTTTCTATACCGTTGAGTGTTCCTGTTGAAATGCCCGTTAGATTGGATAGATCACGCAGTGAATAATATAGATCATTTCTTTTCGCGCGGAAGCGCAAACCAATTATTTCCAACAGGGCTTTATCTTCATCCGTCATACAACGAATTGAATGACAATTTGCGCAAAAAATAGTTTATTATTTTGTTTAAAAATTTGCATTTAATTTTTTTTGTTCTATATTTGTTATAACAGATGTTTTTGATCGGTGATAAGAATCATTTCATGAAAGTCTAGGTTGATTTTGAATGAGTGCCAGAACTGAATCTTTAGCGTGACTACTAGCACACCTTATATCTCCAACCTATGTAAATAACTTTAAGATAGTTCGCTATCTTAATAGGACATAGGCGTATGAAAAACAAGATACTGTAAGAGAAAAACGTCAATTTGCCTGGCTTCGGCTTCCAAGAATCCGTCAAGTTCCGCCGGAGCTAAGGTAAATTGTCAGAACGTCAACACGTTGACCATTTTATGGTCGGTACCTACCAGGTCGTGAATGACAAAAAAGTCGACTTGCCCAGCTTCGGTTTCCAAGAATCCGTCAAGTTCCGCCGGAGCTGTGGTGAGTTGCATATTATCGTCCACTCATAAAATAATAAATCAGGTAAAATACGATTAATACGCATACCGCGATTATCAGCGTACGTTTTAAATTTCGGCCAGCGGGTTCATCATCTTTTTCTTCAATGGCAACTTCAGGGAGCTTCTCTTCCTGTTTTTGGTCGTTATGTTCGGGGATGTCATATTTATTTTCCATTAGTCGAATTGTTAAATATTAGAATTGTTTGTTTTATGAGTAGAACAGTGTTGGGATACAAATCGTTGAGTTTGGCCAATTTTTAATTTATATAAAAGACCTGTTTTGTGGCACTGAGTGCGCGATGTTAATAAATAAAACGGTAAAGCATTGTGTTTTTTCGAGTATTTGCATACATTGCGGCTATATTTAACGCGATAAACCTAAACAACCTGTAAACGCTGCGTTTACAAATAATTTTGCGTTGAACGAAGTCTATAATAAATAATTGAGCACTAAATGAAAAGAAGAACTCTTATTGGAACATTGGTAGCTGGATGTATGATGTTGGCTGTTAGTCCAACATTTGCACAACAGAAAGCTGCAAAAAAGGAAATTGGTCTACAGTTATATTCTGTACGTGAAGAAATCGGGAAAAACCCGAATTTCGACCAGATTCTACAAAAGATCTCAGCATTGGGTTATACAGGAGTGGAAGCCGCTGGATACAAGGATGGTAAATTATATAACTTGAGTCCACAAGAGTTTAAGGCAAAAGTAGAAAAAGCTGGAATGAAAGTAATTTCATCACACGCAACGAAGACTTTATCAGACAAGGAGCTTGCTTCTGGAGATTTTACGGAATCACTAAAATGGTGGGACGAATGTATTGCTACTCATAAGGCGGCGGGAATGAAATATATTGTTACGCCTTGGATGGATGTGCCTAAAACACTTAAGGATCTGGAAACACAATGTCGCTACCTTGATGCTGTGGGTGCGAAATGCCGTCAGCAAGGAATCGTATACGGATACCACAACCACTCGCATGAGTTTAGAAAAGTGGAAGATAAGGTGATGTACGATTATATGATAGAGCATACAAATCCTGAGAATGTATTTTTCGAGATGGATGTGTATTGGGCCGTAATGGGACAAGTTAGTCCTGTTGATTATTTCAATAAATATGCCGGCAGATTCAAGGCTTTGCACATTAAGGACCATCGTGAAATTGGTCAAAGTGGTATGGTCGGTTTTGATGCAATTTTTAACAATTCAAAAGTTGCTGGCCTGCAATATATTTTTGTTGAGCTGGAAGAAACACGTAACGATATTTACACCGGTTTACAACAAAGCATTGATTATCTAAAAAACGCTTCTTTTGTAAAGGCTAGCTACTTAAAATAGCCGGAAATCGGGAGAAAATTGACCCAGTTGAGACAATTCTCCGTTTGATAGATTTATTATTTTTCGTTAACTTGAATGTAATAAAAAGGGATTTTTTATTGAATTAAATTAGACCATATGAAACGGATTATTGTTGCCACAGACTACGCTGAAGAGGCCGAACATGCCTTAAAGTTTATTATGGAAGTTTTCGCAGGAAAAGAATACGAGCTCGTTTTATTTTCTCTTCAAAATCCTTCCATCCATGCGATGAACGCTCGACTTTCTCCCGATTCTATGTTCAAGATTTTTGAACATCAAAGTAAGGTTTTACGACGTAAAGCCGAGGCTATTACGGCCGAAAGTGGTGTTTTGACTATTCCTTATCTGGCAGCAGGCTTGTTTTATGACCAGATTACCAAGTGCATCCATGAGACGAATGCCGATTTGTTGGTGATGGGAATGGCCAAACGTTCCTTTGATCAAGATATGCTTGGTAATACGACCACGGCAGCCATTAGTAAGTTAAAAATACCAATTCTTTCAGTTCCGCTGGGCGCAAAATTTACCGGTCTGGAGCATATTCTTTTTGCCTGTGATATTGTTCGTGGTGTGCAAAAGGAAATTCTTGAAAAAGTAAAGGATTTTGCCGCTGAGTTTGGTGCGGTACTGGAGGTACTCAACATTCGTAATACAGTAGAGCAGCTGAATGAGGAAAAAGGAAAAGAAACACGGGAAACCATCAACGATGTGATGGGAATTGTGAGTTATTACTACAAAAACGTAACGTCCAATGAGGTCGTAAAAGCTATCCGGGACGAAGTAAAAGAAAGCAGTACAGATCTGCTGGTTATGATTCCTTATAAGTACGGTTTTTGGAGTTCATTGACCCATCGAAGTAAGACTCGTATGATGGCCTCGGGGCTAGATGTTCCTTTGCTGACAATCTCGATTTAATTCCTTTTCACTATAAAAGCCCAGTTGAGCTGAGTTCAACTGGGCTTTGTTTTGATTGTATTTATTGAAATAGGGGGAGTATCTTATCCCAAATTTGCTGGTAGGCTTTATTGTCCCGGACGATTCCCTTATCTTCATCATAATAATTGGGTGCGTCAAAGCTCCCTCCTTTGCGCCTTTGTATTGAAAATATATTGAGAACTATTTTTGATTTTTCAGCTTGTAAAGGGCTGATCAGGAAGTTGAATATTAATTTTTCCCCTTCTTTGTTGCTTAGAAAATTACTGTTTTCAAAATACGTACTGGTTTGAATAAATCCCGAAGGCCGATCGAGCTGTACAATAAAATAACCACCATCCTGAAGCACTTGTATTATCTTGTTATATGCCGAATCACTTGCGATCGGGATAGTTTTAGTACGGTCTGGATTTTGTGCCAACAGGGGGCTGGAAAAGACCAATATATAAGCAATCAACATCAAGGAGAATTGGATTAAATGTTTCATATTACCGAATTATAGATCTTATCAAGTTAATACTTTAATTTAACAATTTTATTTTTAGTGACAGCTACTTAGGCCGTCACGTTGTTATTTAATTCGTATACCTAGTATTTTTAGACTACGTTCTTCCTGATCTAAGGTTGCTATATTGGGTAAGTTAGCCCATTCCTTGAAACCCATTTTTTCAAATAATGCAATGCTTGGAAGATTGTGTGCAAAGATAAATCCCAATAAGGTATGTACGCCTAAATCTGGAGCTTTATCAATGCAGTATTGAAGAATCTGTTTACCCAGGCCTCGACCACGTTGCTGTTCATCCAAATAGATACTGATTTCTACTGTTGCGTCATAAGCTGGACGACCATAGAAAGATTGAAAACTTACCCATCCAAGTATCTGGTTATTTTCATCTTCTATCAGCCACAGGGGCCTTTTCGAAGCGTTATGTTCGTCAAACCATTTTTGTCTACTGGCAACAGATACTGGGGCAGTGTCTGCAGTAACCATGCGGGAGGCTATTGTAGAGTTGTATATTTCTACTATGCGTGGTAAATCATGTTGTGCTGCGTCGCGAAATTTTAATTGATTCATGGTTTGTACTGTTTAATTGTTGTTTACTGTTTGGTTTGATTCTAATGCCCAAGCTAAAAAGCCATTCATTACCTCGTTCCAATGGGGCTTGTTGTAATCGGGCCGGCCATCGTTCTGAACTTCAAAATAATTATGGTCCTGATTATAATAGCGTTTTATAGTGAGGTTGCTTTTCTGATTTTTTATAAAATAAAGAGGTACTAAATCATTTAATTCAGATACAATGTCTTCTGTACCGAAGACGAGATAGATAGGTTTATTAAAGGCCAATAGTTCGTCAATAGCAGGTTGCGAAAATGACTTCCAGGAACGCAAATTGGGATTGTTTTTTAATTTTTCTGGATTGTTGGCATCTTTATAGAACGCATAGGTTTGTTCAATTTTTTGAGCGGCCTGTTGCCAGGAAATTTTTCCTTTTTGAACATCGCGTTTTGCTTGTCGTATATCTTGGTCTATTCGTCCAAATATATTAGTTCCTGATAGGCCTAATTTACTTACTTTTTTATAGCGATAGGCTAGTTTGGAGGCTACATGTCCACCCTGAGAGTGACCGAATACAACTAATTGTGAATTATCGACCCATGGTTTTGCGCTAAGATAATCTAATACTGCAACGGCTCGGTCTACATAATTTTCTAGATAGTCTGCTTTTTGATACGCTATACTCGGGATATTTTTATCTTTTGAGTCACCATAGTACCAATAAGAGTCATTAAGCTGAGATTCGTCGACGATAACTGGAGTTTCTGGCATTGAAATAACAACGAGATGATACGATTTAATAATATCCTGGTAGTTAAAGTTGGTTAATCCTCCTCCAAAAAGACTTAATCCCTCTTTTTTGTAATTAAAGTATAGCGGCAAGGGTAACGATCCCTGGCAAAATAAAAACAGAGGTTTCTTACTTTGAGGATCGGGATCAATGACCAAAAAATCAATTTTACCGTTCGGGTTTTCAAGTTCAAAGAGGGTGGATTCTTTATTGATGACGCTGATATTCTGCCCAAAGATAGCCTGTGTTGCGAATAGCAAGCAGATAAAAAGAATGAATTTCATGAAGATCGGCTTTATATTAAATCTGTATTTGTCAAACTTAGATAAATTGCTTTTTATATACAATACAATTACCCTTCATAAAGGTAACAATTCATAGATGTGCGACATTTCTTGTTATGCTTCTGGCTGGTTTATATCGATAGCGGAGGTAAATTGCACGATTTCTGTGTTTTATGAATAAAATTTACACTAATTTGAACAAATATTTCACTATATAGTGTTATTTTTTTCTCATCTTAGATCAATCTAAAGAAGGAACATCAGCTTTACTGATGATAGGCCTTAGCGAAATAGCTTGTCTTTTCGTTTAGTTATACAGGAACATTTCTAAGCAGGAATTTTTCACCGAGTTCCGGTCGCCATAAAATCACTAAAAAATTATCTAAGTAGGATCTAGGGAAGAGATTGGCTAGCAGCTATGCTGTAAACTAATTTTTAAACATTACGAATCAATTATGAACGCATTGCAAGCTGTACCTAAAATCCGAATCCGTTCAATGGATGTTATGCGTGGTTTCACGCTGTTCCTGATGTTATTTGTCAATGACTTGTTTATTCCAGGTGTACCTAAATGGCTGGTTCATTCGGAAGCAGATGAGGATGGAATGGGATTGGCGGATTGGGTATTTCCGGGATTTCTTTTTATGGTTGGAATGGCAGTGCCTTATGCTGTTGCGGCCAGGGAAAAGATAGGTTCATCGACAACGGTCATTTTTGTTCATATTCTGATCAGAACATTAAGTTTATTGCTTATTGGTGTATTGATACTGAATGGTTCGCGAGTTGATGCACAGCTTACGGGGATGTCACATTTGTTGTGGTTGGGACTGCTATATGTATTCGTTTTTCTGATTTGGAATCATTATTCAAAAGACATGCAATATCAGTCCATTTATAAGGGGCTGCGTGAAGTTGGTATTATGGGGATTATTTATCTCCTATATATTTTCAAAGCGTCGGATGGAAAAGGCCTGGAAGTAGGGTGGTGGGGGATTTTAGGGCTGATTGGATGGGGATATTTTGCCGCGGCTTCTATTTTCTTATTGAGCAGGGGAAAGATAATTGTGGTTGTATGTGGTTGGTTGGTGTTTTTGGTACTCAATATGCTGAGCCGAATGGGATTTAAAGTTGAATTCCCTGGTGCAGGAAGATATTTACATGTTCTTCTAGCTGGCAATATACCCTGTATTGTGTTGTCCGGAACAACCATAGGAATGCTTATGAAACGTTATGCGGCAAATCCAAGGGTATTGATGCGTTTTTTGCTGGCTATTGGTTTGATTTGGCTAGTTGTAGGTTTTGTATTGCGTTTTTGGTTTATTTTATCCAAAATCCATGGTACGCCAAGTTGGGCATTGGTTTGTTGCGGGATTAGCGTATTGCTTTTGATACCACTTTATTATTTCATTGATGTGAAAGGCTACCATCGCGGGATAGGATTGTTTGAGGAGGCCGGAAAGAACTCATTAACGACCTATCTTGCTCCTGATCTGATCTACTTTGTCTGTTGGGGTTTTCATCTATCACTATTCTTTTATAAACAATCGGATTATATGAGCTTAGCTATTGCCGGTTCATTGCTTTGGGCTTTAGCCATGTTGTGGTATGCAATCTTGCTAAAGAAGCTACATATTTATCTGAAACTTTAGTTAGCGAGTAAGCATCAAATGTGGATGCTTTACGGATTATATATTAGAACGATCACTATCATCTAAAAATAAAATAAAGAAGCTATTATGGAATGTAAATTGAAATCAATATTTAGTCAGACCTTCACTGTTCTGTTATTGACTTTATTGTTGTATCCTAGTGTAAGTTGTGCACGAGCGAAAAACAAAAAAGTTGTTATCGCCTATGTCACTTCCTGGTCTAAAGTGATGCCTGATCCGACTTATCTGACGCATATCAATTATGCCTTTGCACATGTCAGCGATAGCTTTGACGGCCTACGTATAGATAATGAATCCAGATTGAAGGCTATTACGGATCTTAAGAAAGCACATCCACATTTAAAGGTATTGCTGTCCGTTGGCGGCTGGGGAAGCGGTCGATTTAGCGAAATGGCTGCTAATGAATCTAATCGGCAAAAGTTTGCCAAAGACTGCTGGCGTGTGATGAAGGCGTTTAATCTTGATGGTATTGATATTGACTGGGAATATCCAACGAATTCTTCTGCAGGGATCTCGTCTTCTTTAGCGGATACGGAGAATTTCACCTTGCTCATGCACGATATCCGCAAGGCTATTGGTAAGAAGAAACTGTTGACTTTGGCTTCTGTTGCGAACGGTAAGTATATTGCTTTTGACAAGATTAAGAATGATGTGGATTTTGTCAATATCATGACTTATGATTCGGGTCATCCGCCTTATCATCACGCGAGTTTGCACCGTTCACCTTTATCTGGACATACAACTTGTGTGGAGGCCGTTAAGGCCCACATCGAGGGCGGTATGCCTGTTGAAAAATTGGTGCTGGGAATTCCATTCTATGGTCGGGGCAATAAAACTGAAGTCAAGGGTTTTATCGATTATAAAGATCTGCTTTCACTTCAGGGCTTTGAGCAGAAATGGGACGATGAGGCTAAAGCGCATTATCTTGTCAACGATAAAGGGGATTTTGTACTGACATATGAAACGCCAGAATCGATTGCACTTAAATGCGATTATGTACACAGGACAGGACTACTCGGTGCGATGTACTGGGAATATGCGGGAGATACAGCAGGAGGCGTCTTACGCGATGCCGTCTACAAAGGTATTCTAGAATAAACAAAAAAGCCTAACGTGAGTTAGGCTTTTTTGTTTGTGGTTTTTTATTAGATGTTTTATAATGTCGTTTATCAGTCCAGCCCGCTCATTTCGATAGCAGCCATATCCATCTGTCATAGATGGTGATATGTTATTATTTGGCTACCAACTGTTAATATTGCGCTATGCAGTACTGTAGCCCTCTATCTGACTGATCAGTGGCTTACTGATTTTTACTTGTTTATGATAAATAAAGATGTTGACGAAATATATTTATGAAATCAGAAAATTTTTCATCGTGTCAATCGGTATGTTTGTATTGGTTGAAATCCCGTTCGTCGAGTTAATTTGGTAATTAATAAAATAAGGTTTAGAATTATCAATAATTAGGGAAAGAAGACCTTTTATAATTCGAAATGAAAGTACTTTAAATTACTGCTTTTTGTTCCAACTGTATATCATTAGAGGAGATATATTCGGTGATATTATAAAAGAAGAAGGGGAAAGTTTGGGTATGAATTGTCCAATTTTAAACTTTATATATTACCGATTATGAAAAAGAAACTAAATTGTATTGCTTTAATAGCAACATTTGTGGTTTTAATCACTTCCTGTTCCAAAGATCTCGTTCCGGGAGGAACCATTGAGCCTAACTCTGGACTGAAAGGTCTGAAAACTTACACATTTAAACCTACTGAGATAAATCTTTCAAGTTTTGATACGGCCGGAATACAAGGCTTCTCAAAAAAAGGCAAACAAAATTCCCTTACATTTCTAAGGGACAGTATTTGGCCCAATAATGCAGGAAAAACTTCATTCTATGAAACTACCGATATTCCGGCTGTTCTTGAAGAAACGAGAAGAAAATTATATCTGGGTGCTATTCTAAAGGGGGAGACGGCAATTGATGTAGACAATGTGAATCCGGTTTTCGTACCAATAACTTATAGAAACCCAATTACCATGTACGCCAATTTCCCTACTGACAGTATTTATAGGACTGTAATACCTTCGAAAATACAAGATCTTAGTTATCTACGTGCTGCATTGAGTTCGGCAGCAGGAAACCAGATCCAATCGTTTACTTATGAGCAGAGTCAATTTAGAAAGACCGAGGAACTAAAAAAGTCTTTTGGAGCAAATCTGAATCTTGCTAAAATTTTAACTGTTAATTATCTGGATACCCTTGAAAATTCAACTGCTACAACAATCGTAAGGGCTGAATTTACGCAAGAGAACTTTTCCATCGCTATCGAACCTCCAATTTATGAGCCTTTTCTCAAGAGCAATTTTGACTACTCTATTTTCAATGGGATCAGACCTGTAATTGTCAGTTCGGTAACTTACGGAAGAAAGGGGATTTTTATCATGGAGTCAGATTCCTCTTACAACGCGGTCAAAAAAACACTTAATGTCGCGCTAACATTATCCGCAGAAATGTTAAACGTCTCGTCGACTGACAGTCTAGGTCCATCATTTTCGGCAGCATTGAACTTGCGACTAACTAATGCGCAGAAAACTATAATAAATAATTCGCGGATGAAAGTGTATATTATCGGAGCTGATGGAAAGAGTATCGTTAAGGCAATAACAACCGGTCTAACAGGTTTTGCAGAGGTTTTGGCGGCAAATGGTGGCTTTACAAAAGATAGTCCAGGGGATATTCTTTATTACTCTTTAAATTATCTCGATGATTTTTCCACCTTTAGGAATCAGTTCAAGATTAATATTGCCAATTAGGTCATTTAAATTTTATTTGGTATGAGAGTCAAAATAATCATAGCCATTTTTTTCCTTCTTTCATTTATAGGATGTAAAAAAGAAGAAATTCAAACCCCATCGCCTACTGAAAAAGGCGATGGGAAATTGCTCTCGGAATATTTTAGCACACTTCGTATTGCACCATTGGATATTGTTGATCTGAGGAATAAAAATAAAGACATCAAAACAGTATTTGACCGCAAGAAAACTGCCGGAATGATACATCTTCGGGATAGTGTATGGACAAATGGGTCGGGAACAAGCTCATTTTATGAATCTGACGAGATGGTCGTAACACCAGGGAATCTAAGTTACATTTATCCCGGCTCACTTTTAAAGGCAGCGTCAATAGCATCGGATCAATTTGAAACCTTTTCCGGGTATCAAACTGCACCGATCAGTGTCCAATTATCATTTCCTTCCAGTTTATCAATTGGTACCATCTCCATTCCAAGTCTTTCAAATAGCCGGATATTTTTACGCAATGCACTTTTAGCACCTGATTTTTCAGGGAATACGATACTTAATTACTCAGACTATTTTTCTGCATTTTCAAAATATGAGGAAGTGAAATATGCATTTGGCTATAATGTAAATCAGCATAAACTATTTTCTTCGACTAATACAAATTTCGATTCTTATTCAAGCGGAACCTACTATTCCACTAAATTCATGGCCAGTTATACGGTGGAAAATTTTACGTATACAATGTCTGATCCTGCTGCTAATGAGTTGATTGATATGGCTTCTATTCCTGCCAATGCATTTGATGGAATTTCTCCGGTATATATTAATTCCGTAACTTATGGTAGGTTTGGATTATTGGTACTTGAATCTAACAACAATAGTTCCGAAATGAGAAGTGCTTTTCAGAAGATGGTGAAGAAGATTCTTAAAAAAACTACGGAATCCTATACTCAGGAAGAAACAAATCTTTTTGCAAGTTGTCGTATAACGATTTATCTTTTGGGAAGTACTATCGGAAATAATGTGATCCAGTTATTGATAAATCCAAGTCCTGATGGCGTATCTGATTTTATCGCACAAAACGTAGGTACATTTACTGCGAGTGATCCAGGAGTGCCGATTCATTATACTGCAAAATATCTAAAAGATAACTCGCCATTTAAAACGACGTTTAGAATTGACCATTAAATATATTTTATGATGATGAATACAACATTTAGACAAAAGAGTTTAGGGATTTTAAGTGTATGTTTACTAATGGCATGCTTCTTATTCTCATGTAAGAAAGATACTCCAGATGTTCCTGAGAAGAAAAATGAAAAATGGAGAACCGAAGCTAAAGCAGATAGTACGGGGAACCAGTACTATGTGGTAAATACGTTGGACAATACATTAGAGATTAGGGTCGATAATAAGGATGGGAAGACCATTTTTTCAGAAGTTTGCCCGACAATTGATTCTACTGAAATACCTAAGGACATGCGTAATTTGATTTTTGATTTGGTTGCTCCAAACAGGTTTATTAACAGAGATCAAGCCACCTTATCATTGGAGATAGTGCTTGATGATCTAGAGACTAGGAACAAATACATCCAGCTTTTGGCGAATATTGATCTTGACAGCAAAAAGTTTTATACCAAAAAGTATAAGGTAGAAGAGCCTCTGGATTGGGCTTATGTAACTTTTCCTTATTCTTTGGTTCAGTGGTATGGTAATTCGTTGTTGGTCCGGGAGGGCACGGATAAAGACCTCAATAGAGGCGGGGGATATATGGGGTTGGGACAGCGCGGTACGCAGTTGGTCTGTTATGAGCGAGATTTTTCCATTCGTTATACCAAGGATATTGATGCTTCTGATGCTTACTATCCTTCTGGTAATTTATGGAATATCCCGATTAACAACTATGAATATATGTTGTTCTTAAATGACGGCTACGTGGGTCGGATGCAAATAGTCACCAGTATAGAGGACAAATGGGCAGGAAAGCAGGTTGTGATCTGGCGAGATAACCTAAAGGAGACAAATAATATTCCGGCAGATTATTCTGTGAAAATTACCGATTACAATATTCAGAATAATGTGGTAAGTGCTAGTTATAATATCTATGATGAAAAGGGGCAGTTAAAAGAGAAGAGAAGCCGAAAATGGGCAATAAGTAATGGAATGCCCCTTGGTAGTTAATCTCCAAATAAATAGAATTCTAGGTTGGTAATAAAGATCTAAATTAATCAATAACACTTTTTTAAACCAATAAGCATCATGTTTCCTGTATGCCAGGGAGACCTATGCCTATAAAATCTTAAAAATATGAAAAGTAGAACAAATTATTTTTTGCAAAGGATCATTAAGGGTGTCCCTTTGTTATTGATGCTATTCTTAGCGGCTAGTTGTTCGAAATTTGATTCCGACTTAAACGGTGCAAATGGTAAACAAGCTTTGGATCATTTAAGATTACCGAAGATCCAAGATTTTACGGTCAGTTCAAAATCTAATCCGGACAATAATTCGTCCGCCAAAAGATCTTCAGGAGGGAAAAGAGCTGACGTGACTACTCCTCCTGATGAAGATAATCCCTTTAAGCCAAAAGCAGGTTCAGGTGGTTATAAAGATGGCCCCGGGATCATTGTTAATGGCAGTAATGCTCCAACGCCTGATCCAAATAAACTATATTTCTATCAGAAATATAAATCCCAGATGTTCACTATTACAGATCAATCAATGGGACTCAATATTTATCCTGGCGCAATATTAAAGGGCCAGAGCATTGAAGGTGTTTTTTCGCCTCAAATGTTGACAGGTATTTCCAATAATATTCGTCCGATTACCATATCTACTTCCATGCCTGTCTCTGGTTCCGCGGTTGCTCGAACCAGTCTTCCCCGTCCGACTTCTCAAGCTGCATTATTCAATGCCGCACTGACGGATTTGGAGAATACAAATCCCGGAGACGTCGGTTCTGCTTCCTTAATAGTGGAGTTGGACACTTTCCGTGTATATGAGGAATTAAAAACGATTTATGGATTTAATAAAGGCTTAGATGCATTTTTGATCAACACCAATACAACACAGCAAGGAGAGAACCACCTTATTGCCTCTACATCGGCGATTAAGATTAAATTTTTCCAGCACAATTTTACAATTGATATGGACGTTCCTCAAAATAATACTCAATTATTTGATCCTACAGGTCTGGATATGCAGGCTATAACTGGTGGGGTAACTCCAGTCTATGTAAAAAGCGTGACCTACGGTCGCATGGGTATTATGGTAATCGAATCTTCGTATAGTTCGACTAAATTGTATAACGCTGTATATAAACAACTCGGAATATTGAAAAATCTGATTGGCATCGGTACCTCGTTAACTAATGAAGAGAAAGATATTATAAATTCAGCAACGATAAAAGTTAAATATACGGGGATCGGCACAGATACGTCACCTGCAGTAGCTGTTGCAGGCCTGAATGGTTTTATTCAAGTATTGAGCGCTAATACAACGTATTCCAAGGCAAGTCCAGGTGTCCCTATTGCCTTTCAATTAGCTTACCTGAACAGTGGAAACGGTTTGGTCGAAGCACCTTTTCAGATCAATTATGGGCCTTTTGACAAGCCTTACGTCCGTATTGAGTACAAGAATAGCAATTGGGAGGCTAATTCATCTTCAAATCCAAAATTTACTTATTCAGATATCTACATGAGTTTTTATAAAGATCCAACGGCGAATCGAAAGTATAGTGATGCTCCGATTTTTATTGACTATAAATATGAACGGGATTATGGTTCATTAAGTACTTCTAATTGGGTCGGTTCTTGGAATGACGGGAAACGAACTGAAAGTGTAACTTGGAAGTACCCGACATCTGATCAATTAATTGAGAATAAAAAGGTATTCTATTATGTTCGTTATGGATCAGATGCGACGATATCTAGAGATTATTGTCATTTTGATATGGTTGCAAGCGAAAATTATCATATTCTTCCACGAATAATTGACCATTACAAGGCACAGAGGAAGGGTGAGGCATATCCTAATTAGAATTTTGAAATCAAAATGAAGCAAACGAGTCTTGGAATTTTTATTTTGTCGGTCATCTTTTTAATGCAATCTTGCGATAAAAAGAATGAAGACATTCCTGAAAAGTCTAAAGAACAACAGAGGATAAGTGAAAATCTGGACTCTGTTTTTCTTCTTGCGCAGGGAGTATATTTATGGAACGATCAACTTCCATCGGTTGATCGTTTCAACCCCTCGCGGTTTTATAATGATGGGTTGAGTGAGTTTCGGTGCTACGAGAATGAAATATTTGAAATTACACAATATGCGAAAAGCGGGGAAACAGGCGAACTCTACGAAAAGAATCCATTAGATCTGAAAAGACCCAAGTATTCCGGTATTGTATTTAGGGAATTTCAAGAAAAAGAATCTCAAGGTTCTTATAACGTGAGTAATACGTTTGGACTTTCTGTTGTGGTTAGAAATAATATTCTCCGTTTATTGTATGTTGATCCAAATTCACCTGCGGGTAAAGCAGGACTAAAACGGGGAAACCAAATCCTATCCATAAATGGAGAAAATGTGCTAACAGAAGATTCGTTTCTAGAGCAATGGAAAAAGTCACTTTCCATGTCGTTCATAAAGTTAGAAGTTACAGAGGATGGCATTAAAAAGCGGGAAGTGCGTTTAAATGCTGCTTCGTATGAGATAAATCCGGTGGTAAAGCGAAATATATTGAGAAATGGAGATAGGAAAATCGGTTATTTTGCATTAAATAGTTTCACCCCAATTCAAAATGCGCAGAAATATCTCAATCCAATTTTTCTTTCTTTTGCACAAAAAAAAATTAATGAACTCATCATTGATCTTCGGTACAACCAAGGGGGATATCAGGTTACAGCTGATTTTATTGCGAATCTGGTTGCACCAGATAATACAGACGCAAAGATTATGTATACTGAACATTATAACAGGCAAATGCAGGATGGGACTTCAAAAATATTAGAAAATTACAAATTGTATAACGAATATAATCGGCCTGTTATCATTAATGGCAAAGAGATAAGTCTTTATGATATTGATTATAGTGTGGAAGCCAATACAACGTATTTTCATAAAGATGAAGGGTTGACGGATTTAAAAAAAGTTTACTTTATAGTGAGCAACAGAACTGCATCTGCAAGTGAGCTACTGATCAATATTCTAAAACCGTATATGGATATTCAGGTCATAGGCGTATCAGAGGATAACCTTTCTGCTGTATATACTTACGGTAAGCCAGTTGGATCATTTGGAATTCCAGTGGGTCAGTTTGATCTGTTTTTAGGTATGTACGAACTCAAAAATGCCAATAGGGAAAGCAACTATTTCAAAGGTATCAAAGCTGATTTCACCCTAAATGACGATACAGATACGGACTTTGGAGTACAAGATGACCCAGCTATTGCTTGGATTCTAGGAATGGAAAATAAAAGAATGGAGCTAAAGGCTAGTAATAAAATAAGGCAGGATAAATATTCATTTTATTTTAATACTGATCGGTTAATAGGAAACATTAAAAATAGAAGCGAGTTAAAAATTAAGTTGAAATAGAGCCTGCATATTTTCATCCCGAAAGATTAATGGTAGCCTTACCTGTTTTTTATTCTAAAAGTAATAGAAATTGAGTTCAGTCTTTTTTCATTGAGGAAATTACATTGTTTGTATGGGTCGAAATAGAGTTGGTCGAGATAACTTTTTAGAGTTAAAATATTTCAATAATATTAGTACCAGAAAGTATTGAAGGCCAATTGTATTTTAGATTTAAAAGTAGATCCATGAGAAATAGCATTTTCCTTTTGTTAATTTTCCTGTTTTCGTGCAGCAAAGAAAATTTTGATCAAACCTATATCACTGAGTTGGAGATCCAACCTGATATTGAGTACGTCGCAGCTCATCCTCCAGCGAAATCAGACCAACCTAAGGATATACCAGCGCTAAAGGTGAGGGAGAGTAATAATGAAGAGTATCATTTAGGTTTAGACGAGATTAGTGGTTTTATTTTCGAGGAAGGAAACCGTTACAACTTAAAAGTTCAGATAATTATTTTGGCATCTCCGCCAATAGTTGGAAATCCCAAAACCTACAAATTTATTGAAGTTATTTCTAAAGAACAGGTAACTATAAACAAATAACATTATGAAAAGAACAAGTATTTTGTTACTAGCAAGTTTACTAGTCTTTTCTTGTAGTAAACATCCTGAAATTGACTCTAAAATCAAAAGTGAAAATTCAGAATTTGTAACCCTAAAATCAGGAATAATCGTCGAGAAAATAGGAGATGAATATATTTTTGGAGGAGATATGATTCTATCTCCAATGCAACTAAAAGCCTTGGATGAAAAGGGTAATTTAAGTGGAGAAGATGGTAAAACCAAAGATAGTCCCGATACCACCATTCATCCTGTATTTAATATTCCGGTAGCTGTCGTCGAAAAAAAAGAAGGAACGTTATCGAGAAATTTAGGAATGAATGCAGACCCATATAGACTTTGGGCTATGGTAAGATTTACTTATGGGCCAAGTATCTTAAATCACCCAAATAAAGATTATTTTATAAATGGAATAAAATTAGCACTCAATCATATTCAAGACAATACGAATGTAAGATTTTATAATGCAACAGGACAACCAACAGTTGATCCAACTTGGGGATTCGCATATCCCTATATAGAAATTAATTATGTTGGCAATCTATCCGCTAGTTCTTCGTCCCATATTGGACGACGCCCAGAAGGAGGAAAACAAGAATTAAAATTATCAGATTTTGCATTTCCAAATCCACCCTTTGATAATGACTATTCTACAATTGTACATGAGCTTTGCCATGCGATTGGTATGATGCATGAACAAAATCGTCCAGATCGAGATCAATATGTTTCTATTAAGACAAATAATCTAACAACTAAAGGCCTTGACCAGTTCACAAAGGTGACAACCAATTATTCTTATTTCGGGGCATACGATTTCAGTTCAATTATGGGATATGATTCTTATACTTCCTCAATGGATCATGTTAACAATACATCATTACCAATGTATACTAAATTAAACGGTGATCCAATTGTATCAGGCACCTTATTAAGTAGTCTTGATAGAATTTGGCTAAATAATTAGCACAGGGTAGTTTGCGTATGCGAATTTATCAAGAAATAGAGACAAGTAATTTTAATTGGAATATCGCTGGAAATATGTTTGGTGAAAATCCAAATATTCTCTCAGAATTGGATTTTAAGAACCTATTAAGCACAGGAACAGGAATTGAGCTTTCTTATAAACCATACAAATTCTTTGAATTGTCAGCTTCTTATACATTTTTAAGGACCTTATCTGGCAGAGGAACAGATGTTGATTATCAAGAGGATAACCGAGCAGGACAGACTAGTTCATTATACTTTGGTAGTGAAAATGGTAGACACAGTCAAATGAATTTAAGTGTTCTATATCTACCTTTTAAAGGTACGAAATTCAATCTCGGAGCCGGCATAAATGTATTTTGCATACCGTAGAAAGTTTGATATGCATTCAACGGAAGATAGTGATTTAACATCTTATTACAAATATCGGGCGGATGGTTTTGGTCTAAAGATTAAAAAGGATTACAAGATTTCACCTATCTTTTCTTTGCAAGGTGATTTTATATTGAACAGGGTTTATTACAATTCTTATGGGAACTGGAACCTCATCAATAATTTTGAACATCCCAAAAGTTTTACCCATTTATCAAATGGCTTTAATATTGGTTACTCGTTAAGAATTTCCACGAAAATCAAAAACCAGTTAAGCATTTTCCTCATTTATAATTATCTAACAGAACAAACGTCGAATGGTGTCGATACCTTATTTCTTAAAAATGGAAGCCGCCCGACAACCAGATTGAACCAAACCCATCTAAGTATTCATGGTTTGAGACTCGGAATTATTCTTCCTATATTTTTTAATTAAATTTGAACAACTCCATCATTTATAAAAAAAGAAACCCTTATAGAAAATACGGGTTTCTTTTTATCTTTTGTATTTGACATATACCACAGGATCACTCTTTTCATTCCGAATAATCATTTCGGTGTTATTTAGAATTTCACAATTCAAGGAAACATAAGAGTTTTCCTGTCCATTATCATCTGGTATTTTTAAGAATAGTGAATCTTTCTTTTTAATAAACCCTTTGTACATTGATGGTTTAAATGGAATTAAATCAAGGATAAAAGATTATTTACCGTTATGTATTTTTAATTAGTTTAGGTAGAGGGTATTGCAATATTTTGGGGTGATATGACGTAGCATAAAGTATTGCTTGAACGTTTTTATTACAAGAAAGTTTGTAATAATTTTTATAACTTAACTGTAATTTTGTTGCTAATTGTTGAAAAGTATAAACCTTTTGTAAATGAGGAGTGAGAATATTTGGGGGAAATGGTATACACATCCTATAAGGGTTATTTGTCACATCGTGTTTTGGGGATTAGTATCCTGTCTTTACTATTATACTTTCCGAAGATATGGTGGAAACTATGTTTGGGCGTTTGTAATCAAAGAGCTTATTGTTACTACCAGTCTTTTTTATTCGGCAAGTTGGTTAATTTCCAAATGGGTATCCAAGGGACGAGCGATTCCAATTTTACTTTTTTTTATTTTCGCATATTTTTGGTGGCTGGCACTTACATATATTACATGTGAGCTATTAGAAGAAATTGTCCCTGTTGAAGATAAACGAATTTATAAGTATGTCCATTACTTCCTTGAAGATGGTTTTTTAGGAATATATAGCATAAAGAAAGTTCCTACGTTAATTCTTGACTTTCTATTTTTAATTTCTCTGCCTTTGGCTCCCAAGCTTGCTAAATTACTTGTTGAAGATGCGAACATCATGCTGGTAATGGAAAGAAATAAGGCCGAATTAGAGCTTGCTAAAGCAAATTTGGAACGAGACAATTTGAAAATGGAACTGGAAATATTAAAATCGCAAATTTCACCGCATTTTCTCTTTAATACGTTGAATAGTATTTATAGGCTGGCTGAAAAGGGTGATCCTAATACTGCTGAAACAATAGAGCAGCTTTCAAGTATGCTTCGATATATGCTCTATCAAACAGGTGATGACAAGATAATTTTAAAGAAAGAGATCCAATTCCTCCGAGATTACCTCAATCTCATTCAAATTAGATTTGGACAGGGGGTAAAACTAGAAGTTTTAATTGATGAAATCAAAGAGCCCTACAGAATAGCCCCACTAATGCTTTTACCTTTTATTGAAAATGCTATTAAACATGGTCCTGAAAGAAGCAGGAAAGACGCTTGGATTCATGTATCATTAAGTCTAAATGATGGCATATTAAAATTTGTAGTGGCCAATGGAGTGAATAGAGATAGTAAAGAACCAATAAAGGGAGGAATAGGTTTACAAAACGTGAAGAGAAGATTAGAATTGAAATATAGCAATAGGTATGTCTTGGATATAAAGGATGAATCTGCTAGTTACGCTATAATTTTAGAAATTGATATGAATAATTTAGAGAGATGATTAAATGTATTGTAATTGATGATGAAGTATTGGCGCAAGAGCTACTTGTGTCACATTTGAGAAAGATACCTCGAGTCGATATAATAGGAGTTTTTGACAATGCAATGGACGCAATGGCAACTATAAAATCGACAGCAGTCGATCTTGTTTTTTGCGATATCCAGATGCCAGATTTAGATGGAGTAACATTTCTTAAGAGCCTAAAGAATCCTCCGTTATTTGTATTTGTAACCGGGGACCCGAATTATGCCATAGAAGGGTATCAATTAAATGTATTGGATTATGTCTTGAAACCATTCGGTGTTGAAAGGCTCATTCAAACTATTGAGAAGGCTGGAGCATTTCTAGAATCTGAAAAAAATAATCAACCGGGATTGAATTTTCTGATAATTAAGGATAGATCCAGCATTATTATCACACCTTATAATGAAGTCTTTTTTATCAAAAGCGATAAAGATTATGTCCATATAGAAACTTTTGAAAAAAAATATAGTCTTTGGAAGAAGCTTAGTGATATGGAAGAAGCTTTGTCGAATGCGAAACAGTTTATCCGTGTACACAAATCCTATATAGTTAACTTGGATTTTGCAAAAAAAGTGGAAGGAAATATAATAAAAATGAAAGGAGATCTAGAAGACATTCCTATAGGAGGACAGTATCGAGCTGAACTTTACAAAAGATTAGGACTGTCTAATGTTTAATCAGATGAATTAAAGAAAGTATTTTTCTTTTGCTGGCTATAAAGGTACTTTGTTAAGAAATGGTATATTACCATTTCCTGCTCTCTTTGATGTGTGTAAAATATCCGGTTTAAAAGCATATGAATTAAAGAAGAAATAATCGCATTTGGTTTTATTTGGAAGTCGATGTTATTTTGGCAGAGTTTTGCAAAAAAGTACATTTCAACCTCATATTTTCTTAATAGTATTTGAGCTCTAGGATTAATAGAATCCATATTTTCCATGAAATGATTTATTTCTTTAATTTCAGATCTGAATTTCTGATCCATAATGTATTTTGCATTAGGATGATGTTTGAATTCTTGAAGAAAATCGTTGCGAAGTTGTTCAAGTAGATTGATTTTTTGTTCATTTTCAAAGCCAAAAGTTTTTAAGAAGATACTTATAATAAGTAAAGCGAACTTCCAGCGCAGTGCTTCGCCTTCTTGTTTTATTAATACAAGTAATTCAAGGATGACATCACTTTCTAAACAGAAAATTGATTCACAAATCTCCATATTATGGGGGCCATATCGTTCAAGTTCCCTTTCGTAAGTATCGAAAATTATCCGAGTTACTATTCTGTGGTCTATTAACGGGGTAAAAATATCCTGGATAAATCTGGTTACAAGATAAAACGACGTGTTTAAATTACCTTTAAGTTTTAATCTTATTCGTAAATGGGGATTGGGATCATAAAATCTTATAAAAAACCATTTTTCGATAAGATCACTGGATTTCAGGCTTGTTATTAGCTTATTTATTTGATTTCTTAAAATACTATCGCCCGGCTTTTCTCCGCAATAAACTTTTAAATAAAGCCACTCGCTCCCTGGAGTAAAAGATCTAATAACATCTTCATTAGAATTATATGATAGTTCTTTTGAATATATTTTAGGCCTCCCTAAAAAAGGGATTAAAACTTCATTATTTACCTTTTCACCATTTTTATTAATGAAGACACTATCAAAGTTGTCATATAGATCTTCAGATAGTTTAATATCTTTTTTATTTAATTCTTTTAGGAGGATATCTTTACTGAGTTCATGATGAAGATCCAAGTACATTTCATTATCGCCTTGAATCAATATTACTTTCCTAGGAAGTTGAAATTTTGATAAAAGAAAATGTATTTTCTCATCATTATTTTTGAAAGTATGATTTCTGAATATGCTTGAACTTATGTTCCATTGGGCTCTGGATAATACGAGATGCTTGTAGACAACCCTTGGCAGAAATGGTTTCTTGATTGACTCTCCCCAATCCCAAGATATATTTATTGGATTGTCCTGCAATTGTAGATCGCATAGAAATCTATAAACTGACATTCCATAATGAAAATTATGGGCACTACTAAGTCTTGGTAACACTCTTTTGTTAAGTCTTTTTGACCTAAGAAAGACAGTATTTCTATGTACTTTTACGACAAGATCGCTTAGTAAAATAGTATGCTCATTATCTTTAGAAGATTGGCCGATAATTGGGATTTCATAACTAAATAGACTAGGTCGCCTTAGTATATTTCCAGACTTGCAATTTGGCGAAAATATTATTTCTGCTAGTATAGCACCATTTGCATTGTTTTGTTCAGCAATAGCCAGTTCCTCAAGTTTGGATTTTAATTCATTATTTAAATATGAAAACCTGGTTAAAAGGGGTAGGGCCGATACTCCTCCGCATGTAGTAAGATGAAACCTAAGGCTTTGTTTCCCAGAATCTGTTTCTTTAGTTTTTAGGAGATTTCCAAACACATAAAATCCTAATGGAATAGTCTCTTCAAATTTGACTTTTAAGCTATTTATACTTATGTCTTCATTTTTTAGTTCAATGACCTTTTGTTCTGATATATTGTCAATTAGATATTTATCAATCAAATCTTCTTGGAAAGTTTTACTACGTGGAGCGGTTTCTTTACCTTCATAATTTCCCAGATCCAATAATAGGGGATAATCATTGGAAATAAATTTTGTTGTTATTCCATACCCAATTCCATTTTCGGGATCAAGTGCTTCCAATAATGGTATTTCTTGATCCCCATATCTTGAAGCGAACTTCTTACAAAAATCTTTAAGATCCTTCGGTATCTGTGCCCTATTTAATGCTCTTAATTCAAATATTTCTTTAGTTAAAAGATCTATATCTTTTTTATTCAGAATCTGCTTTTCTAAGGTTCTTGTGGTATCTACTTGGAATATATTCTTAGAATTATCATATAGCGCTTCAATAAAAATATTGCTGTTGAAATCATCGTAGGGACAAGTTGATTCCTCGTTGACCATTTTCAATTTATTACTGATCTCTATAAGTTTATATTCTAATTCTGAATTTTTGGAAAGTTTAACTGCCTGATTCAGTAAATAATCATCGTCTTTGGTTGTGATTGGATGCGTTTCTGAAATTAGTATTTTTGAATTTATCAATTCACAAATAAATTTGCGGCGCTTCTCTTCTGATATTCCCGTTTCAAGCAAATACGCTAAAATATCTTTAAAATTTTTGCCATTTTCAGCATATAGTAGAATGAATTTAATCAAAGAATTAGAATTGATCTTCGACCAATTGTAATTTGTATTGACTTGGCCATAAATATTTTCTATGTATGTGAATGAATCACCATTATTTATTATTGTGGTGTTCGGATAAAATTTAATATTTTCTAGTATCTCTAAATTTTCTAGAAGCTCTTGGTTTATTTTTACCTGAGTAACCAAATCTAAACGATATTTAGATACAAAATTATCACCTAAAATAAGATCCGTCTGATTATTAGAAATCTCTCCGATTGAAATCGAAGAGAATTTGCCGAATGGAGTGGGCCTATTAGCCATTCTACTAATATATTTGTAAAGAGCCGGAAGAAGTTTTCTTGTTTTATCGCCAAATGGCTCATTTAACAAATCATTTAACTGATTTGCAAGATCATAACTTGCAATTGTAATTGCATCAAATACCTGTGGATCTGCGAGCAATTCAGTTGCAAACTGCCAAAATGATTCAGCTGTATGACAATTGTTGATTAAATCCCATGTAACATTTGAAAACCTTGGATTTCGGACAATGAAAAAGTCGGCTGGTTTGACTTCTTTGAACATTAACTGGGTTTTATTTTTTGCACAACCTTGTCAACACACATAGTGAAATTTTTGAAGGATATAGGTTTCAAAAGTTCATATATTTTACCTGGGGGAAGTTCTCCTTTGAAATGGCTGATTGGTATTGCAGAGATAACAATAAAGGAAGAACTCTTAGGGAATTTTGAGAAATTAAAATCATTTTGATCTCCATGTGGGATTATTAGATCTAGGAAAATGATAGATGGAGAAGAGGACTCTAAAAGACATTCTATTTCTGATAATTGTATTGCAGTTCCCATTAATGTAAGATCATCTCTACGACTAATATAATCTTCCATCATTTCGATACCCAACGCTTCATCTTCTATAAGGATGCATGTTAGACAATTCTCCATCTTTAAACTCTATTAGCACTAACTTAAATTACAAGAACATGGTTGTAAATACTGTTACCGTTGGTAAACCATCATCTGAATCCAATCCTTTATTTGCCGATTGAAAATAATCTGCACTTCCAATTATTTCTTTGTCAATTATTAGTAATTGCTCTATTTCTTTTGGGCTTAATTTTTCCATTTTTTTGTGTTTTGTTTAATAATATTTTCACCTAAACTCGCTTTACTTTTTCCTTTTGAAAAATATTCTCGACAAACTCGAATTTGACCAATATGAACTATCATTTTTGCCCTATTTATTTGTTTTATATGCTTGTAAGCGTGTTTTTTATATTTTTTTTGTTTGTCGAGTTATTTGGCTATTTGGGATGGGTGGAAGCTGAGTTGGACGAGAATAATTGGTGGGTTGAACATTAAGTGCTATAATAATCGGCTATAGAATATGATCTAATTATTCTATTAAAATAAAACCTTACATCCATCTTCCTATGGATTGTAAAAACCGAAAAGATGGATTTTTTGAAATGGTATGGCACTAATTAAAAGGGGTGGGTTTAATAGGGGTAAAATATGTTGATTTCTAGATATGAAGTTGACATATTTCTGTATTTATAGACCTAGAGGCAAGCTATGTATTAACGTTTGTTTTAATGAGATCAGCCTTCAATAGTGGCAAATCTTAATTTTATTATTGGAAACCTCCATAAAAGCGTTAACCCATTAAAATTTGGAAGGTTAATCTTAAATCGAATACTCAGTTATATCAGACTAACAAATTCTAAACCTATGCAATTTGCTAAAGAAATTATATATTCCGATTAGTCCACAAGTGAATGGTTATTTAAAATTGAAGAAGTGTTTTGTCCTCTAGAATATTCTGATCATAAAAATATGATAGTCATTCAAACTGAATTTTTGGAATTGCTTAAAACGAAGATGATCTATTTTCTTTCAAGTTTTACTGAAATTATTGGAACCACAACAAAAAGGGCAAAAACTGCGATGTCACAGCTTATATTGACCATATTCCTATTTAATCACCATATCAAAGATTAAAATAGGAATTGAGAAGAGCCTTCAAGTTCGCAATTTGTATCTTCAAATATTATCAATAATAGAGTCTCTTTTAGATGATTGTGAAAAACTAAATGAAAAGTTATTACGTGAATTGTCATTAACGAGATATGCCTCATTTGTTGGAAAGCGGATATTTAAGAATAACGTCGAGATAGTAAGATCGAGACTAAAAAACACATCATTAGATGAAAAGAGATTAAAAAAGGAGAACTAAAATACGGATATATGATATTAGGTAAGCTTTTAAATATTGAACTCTTAGTTTCTGAAAGCGTTGAAGACCTTTTAATCACCTATGATTTTAATTCACCCGAATTTTTCAATTACTATGCTAAACGCTGCAGTGATCTATTGCTCCAAAACTCAAGTTTACATTTTCAGACAGAGTTACTGATCGCTATGGAGGACCATTTGAATGAAATTCCAAAGTCGAGTAGCTGGCGATTTAAATTGGATGATGAATCAATAAGGGAACAATTAAAGATCTTTTATCGAGAGAAAAAGGACAATATCAAACAACGGAAAGAATTAAGAAGGTCGGAAATCGAAGATTCCAAACTTTGGGAAGAAAATGAGAAGGTTCAAATAAATCTTCCTGTCCCTCAAATTGGGTTTCTAATTCGCCTATTTATGGAGCAGGGTCTAATTCCCAAGGAGGATATCGGAAAAACATTCAGTTACTATGCTAAACATTTCAGAACTCCTAATACAAGTTTTATCTCCGCCGATAGTTTGCAGAAGAAATCATTAGACGTTGAATTCTCTACAGCAAGAAAAATGAAAGGACACTTAATTGGAATGGTAAACTGGATTAATGAACATTATAATACCTCAAATTATAATAAATTATAATTGTTTTCTCACAAACTGTTCCATTAAACCCTGATTCTCCAAAAATTGTAGTAATTCAAAATACCAATGGTAATTGAAATTTTCGTTTTTACGTAAAAGTGGAAGATTGACATTCAACATAAGTAACATTCCAATAAAGGATAAAGGAATCTTGGGGTTTTCCATAGGGATTCCTATTAATCCTTTTGGAAGAAATTAAAGAAAGTTAAATAACGAGGAGTATTCCATCGTTATTTAACTTTATAAATATGGATTCTTTGGTATTTCAATTAATTTGTATCCATCCTTTTTTAAAGATTCCCGTAATTCGACTACAGGAAGGGTTTTAAATATTATTATGCTTAAAGACTGACTTGGTACAATGCCAAAATTTGATAAAAAATCCCTAAGACCTTTTTTGAAGAGAATTTTTCTAAACTTCATCTCTGATTTTTCAGCTGGAATTTTTTCACTTCCTGGAAACCAGAAGTTTGGATTGAAATTTTTGATCGCTACCAATGGTAAGTTTATACCAGCTGCAAACTTTTCCATTTCCCTTTCAGAAACCTTATATACAAAGTTGCCAACTGCTTCATAAGAAAAGCGGTTTTTCCATATCTTATTTACTAAGCCATATTTTACCTTCTCTAAAACATTGTTCATAAATAACAAGAAAGGCATTTTCATGATCGGATCTTGCGGTTCGATAATTACAATCCCCTTTTTTGCTACTCGGATCATTTCATAAAGAGCGGCATAAGGCCGTGGAAAATGATGATAGGTTTCTTTACATAGGATATAATCTATGCTATTATTTTCGAACGAGAGATTTTCTGCATTTTCAGCGGAGTATTGCTCAACAATGCCAACCTCTTTAGAGACGGCAAGAAATTCATCACTTATATCGGAGGCAATTACGTTTTGGACGCCATTCTCGATTAAATAGTTCGCATCATGCCCGTAAGCGTCACCTACGGTCAACCAGGAAGCATTTTTATATTTTGTAATGGGTTTAACACATTCAAAAAACTGATTCTGCAACCAATGATTTATGGTTCCTTTATATGTCTTTATTCCATTTAACAAAGCTATCTTCTGTTCTTTTTCGGGAAAGAGATTTGTATACCAATTGGAATGCCTATTATAACTGTCTTCTTGAAATGATTTCACCTTCATACTAATATTTTTCACTTTATAGACTTTTTAATGAACTACATTAACAGAATAAAATACAATTACAATTTAGACGGAGCAAAAATTCTCGACCAACTCTATTTTGACCTATACCAACACGTATATAACTTGGATATATTAAATAAAAAAGCTGGATGATTACTTGCTTTAATAAAGCTATGGCGATATTAGCTAAAAATGGAATTCATGTAGCTTGGATGCCGAATCGTTAAGGAGAAATCGAACTCTGGAAAAACGATAGGAGAGTGGCTATAAACCTCATTTTTTGCTTCATGGATAACCAAGGATTACAAAATTTTGTTAAAATTTTCGAACTATAAAAGAACATGCTTTAATAGTTTGGTTAACAGTTTTTTATGGGTATAAAAAAAGGAGACACTTTCTATTAAGTGTCTCCTAAAGTGGAGCTGGAGAGATTCGAACTCTCGTCCAGTCATGGTACTGTATACGCTTTCTACATGTTTAGCTTCTCTTTAATTGTCGAGCGAGGGAAGGTGAGTCGCTTACCTATACCGTACGCCGTAGTTGCTGTTTCTCACAAGTGCTTAGCAACATCACACTTGCCAGTTCTATTGTTCGATGCCCCGAATGTTAAACCAAAGAACAGGATCTAACGGGACAAATAGCTATGTTAAGTCTAACTTAAGCAGCTAAGGCGTAGTTTTCTTCGCCAGTTATAATTCTGAAAGTTCAGATTAAAGTGCTCTACTAACAACGCACTACATGCTTACATAACCGTCTCCATCCTGTCAATTCCGGTCAACCCCAATTATGTCTTACAAAGGTACTATTTTTTTGCTTAATCAGCAAAATACGTGCGATTCTTGTTTAATGCTTTGGTTCTGAATGGGAAACAAATGATGCTTTAATAAAATAGCTTAAGAATCGAACCTTATTTGACTGGCTGAGTGTTCTGTTACTTTTACAGGGATTTTGATAGGCAGAAAGTTCTTGATGGATTTATGTTTCCAATAAAAAAGCTGGATTTTATATCCAGCTTTCTTATTTGATCAATCCAATTATTTGATCAATCCAGCCCTTTTCAACAAAGGTTCTACCGAAGGTTCTTGTCCCCGGAAACGTTTGTAAAGAACCATTGGATGTTCGGTCCCACCTTTTGAAAGAATATTATCCTTGAATTTGGTTGCGATTTCCTTATTGAAAATACCGTTTTGTTTAAAGTAGTCAAATGCATCGGCATCCAGTACTTCGGCCCATTTATAGCTGTAATAGCCCGAAGAATAACCGCCATTGAAAATATGGGAGAAGGCCGTGCTCATGGCATTGTCCTTGACATCGGGATAGAGTTTTGTCGAGGCAAACTGTTGATCTTCGAATGCTTTCAGATCCGAGATCGCGGTTGGATCCTGTCCATGCCAGCCCATATCCAATAGACCAAAGCTCAATTGGCGCATTGTTGCCATACCCTCAAGAAATGAAGCGCTTTCGCGGATCTTTTCGACAAGTTCAATCGGGATCACTTCGCCAGTTTCATAGTGTTTGGCAAATAGCTCAAGAGCTTCTTTTTCGTAGCACCAGTTTTCCATCACCTGACTCGGTAACTCGACAAAATCCCAATATACAGAGGTTCCAGATAGTGTAGGATAAGTGCTATCAGCTAGCATACCATGTAGGGCATGTCCAAATTCGTGAAATAATGTGGTCACTTCCTGAAAGGTCAACAGCGAAGGTTTTGAAGCTGTAGGACGTGTAAAATTGCAAACAATGGAGACATGCGGACGTTCTTGTTTACCCTGTTGAATGTACTGTGGTTTGAAAGATGTCATCCAGGCCCCATTTCTCTTTCCCTTACGTGGGAAGAAATCGGCATAGAAGATAGCGACTAATTCACCGTTGTCTTTACTGACCTCAAATGTTTGTACTTCTTCGTGGTAGGTATCTATTGTATCGACTTCCTTGAAGTTGATGCCAAACAAGCGATGGGCTACTTCAAATGCGCCTTGTAAGACATTTTCGAGTTTGAAATAAGGTTTGAGCTTTTCATCGTCCAGATTAAAGCGTTCTTGTTTCAGCTTTTCGGCATAATAGGCGCCATCCCATTTTTCCAATTGGTCTATGCCATGCATGTTTTTTGCAAATTGGGATAATTCTGCAAATTCTTTCACTGCTGCTGGTTTCGCTTTTCCAAGTAAGTCGTTTAGGAATTCGGTGACTTTACTTGGGTTTTGCGCCATACGTTCGGCAAGGACAAAGTCTGCATGGGTGGCGTAGCCTAATAAGTTAGCCCGTTCGAAGCGCAGTTTTACAATTTTAAGGACATTGTCCACGTTGTTGTGCTCGTTATTCTGAAAAGCTTTACGGCCTGCGGCGAGGGTAATTTCTTTGCGAAGTTCCCGATTGTCGGCATAAGTGACAAAAGGAAGATAGCTCGGGAAATCCAGGGTAAAAAGCCAGCCTTCTTTTTCGTTGGCTTTAGCCAAAGCATGGGCAGCTTCTACAGCACCCTCTGGAAGTCCAGCAAGATCTTTTTCGTCTGTTACCAACAGCTGATAGGCATTGGTTTCGGCCAGGACATTCTCCCCGAATTTCAATTTTAAAAGCGATAGCTCGGCATCTATTTCGCGGAGCTTTTCTTTCTTTTCATCATTTAAAAGTGCGCCGTTGCGTACAAAATCCTTATAGGATTTTTCCAATAAGGTGGTTTGCTCTGCCGTCAATGTCAGTTGATCCTTCTGATCGTATACGGCCTTAACCCTTTTGAAAAGATCGAAATTTAAGGTGATATCATTGCCTAAAGCAGATAGTTTTGGGGCGACATCCTGTGCGATCTTTTCGAGATCAGCATTGGTTTCAGCGGAATGGAGATTGAAAAAGATATTGGACAAACGATCTAGTGTCTGTCCAGAGTAGGACATAGCAGCGATGGTATTGTCGAAAGTTGCCGTTTCGGGATTGTTGACGATAGCATCGACTTCATCTTTTGTCTTCTGAATAGCCTCATCAAATGCGGGAATATAATCTTCGTTTTTTATCTGTGAAAACGGAGCCGTGTCGTGCTGCGTTTTAAATTTTTCTGTTAAAATACTCATAGGAGTAAATGTAATAAATATTTATTTCAAGCGATAACATCTGCTTAAATTATGGGGCTGAGATGATATTTGACCGAATAGGCGTTTAGGCTGCGCCGAAAATTTAGGAGGAAAATTAGAACTGCATAAAAAAAGAGCTCAGAGGAGCTCTTTTTTATATTTGGATAGGAGATTAGGCCAGTTTTCCTAATGCTTCTTTGATTCTTTTTAAAGCTTCAATCAAACTTTCGTCTGAAGCAGCATAAGACAAGCGGATGTAATTGTCGTTACCGAATGAATCTCCACCTACTGTAGCTACGTGACCAACATTCAATAAGTACAATGCCAAATCAGATGAGTTTTTAATGACATTACCATCTTGGTCTTTTTTACCAAAGAACGAAGAGATTTCTGGGAAGAAATAGAATGCGCCCTCTGGAAGATTTGTTCTTACGCCAGGGATTTCAGTCAATAGATCGTATACCAATTGGCGACGACGAGCGAAAGCTTCTTTCATTTTGTTGACAGATTCTAATCCTTGTTCATAAGCGACGATTCCTGCACGTTGAGAAATTGAACATGTACCTGAGGTTGTCTGTCCTTGTAATTTATCATTCGCGGCAGCAATGGTTTTGTTGGCAGCGATATAACCTAAACGCCATCCCGTCATTGCAAATGCTTTTGAAAAGCCATTGATGATAATTACTCTATCTTTGATGCTTTCAAATTGTGCGATGGATTCGTGTTTGTCTACAAAGTTGATATGCTCGTAGATTTCATCGGATAGGATAAATACCTGTGGATGTTTTTCGAAAACTTCAGCTAATGCAGCCAATTCATCTTTGCTGTAAACTGTTCCTGTGGGGTTGTTTGGCGAAGAGAACATAAACAATTTGGTTTTTGGTGTAATTGCCGCTTCCAATTGTGCTGGTGTAATCTTAAAGTTATTGTCGATCTCTGTATTGATAAATACCGATTTTCCTTCTGCTAAAACGACCATTTCGGAGTATGATACCCAATAGGGTGTTGGGATAATTACCTCATCACCCGGGTTGATCAACGTCAAAATTACATTAGACAGGGATTGTTTCGCACCTGTAGAAACAACAATTTGAGAGATATCATAATCTAAATTGTTTTCTGTCTTCAACTTGTTTACAATTGCCTGGCGCAACTCAGGGTATCCCGGTACCGGCGAGTAACGCGTCCAGTTTTCATCTAGGGCTTTCTTCGCTGCATCTTTTACATGCTCAGGAGTGTTGAAATCAGGTTCACCTACGCTAAGGCTAATTACATTAACGCCTTTTGCTGCTAATTCGCGGCCCAACTTGGTCATTTTAAGTGTAGCCGATTCGGACAAATTATTTATCCTGTCTGATAAGTATGATGATGTGCTCATGGTAAGACAAAGATATTATATACGTTGCAAATAATCTTCTTTATTTTTGAGAATTTACAAAGAAAAGTAGCTCTTTTATTGGGCTTTTTTAATAAAAGGGCAGTTGAAGCGATTTAGCACAGTTATTTAATTGATCCCTGACGTTGGATGTTCAAAACTAATCGTTCTAATTTGTCGTTATATCTTTACCTTTGCGCTCACAAAAATGCTGGCTAGTCCTCATTTCATCATTAGCTCATAGAAGGTTTCATATAGAAGATAAGCATCATGTCAAGACAAAGAAGATTGGTTTTATTATCGCTTTTTACGGGAATAGGTTTGATGATTGTGAAGTTTTTTGCCTACTTTTTAACGGACTCCAGTGCAATCTTTACAGATGCGGCAGAGAGTATCGTTAATGTGATTGCTTCGGGTTTTGCATTTTATAGTATTTATCTTTCGGCGCAGCCTAAGGATGAAAATCATCCTTACGGGCATGGTAAAGTGGAATTCTTTTCGGTGTTTTTAGAAGGTGGACTTATTTTTATCGCTGGCGCCATTATCTTAGCCAAGGCTTGTTACAATCTTTTCTTTCCTGCAGCGTTAACACACCTTGAACAAGGGATTTATCTGATTGGTATTACATCTGTGATAAATTTTGCAGTAGGATTCTATATCATGAAGCGTGGACGTGCATTGGGCTCTATTACCTTGGTGGCGGACGGAAAACATCTGCAGGTAGATGCCTATAGTACGGTCGGATTGATACTGGGTTTACTATTGATGAGACTGACAGGTTTCCAATGGATCGATGTGGTCATTTCAATTGTACTGGGGCTTTTTATCCTCTTCAATGGTTATAAGCTACTTCGCCAATCGATCGGTGGATTGATGGATGAATCGGATACAGCGCTCGTGCAGGATGTCGTCGAAATCTTGGAGCGCAATCGGAAAGATGAATGGATTGATGTTCATAATCTTCGTGTACAGCGCTATGGGACCGAACTTCATGTAGATTGCCATCTCACACTACCCCGTTACCTTGACCTTATCCAGGTGCATGATGAAATTTCTACTGTGGATAAGATTGTTAATAAGGAGATGTCGGTACGGACCGAATTTTTCGTTCATGCGGATCCTTGTCTTCCACAGTGCTGCCAATATTGTCAGGTCGACAATTGCCCAATTCGTTCGGAGCAATTTCGGGGACGAATTTCTTGGGACACAGACAATGTTACACGAAATCAGAAACATTTTTTATATGCTATTGCTGAATAGCGAATGCAGTTTCTACCGTTCTTAATAGGAATAGTGTCTAGTCTGATTTCTTCGCGTATAGTAAACTAAAAAAAAGCTAGTTTATATAAATATATATAAAAAAAGGTATCTTTGCCTTTTAGCAAAAGAGTTTAAAAATCCTATATGAAGCACATTCGTAATTTCTGTATTATTGCGCATATTGACCATGGCAAAAGTACTTTGGCAGACCGCCTTTTAGAGTATACCAATACCATCAGTCAGCGTGAGGCACAGGCACAATTACTTGATAATATGGATTTGGAACGTGAACGTGGTATTACGATCAAGAGTCACGCCATCCAAATGAATTATAAAAGAGATGGTCAGGAATATATTTTGAACCTGATTGATACCCCGGGACACGTGGATTTTTCTTATGAGGTGTCGCGTTCAATTGCTGCCTGCGAGGGCGCTTTATTGATCGTTGATGCATCTCAAGGTATTCAGGCGCAAACGATTTCAAATTTATATCTAGCGTTGGAACATGATTTGGAAATTATCCCAATTCTCAACAAAATGGACCTTCCTGGTGCTATGCCGGAAGAAGTCAAAGATCAGATTGTGGATTTGATCGGTGGTGACCGCGATGCGATTATTCCTGCATCTGGTAAAACTGGTCTTGGTGTTCCGGATATTTTGGAAGCTATTGTGGACCGTATTCCACATCCAGTGGGTGATCCTGATGGACCTTTGCAAGCCTTGATTTTTGACTCTGTTTTCAACTCATTCCGTGGTATCATGGCTTACTTTAAAGTTGAAAATGGTGAAATCCGCAAGGGCGACCGCGTGAAATTTGTTGCTACTGGGAAAGAATATTTTGCCGATGAAATTGGTACACTGAAGTTGAATCAAGTACCCAAAGAAGTCATTAAGACCGGTGATGTAGGTTATATTATCTCTGGTATCAAGGAGGCACGTGAAGTGAAAGTAGGAGATACCATTACGCATAAAGATCGCCCTTGTTCTGAGGCTATCCAAGGGTTTGAAGAGGTGAAACCGATGGTCTTTGCGGGTATTTATCCTGTCGATACGGAGGATTACGAGGAGTTGCGTGAATCGATGCACCGTTTGCAGCTAAACGATGCTTCTTTGGTGTTTGAACCAGAGTCGTCGGCAGCCTTGGGTTTCGGTTTCCGTTGTGGTTTCTTGGGTATGCTTCACATGGAGATTATTCAAGAACGCCTAGAGCGCGAGTTTGATATGACGGTGATCACGACAGTTCCCAACGTATCCTATAAGGCCTATATGACCAAAGATAAAGAGGAAGTGATCGTACATAATCCTTCTGATCTACCGGATCCAAGTAAATTGGATTCAATCGAAGAGCCATATATTAAAGCTAATATTATTACGAAATCGGATTTCGTTGGACCAATTATGTCACTTTGTATCCAAAAACGCGGTACGATCATGAACCAGCATTATTTGACTTCAGATCGTGTTGAATTGGTTTTTGAAATGCCAATGGGAGAAATTGTATTTGACTTTTATGATAAGTTGAAAACAATCTCTAAAGGTTACGCTTCATTTGATTACCACCAGATTGGTTATCGCAAGTCAGATTTGGTAAAACTGGATATTCGATTGAACGATGAACCTGTAGATGCCTTGTCATCGTTGATACATCGGAGCAACGCGTATGATTTTGGTAAAAAGATCTGTGAAAAACTAAAAGAACTGTTACCCCGTCAACAATTTGAAATTCGTATCCAGGCGTCAATCGGTGCAAAGATTATTGCCCGGGAGACGATCTCAGCTTTACGTAAAGATGTTACGGCAAAATGTTATGGTGGTGATATCTCCCGGAAGCGTAAGCTTTTGGAAAAACAAAAGAAAGGTAAGAAACGCATGCGTCAGGTTGGGAACGTAGAGATTCCGCAATCTGCATTTATGGCGGTATTGAAATTAGATTAATCAAAATAACACAATAATAAAGGAGCTCTTGAGCTCCTTTTAAATACAATAAAATCTCCTAAACATGAATCTTTTAGATGGTAAACTAGTTTCCGAAAAAATTAAAGAGCAAATTGCGTTAGATGCGGCTGAATTTACGACACAGACTGGCCGTAAGCCTCATCTGGTTGCTATCCTTGTGGGGAATGATGGTGGTAGCGAAACCTATGTAGCTAGCAAAATGCGCAACTGTCAACTGGTCGGCTTTGAATCAACAAACATTCGTTATGATGAAAACATAACAGAGGATGAATTGATCGCTAAGGTCAAAGAAATCAATCAGGATGAGTCTATCGATGGTTTGATTGTTCAGTTGCCTTTACCAAAACATATTGATCCAGATAAAGTTACCGAAGCAATTGATTACCGCAAAGATGTGGATGGTTTCCATCCGATCAACCTCGGACGTATGCAACGTAATCTTCCTTGTTTTATTCCAGCTACGCCATATGGTATTATGTTGATGTTGGATTATTATAAGATCGATACAGCAGGCAAGCACGCTGTAGTGGTTGGAAGAAGTAATATTGTGGGATCGCCAATGAGTATCTTACTGGCTCGTAATTCCAATCCAGGTAATTGTACTGTGACATTAACACATAGTCGTACAAAAGACCTTAAAACAGAGGTTTTGCGGGGTGATATCGTTGTTGCGGCAATCGGTAAGAAAAATTTTGTTACAGCAGACATGGTGAAAGATGGGGCAGTAGTAATTGATGTCGGTATTAATAGAGAAACTTCTACAGCAACGAAATCTGGTTTTAAGCTATATGGTGATGTCGATTTTGAAAATGTTGCTCCTAAAGCATCCTGGATTACACCTGTACCGGGCGGAGTTGGGTTAATGACGATCGTCGGTTTATTGAAAAATACACTGGAAGCTGCAAAAGGAACAATCTATCCGAAGCAATAATTTTGTCTAATTGGCATAGAAGTTGTAAATTGATGTATACGTGCTCTGATGAGCCGTTGAAAACTACACTCATAAATCAATTTATAATGAAAAAAATTGCACTTTTAGCAGTCGTAGCAGGAGCATTGGTCATGTCTTCTTGCAACAATTCGGAGAAAAAAGACACTACAGCGACAGATTCGGCAAAAACAGTCGGTGAGCATGTAGATGCGGCAATCGCAGATTTAAAAAATGCGGAGGAAAATGCCCGTTTGAAAGCAGAGCAGGCGAAAAAGGATTTGGATGAAGCTATCGCAAAAGGCGATAAAGCCGCCGAGGAAAAGGCTCGAGCTGCTTCTGAAGAAGCTAACACTGCCTGGGAAAAAACCAAGGATGCGTTGCGTAATGCTGGAGAAGATGTAAAAGAGGGATTGAAAGACGCAAAAGATGCGACAGTAGATGCGACAAATACAGCTGTTGATAAAACAAAAGACGCTGCAAAAGATGTCGCTGACGGTACGAAGAAAGTTGCAAATGATGTTGCTACCGGAACCAAAGAGGCTGCTAAAGATGTAAAAGATGCTTCCAAAAAAGTAGGTGACGATATTAGTCGGAAAGCTAAAAATGTAGGTGAAGCGTTGAAAAATTAGTTGACGTATTTCATTTGAACGATAGGGAAGGGGAGCACTTTTTTGAGTGCCCCCCTTTTTTATATCACATCTTTATAATATTGACTTAAATAGGTTTATTGGTAATAATCCCATAATAATTTGGAAAGCTTACGGGTAAGCACCTCTGCTTCATTTGTTTTACCCCAGCTTTTGTCTACATTGTTCTTGGTGAAAATACTGAAAACATAATCTCCTTTCGGCGCATTGACCAAAATGACCTCATTGCGTACGTCATCTAAAGAGCCTGTTTTTGAAGCTGTTTTAACAGTGGACGGGATTTGCGATAGCCCTCTTTCATCATAGAACATGTTGCCCATAAAACGATACATCTGATCGGAAGATTTTGGCGATACAACTTTGCCTTGTCGGATTAGTGTGACCAAGTCGGCCATTTCTTTTGGTGTAGTCTGGCCCCAGCCATATCTTTCCCAATCTGACTTCCGTCCCTCTGTCTGTGAGTTGACACGCGTCTGAGTTAGTTGAAGCCCGCTCATTAATTTATTGATCGCGACACCTCCGCCCGCAAGTTTTTGATTCCAAATGCTGGTTACATTATCACTATAAGATAGCATAAGCGCAACCAGGGTTTTAAGATCAACTTGTGTACTGTCTTTAAAAAATTGCATTAGCCCTGAGCCGCCATATCGTTGACTAGCACGGTAGAGCAGTTGCTGATCAAGTTGTAGTTCACCTTTTTCAATTTTATCAAAGATGCCGACTAAAATGGGGATTTTAACAATGCTTGCCGTCGGGAAAATGCTGTCGCCCTGGATGTTGACTTCTTTGTTTTTTTTGAGATGGTGTACATAAATGCCAACATCGCCTTGAAAACCCTGAATCAGCTGTTTAATCTGTGATTCGAGTTTTTTATCGGTAGCGGTTTTTTGGCCAAAGGACAGTAATGATAAGAATAGTAACGCAAATGATAGGAATATTTTGTGCATTGTGAAGATGTAATATATGTTAAATGTGGTGGATAATAGTTATTTTTATTGTTTATAGGGCTTAAGTTATGAAATATCCATGATTCGTACGCACAGACATCGATGAAAAATAAACTGGATATACTAGCACGGACATTGAAGACTGATTTTGACTATGAAATTATTTATGATTTTGATCGGTTGTAAACCGAGAAATAGACGGACAGAACAGCATGACATTTTCTTCGGTATTGGTAATGAGCTGAAGGATTTTGTCTATCCCATTAAAGATTTTTGGCCCGAGGCTGACGGTAAAATTCACATTGATGCGTACCGTATTGTCCATAAGATTGGGGAATATGAGATCAAGGTTACTGAAAGGGGGGATGAACAGGCTATTGATTCAGAATTGAAGTTGTTTTTTGTCAATTTAGGTGGCTACAAACCGAATGAATTTGACGAGTTCCATTACAAAGAACTCATTGTAGCATCCAGTTTGGCCAAGGCGACTGAAAAGGCAAAACGCACTGTTTTTTGGAAGCACCACAGTTCGGCACATATCGATGATAAGTACGGTTTGGATGTTGATGATATTTATGAGATAGAAGATTTGCTATTACCTCATGATAAAGAGCTGTATAGTATTCAAATTACGCCAAAGATCGGTCTAGAAGAAGATACCATTGCGAATGGATATTTTAAACTGAGTGCGCTGTAATAAGAATGTGCTATTGGATTTCTTAAACATAAAAAAGGCTTCTTTATTAAGAAGCCTTTTTTATGTTTAACCAATATTTTGTTGGTTCTGATGTTGTTTTCTAATGACACTATGTTTTTTACCGTATACAAAGTAAATCAATAAGCCTAAAGCGAGCCAGACCGCTAAACGCTCCCAGCTTTCAATTGGCAATGAGGCCATCATTAAAATACAGACCAAGATACCCATGATCGGAACGAAAGGAACCAATGGTGTTTTAAACGGGCGCTCCAAATTAGGATCTGTTTTACGTAGTACTAGAATACCTACACATACAAGGGTGAAGGCAAATAGGGTACCAATACTTACCATATGCCCAAGGTCAGAAACTGGAACGAAACCTGCGAATATACTTACGAATACCATGAAAATAGCATTTGTTTTCCAAGGAGTCTGTCTTTTGGATAAGTCTGAAAATATCTTTGGAAGCAAACCATCTTTACTCATCGAATAAAATACGCGGCTCTGACCAAGTAACATCACGAGAATAACTGAAGTATATCCTGCAATAATCGTAATAATCAACGCTGTATTTAAGAAATGATAGCCTGTTCGAGCAAAAGCTGTCGCAACTGGTTTAGCATCACCTTTGAACATCGTATAGTTTTCGATACCTGTCATGACGTAAGAGAATAAAACATACAAAAGTGTACAGATTATTAACGAGCCGATGATACCGATTGGCATACCTTTTTTTGGATTTTTTGCTTCTTGAGCAGCTGTACTTACCGCGTCGAAACCGATGAATGCAAAAAAGACAACGCCTGCAGCCCGTAATACTCCACTGATACCAAAGTGACCGAAGTCATCACTTTTTAAAAATGACCAAAAGCTTTGCTGTCCACTTTTCACAAGCTCTTCACCTGCATTTGTAGGGATAAATGGATCGTGGTTAGCAGGATTGATAAAGCTCCATCCCAAGGCAATGAAAATCAATACTACACCAACTTTTAGGATAACCAATATATTGTTTACGCGGGATGATTCCTGTGTGCCGCGCATCAGTAACAGCGATAGTAAACAAACAATAATGATGGCCGGCAGATTGACTACACCACCTTCCCAAGGGCCTTTGAGCAGGGTGTCGGGGAGCTGGATATGAAATATCATCAGGAGCTGATTGAAATACTGAGACCAACTGACGGCAACCGTGGCTCCTGCTAGTGCATATTCTAGGACGAGATCCCAGCCGATTATCCAGGCAACAAATTCACCCATTGTGGCGTAGGAATATGTGTAAGCACTTCCCGCAACAGGGATCATAGAGGCAAATTCGGCATAACAAAGACCTGCGAATCCACAGCCTACTGCTGCGATAATGAAAGATAGGATAACAGCTGGCCCTGCATTTTCAGCAGCGGCAATCCCTGTTAGGGAGAAAAGTCCTGCCCCAATGATAGCCCCGACACCGAGGGCGATAAGGCCCGAGCTGGACAGTGTCCTCTTTAGCGTGTGTTCTCCATTTTCATTTGCTTCAGCAATGAGTTGAGGAATCGATTTTTTAAATAGCATAGGATTAATTCTTTACGATTATTTAGCTTTTCAATTGTTTAATTAATGTCAAATATAAATGATCTCAATGAAAAAAGGGAAGATTGCTCCTCCCTTTTGTAATAAAATCTGAATCAAATGCCTGTTTGGGTACTAATACGCTGCTGTAAAGCGTTTATTGAGGAATTGTTTGTTCTCAATTTCGTCTGCTATTGCTACAGCAAGATCCTCTACTGATAATCTAGAACGACCCTCCTGATCAAATACCGGAGCATCAAGGCCAGTGCGATATTTTCCGGTACGTGTTCCACCAGCATGGGAATTCATTTCTATAGCAGGACTAAACATGGTCCAGGTAAGTTGATCTTCTTTCCTGATGGTATTCAGATAATCTGCTGCAGCTAATGCCCCAGGTTTAATTTCTTTGGGAAAATCCGGTGAATCGACCAGTCTATTTCCATCAACCAATAAACTTCCAGCACCACCAATAACAATGAAACGATTGATACCGGCATCTTTAACAGCCTGTTGGATGGCCAATGCACCTTTTGTAAAATCTTCATAAAGATTAGGGTTAGTCCATCCGGCATTGAAAGCCGAAACAACAACATCAACACCTTTTAGCGCAGAAACCAATTGATTATTATCATTGATATCTACTTGGAGTTTGGTTACTTTTTCACTCGATGGAATATTTTCGATGTGGCGGGCGATGGCGACTACGTCATAGTTACGGTCTACCAATTCTTTTACGAGATGAGATCCTACGTATCCTGTGGATCCAATTACTGCTACTTTCATGTTTCCTTTAATTAAATGTTTTGCTAAAATCAGCCAGGGTTATCTTTTCCAAACGCTGTACAATATCAGTGTCGACTTCCTGATACAGATCCTGGAGTTTGGAGTTGATATTTTTGCCCACAATACATGCCGGATTGGGATTGTTAAATTTCCCGCCGAAATCGGTTTGCTTGGTGCTGATATAAATATCAGCCAAGGTAATCGTTGGATTCTCGGGATTTATGCGAATGCCGCCGCCCTTACCTTCTTTACTTGTCAGTAAAGATGCTGTTTTGAGAGATGCAATTTCTTTGCGAACCACACTTGCATTGACCTGGATGCTTGACGCAATATATTCAGAAGAAAGCCATTGATTTGACTCTTCTAACTGTGCCAGAACCATAATGTGTAATGCTGTTGCGAACCTCAAGTTGTGTAACATCCTCTGCTGATTTTTCTAAATTATAACACAAAGTAACAGAAAAGGTTTTAAACTGAAATAAAAATTATTACAGTTTAAAACCTTCTGACAATCACGTGATAAAAGTGTTTGTTTTTTATTTTTTCTCGTTAAATTTTTTATAGCTATCCATGATATAGACCTTCAGAGTCTCTTGGCTGCTGTTTTGAATAAATTTATAGGAAGGTCTAAACCTTTCCTTAAACAGGGCTAGATCTGAACCATTGAGCGGAGTCAATTCTTTGATCAGATTTTCGGTGAATTTTCGATCAACTGCTCTTTTCTCAAGTTCTGCGACGAGGAGTTTGTGATTTGAACGTGCCTGTTTTCCCTCTTTGCTAAATATACGGCTTGGAGAAATCCGTACTCCGCCGCGGTTTTGACTTGCGTCGGAATACTTTCCTAAAGTCTTCTCGCGCTGGATTTCAGCAGCAAGTCTACTGTCTGTCATCCGTTCTACGACAACTTCATTGAGTTCGATAACATTATTCATTCTGTTCAAATAGATTCTGCGTAAGCTGCTATCATAAATGAAGACAGTATCTTGTTCATATCCCACAGCCTTGATTAACAAGAGGTCGTTAATATTGGCGTCAATTGCAAAGGAGCCATCTCTATTGGTCTGTACTTCAGCCTTGGTTCTTAAATTTTGAATTTGTGCAGCCTCAATTTTCTCACCGCTGACAAGTTCCATAATAATCCCCTTGGTTTTTTCCTGTGCAACAAGATGTCCACTCATTAGTGTAATAAGTAAGCAGCTTAGAATCGTTTGTAAGATTTTCATGTGAATAAATATAGTTATGTATTTTCAATCTATGAATGAACAGGGTATTTGCCGTTTTGTTTACGCCATACGTTCATGATCGTTCTCTAGCCAAAAATAACGAATAGATTTTGAAAATCTGCTAATTTGCTTTCCACGAATTATTGTCTGGGTTTTTGTCCGGCATGACCATGTCAGGATCTAACTGTACAGATTGCAATGACTCTGTGGTGGGTATTTTAAATTGCCATACGTCGTTTCTTTCCCAGATTTCCACGGGTAGTTTTTTTCGAATCTTCTTGCCTGATACGGTTGTAGCTTCAACAATAACTGGCATCGGTAATTTTTCGAGATTTTCCACGGTGACAAGTGCGCCAAATTTTGGCTCATTGTTGACATAGGATACCGATTTTATACCTTGGTCCATTTGCCAGTTGTTGACAAACCACCCGCGCCAGAACCAGTTTAGGTTTTCTCCAGCACCATTTTCAATAGCTTTGAAGAAATCCTCCGGTGTAGGGTGTTTGTAAGCCCATTCTTGGATATACTTTTTAAAGGCGTAATCGAAGCGCTCAGGACCGATGATTTCGTTTCGCAATAATTTCAGTCCATAAGCTGGCTTATAGTAGACCAAAGCACCAATATTACGTTCTTTCATGTTTTGCGGGGTACTCATGATCGGTTCAAGATTACGGGCAGTAAAGATGTACGATCTGCTCGCCTGATTACGGTAATATTCGCCATTGTTGAATTCCTTGGTTGCGAGTTCGTTAATAAATGTATTGAACCCTTCATCCATCCATCCATGTTCACGTTCGTTGGATGCGACAATCATTGGGAACCAATTGTGACCAAACTCGTGGTTGGTAACACCCCAAAGTGAGCCTGCTTTGGCCTGATTGCCACAGAACGACAAGGCTGGATATTCCATTCCACCAACATTGGAGGCTACATTGACAGCTACAGGGTAAGGATACTCAAACCAGCTTTTTGAATAGATTTCAATTGCAGCTTTCGTGTATTCTGTCGAGCGTTCCCAGGCATTGTTACTGTTACTTTCAATTGGATAGGCTGACAACGCGAGGGATTTTTTTCCACTCGGTAGATTGATCTTCGCACCATCTAAAATAAATGCCGTAGAGGACGCCCAGGCAATGTCTTGTGCATTATTAAGTTGATATTTCCAGGTTAAGGTTTTCTTGTCAGGCCTGGAGTTTTTTGCGTTAACTTCTTCGGCGGAGCGGATGATCACGGTTTCGTCGCTGCGTTGTGCCTGTTGGTATCGCTTGAGTTGCTCAGCTGTAAATACTTCCTGTGGGTTTAATAATTCGCCACCCAATACAACCATGTGGTTTGCTGGAGTAGTGATCTCAACCTGGTAATTTCCGAATTCACGATAGAACTCTCCCGGTCCTGTATAAGGAAGGGTATTCCAACCTCTAATGTCGTCATAGACACACAGTCTTGGGAACCATTGTGCAATGGCATAGATTTTTCCGTTTTTTGTGTCAAGTATACCTGTACGGTCCGCACCATATTTAGGAACGGTGTATTGGTATTTAATTTTAAAAGTTATTTTTCCGCCCTTGCTCTTTAATGCCGCAGGAAGTCGAAGTTGCATACGGGTATCGTCAATAATATATTCGATGGCATTTCCGTTTACATCCGTAACAGATTGTATCTGATATCCACCATCAAAAGTTGAGTTACCATCACCGTAACGGCTGTTGGTCAAGGGGGAGATCAATTGACCACGGCCATGTTGTGAAAACATATTTTGATCTAATTGTAACCACAGATAGTTCATATTGTCTGGACTATTGTTGCTATAGGTAATCTCGACAGATCCTGTAATTTGATCATTTTGATCGTTCAGGGAAGCCTGAATTTTATAGTCGGCTGCATTTTGCCAGTAGGCAGGGCCCGGTTTTCCGGCTGCGGAACGATATTCATTGCCATTATTTTTAAAAAACAAGGGTGCAAAGGCCTCTGTATAGCTGTAATTGGATGTTTTCTCCTGTGCAAAGGCCGGATAAGCATAGCTCAACGCAACAAGGCTTAAAGAAGCCAGTGCAATTCTTTTCATCATACGTCTACTTAAATTATGTTTATTTGCTCCAATATACAATGAAAAGTACGTTGAGCCAAAAAAAACGCAAACGACGTTTCATAATATAAGGGATAGAAAGGGATCTTAAAGGTTTATTTAAGATAATTGGAGGCTTTTTAGAACCTCCATTCCGGGAAGCTTTGTGGAACTATTTTAAATTTGTTACGTACTCTGCTTCATTAAAACCGAGTAATATACCTTTGTTGTATTCAATAACAGGACGTTTAATCATACTTGTATTTTCCTGAAGTACTTTATTGGCACTATCACTATCAATGACTTGCTCTTGAGTTTCTGGAGATAACTTTTTCCAAGTGGTTCCCTTTTTATTCACTAGCGCCTGCCAGTCTACCTGTGTTTCCCATTCTTTTAATTTATCTACACTGACGCCTTCTTTTTTGAAGTCATGAAATTGAAAGGGAACATTATTGTCTTCCAACCATGTAAGTGCTTTTTTTACTGTGTTACAATTTTTGATACCGTATACCTGTAGCATAATAGTGACAATTTGGTGAATCCAAATTTAATCAATCCCGATTCAATTTTTAAAATAATTCATATTTCTATGGTGTCTTATCTGTGGTTGAAGGATAATTGTGAATATTTTGTTGGCAATGCCATTGAAAAAAGGAGCAACCGGAAAGTTCTTATGCAATTGAACAATCAAGGTTTTATGATTCGTTAAGATTCTACATACCACGGGAAATGATAGTGTATTTAGTACACTATAAAAATTAGGAAGTAATAATAATTTTTAATAATTTAGTAGCTTCAAGTTTAATGAAAGATTAAAATAAATCAATAACAGAAATATGAGCCTAAAAGATTTTAAAGGTGTATTGACAGGAGATCAAGTACAAGAGTTGTTTGAGGTTGCGAAGAAACATAAGTTTGCTTTGCCTGCGGTAAACATTATCGGAACAAACTCTATCAATGCGGTTATGGAAACTGCGAAAGCAGTAAATTCTCCTGTAATTATTCAATTGTCAAATGGTGGAGCGCAATTCTACGCTGGTAAAACCTTAAACAACGATAATTTACAAGCTTGCGTATTGGGAGCGGTATCTGCAGCACAACATGTTCATTTATTAGCTGAGCATTATGGTGTAGCAGTTATTCTGCATACAGATCACGCAGCTAAGAAACTTTTACCTTGGATCGACGGTTTGTTGGACGCTGGCGAGAAATTCTTTGCGCAACACGGAAAACCATTGTTCTCTTCTCACATGTTGGATTTATCGGAAGAGCCAATTGAAGAAAATATTGAAATTTCAGCTAAATACTTAGCGCGTATGAAACCACTTGGTATGACTGTGGAGATCGAGCTGGGTGTGACAGGTGGTGAAGAAGACGGTGTTGACAACTCGGATGTAGATAGTTCAAAACTGTATACCCAACCGGAAGAGGTTGCGTATGCTTTTGAAGAATTGTCTAAAGTATCTGACAAATTTACAGTGGCAGCTGCATTTGGTAATGTTCATGGTGTTTACAAACCAGGTAATGTGAAATTGCAACCAGTTATATTACATAATTCACAAGAATATATTCGTGAGAAATATAATCTTACTGCTGAGAAGCCTGTAAACTTCGTATTCCACGGTGGTTCTGGTTCTTCTCCTGAAGAAATTGCAGAGGCAATTTCATACGGTGCGATCAAAATGAACATTGATACGGATATGCAATGGGCATTCTGGGATGGTGTAAGAGCTTATGAAGCGAAAAACCATGATTATTTGCAAGGTCAGATCGGTAACCCTGAAGGAACTGATTCTCCAAATAAAAAATATTACGATCCACGCGTTTGGTTACGTAAAGGTGAAGAAACTTTTGTTGCTCGTCTGAAAGAAGCGTTCGCTGATTTGAATGCAGTAGACGTTAATAGCAAACTATAAGCATAGGTTGAAAAAATAGATCATAAAGGCGCCCTTATATAGGGCGCCTTTTTTATGTCAAAATAGGTTAAAAATGTTGTTCTTAATAGGAATTGGCTTATTTTTTGACGAACAACAATAAAAAGTCAAGTAAATATGAAATTTTTAGGAGTCAGTGTAATTCTTTTATTAATTGCCCAAATGGGGTTTGGGCAGGTGAAGCAAAATGTTGGCGATTTTTCTTCGGTTGTAGCGACGGACAAGATTCAGGTGGAGTTGATTAAATCCGACGAGTCCTTGGTTACGTTTGAAGGACAGAACCATGAAAATGTTAAGGTCGTCAACACAAATGGATCCTTGGTTTTGAAAATGAATACCTTGAATATGCTGCAAGGGGGGAATATCTCTGTGAAGGTATATTACAAGAGTTTGAACAATGTGGAAGCAAAAAAAGGAGCCAAGGTATTTGCAACGACAAATAATCCAGTTGCTGCTGACCACTTAAAAGTATATGCTTCAGAAGGTGGTCTGGTCGATCTTTATACAGCGGTAAAAACAGCTGAAATTAAAGTGACCTCAGGGGCTACAATCGCTTTATATGGAAAGGCAAATAAACAGGAGATCATTTCAAACTTTGGCGGCAAATATGAAGGAAAAGATTTTAAGACAGCCACAACGGTAGTTACTGTCAATGGCGGAGGAAAAGCGGATGTTTTTGCCACTGATTCGATCGAAACAAAAACACGTGGTGGTGGTGTCATTGATGTCTATGGAAAACCGGAACAACGTGTAGAAAAGAAAATGGCCGGCGGAACAGTCAACTTTAAATAAGTAAACTGTCTTGAATTTGTCAATTTTAGTGCGAGTTTATTTTAGTTGATTTTATAGAAAAGAGTGGAAATTTGAGGTAATAGATGAAATAAAAAGGGTTTAGCTTGATTGGGGTGATGATTGTTGTTTAACCTTTTTATTAAAAAGGTCAGTTATTTTGTTTTTCTCATCAGAAACCTTCTTCATTTGTGCTTAAAATACTTATTTTTGTGAGGGAATAATAAAAATAGTATTATGGCAAAGCGTAATTATGTTTCAAATTCTACGGAATCTACGCGCATGTTCAAGAATGACTTTTTAGAGTCTTTGACGAAAGTGCATTGGAGTGTACCTTTGATTTTCTATGTACCCGTGGTTGTTTTCTTTTCGTATAAAGCTCTAGTTTGGGGAGAGATTTCTTTTTTAACATACAGTGGGTATTTTATTTTTGGTTTAGCTTTCTGGACTGCTTTTGAATATGCATTACATCGTTGGGTGTTTCATTTTCATCCGACATCGGAATGGGGAAAGCGCATCGCTTTTATTTTCCATGGTGTACATCATGATTACCCAAGAGACCGTATGCGTTTGGTGATGCCGTTGTCAGCGAGTATTCCACTAGCTCTTTTGGTGTATCTTGGTTTTACATTGTTTTTTTCGAATGAGTTTATCTTAGCCTGTTTTTTCTCAGGTTTTATGGTGGGGTATTTGATCTATGACGAATGTCATTATGCAATGCACCATGCTAATTTTAAAAGCGGTATTTTCAAACGGATCAAGCAGCACCATATGTTGCACCATTATTCTGATCCAGAAAAAGGTTTTGGAGTGAGTTCTTCCTTATGGGATGAAATTTTACGCTCAGGTTTCGAAGAAAAGGAACCCAAAAAAGATTCTACTTCCTTAAAGGAAGAAAAAGCATAAATTGAATCACATCAACTAAAAAAGCCCTTGGAAACTCCAGGGCTTTTTTTATGGATTAATTTTTCTTTTTATTTGACAATGTCAAGTGGGCCTTGTAGGCTAACTTTAGATCAATGGCTTCTTGTCGGGGTTGGCGTGCAGGTATTCCAGTTTGAACTGAAACATTTGGGCCATTTTCTGCGCACGCCATTTGGCTTCTTCTGCCTTTTGTCCACTGTATAGGCGATCTACTGTTGCTTCGAATAATTTGAGCCATTGACCAAAATGTTGCGCATCAATGGGTAAGTTGATATGGGGTGGAAAGGGGCTGCCAAAATAGCTATGTTCATCCAGTAGGATAGTCTGCCAGAAACTATACATCTTCTCAAGATGGATCGCCCAATTGTCTCGGATTCGTTCTTTAAAAATAGGTCCGAGCAAAGTATCGTTACGTATCGTCGTATAAAATTGATCTACTAATACTTTAATGTCATCGAGTGTTTGGATATCTTGTTTCATCGGCGTATGATCTAAGCTCATGAATAAAGACCTGTAGCTGGATCAAAAGCTTCTTCATGATGTTTATCTGGATTAAATGTAGTGACATTTAGGGAGAATCGCATCACTTGGATGTAAAGATGTCTCGTTGAAATATTGTAATTCTCTTTTATTGTCAGTAAATTGACTCAATACTAAGGGAAAAACATATGGGAAAATACGTTCTTTTAATCCTATTATCGATGGGATTTTATGCTGTCGAGGCGCAGGTTACAACAATTTCGATCAATAAGGAAAATTTTCAATCTTCTGGTTTTCCATTTAAGGGGAAGCGTGTGTTACAAGTGGAACGCATTCAAACTCCAAAAGAAGACAATTATATTGTATTTTCAAAAGAGGAACGGGGTGCCGATCCCGATAAGCTTTATGTACAACAATTTCAGCAGATCGATGGAATGTGGCAGCTTGTGGCTGATGAATTGATATCCGAAGAGGGGATCGTTACGTCGGTTTGGGAATCTCGGAAGGCATTTTTTGATGCGGATAAGGATGGTAAATTGGATGCATTATTTATCTATTCAAGGCATCCAAAAGATGATCTCCAAAAGCAGCTTAGCTGTATAGGACTTGTTCTTTACAAGAACAAGTTTTACCGTCTTCGTGCGGAGGAAACAGATGGTTATAGTCAAACAACGTTTTCAGAAAATTATGCATCCCTACCGGTTGAGGTAAAGGAAAATGTGGAGCGTTATTGGAATAATCTGGATAAAAGATAATTTTCGGTACGGGTTTGGAATCTACCGAAAGATCGATCATACGACCTTTCGGTAAACTTGTTCTAGTCAATTTAATGAAGATACACTCTTCGGTGTTTTCGTGATGTTAATCGATTTTATCCAATAAAATTTGACTCAATCCGTTGCTTCAATATGCTGGCGGGATATTGTTCATTACATAGTAATATTATTGGAGCGCAGCGAGCAATTGCTTTTCTTCCTCGATTTGCGTTTTACTGATCACATAACGTGCAATATGCTGGCCCTTCAATTGATCTATCGTCTGAATAACATCTTTTGTGCGCGCTTCTTTGCTAGGCTTAATCAATACAATCATGTCCTTTGTATCGGGCATAGAGCTTATCTTAGCTTTTAACTGTGTAATAACGCCTGAGAGCCCTTTCTCGATATCTACTGGTACTTTTGAAGAGCTGATCGGTTTTTTGAAATCTCCATGATACCACATGAATTTTCCTTCGCCTAAGATAAGAGTCGCGGTGCGGTTTTCATCAATAAGAACCGAACTTTCTACATCTGATTTACTTTTGTCTGGCATAGCGATATCCATTGCAGATGGTTTATTTAATGTTGTGGTCAACATAAAGAATGTAATGAGAAGAAATGCGAGGTCTACCATGGCTGTTAAATCTACTTTAGGAGCCATTTTTTTGCTTCTTATTTTTTTCTTTCCCGTTTCTTGCGTTTTTTGGTTTAATTCTGCCATGATCGTTATCTTTAGGTTAACACGTTGTTGTTACTCTTTATTATGATGTCAGAGAAGAACGGATTCCACAGTATTTTTTTTAAAAACTGGGGTTTTTCTCAAGTACTTTCTGTTTTTTTTTTTTTTTTTTTTTTTTTTTTTTTTTTTGGGTTTTTCTCTTGTTTTTTTTTTTTTTTTTTTTTTTGTTTTTCTTAATTGTTGATAATCAGTTTTTTATGCTATGTTTTAGTTTGTTCGTTGTTGATCCGATTTGACCAATTCTCTTGTCATTTTGTCCTTTCATCTGGTTTAGGGCGCTTGCTAGACTGTCGAAATTTTTCTAGTGGTTTGAAAAAAAGCCCTTCAATGCTGAAAGGCTTTTCTTGTGGAGTTGTAGTTAAGTTGCTCAGCAACCGCTTTGGTTAGGCATGCGTTTATAAATTATTTTGTTATCTCTTTGTACATAGTCGCCCGCTACTATTGGATACGAATACTTCGGCGCGAACATGACACTACGCCCCCTTATCGTTATTTTGTCGTTTACTTTCAGACTTTTCAATTGTTGAAATTCATTAGAATTTTCCAGACCAAAACTTAGAATATAGTCTTTACGATTAATCCTAATCATCACTCCAAAACCTAACTGTGCACCAAGAGGAAGATAGAGAGAAGTTACAACCGCCTCTATGTTAGCAGAATTCTTTACTTGATTCTTTATTTTCGCAGCATTGTCAAGTACTTTTATACCTTCGGGAGATTCTTTCCATTTTTTGAATTTTATACCATTGGGGCTCGCTTCCCATTTGTTTTTTTCGGCGGTCGTTTCAGTAAGAGTGGGTGAATTCAGGGCCGTTTTTTTTAAAGTTTCATTTTTGATTTCGCGATTAGCAAAGGCCAAGCCACTTCCTATAGCGAGCGGTAAAACCAATACGTAGATAATTTTTTTCATATTTTTAAAAGTTTAATGAACATTAGATTTATCCCAGTAAATTAGATCCGTTCAAACTTTTTTTCTCGTATCTGTTTTAGAGTGATGTAACAAAATTACTTTGATGATACTTATATAGAGGGATTTAGATTGTAAATAGTGATGTAAACTTTGTAAATAAATTGTAAATCGTATGTCTGAAAGCCGAAATATTTTCTCAGGGAACCGCAAGTACTTGTATGGCGGCATAATACTCTTGTTTATTGCGATGGCCTTTGTTGCTTTTGATATGACTGGCACAGACGATTTTGATAGCGCTAGGAGGGAAGTTTTGCTTAGGAGGATAGGGGATGAACTGCTTACGCAGTCTGGAGACAGTAGATCAAGGGTACTTCCGGTAGAAAAGATTCAAGAAAATGAATATCAGATCAGGTTTGAGAATGAAATCACCTTTACACCAGACTCACTGGTGAGTGCGATTCAGCGCCTGTTGATCAATGATCCTCATGCACGTGATTATGTCGTTAATGTACTCAACTGTGGCAATTCGAGTGTAGCTTATGGATATGCTATTTCCCATAATGAAAAGGATGATATTATTGCTTGTAGAGGTAGAGTGCAACCTAAAGGATGTTACATGATCAATATTAAATTTAAACCGAGCGGGATAAATACAGCAGCGAATAGCTATTTTCTTGGTATTCTGTTGTTTTTAGCATTTGCTGGATTCTTTTTTTTGAAATCGGATCGGAGGCGAAGCAATGTGTTAGACGATCAAAATAGCAGTATTTTAACCTTTGGGGCCGTTTTGTTTAATCCGCAGGAGCGAGAAATGGTCATTAATGAAAACACCATAGATCTCACTGGAACGGAAGCTCGTCTGTTACATATTTTCGCCTTGTCTCCTAACCAGACAATAGCGCGAACACGGCTGCAAAAAGAAATTTGGGAAGATGAGGGAATTATTGTTGGGCGCAGTTTAGATATGTTTATATCAAAACTTAGGAAAAAATTGGAGTTTGATCCGAATATCAAAATTACGGTTATACGTGGTAAAGGATATAAACTTGAGGTAAGTTCTTAAGAAGAGTAAGGGGATAAATTGGGCTAAAATGCAAAAAGCCTTTCATTTCTGAAAGGCTTTTTCCGCGGAGAGTGAGGGATTCGAACCCCCGAACCTGTGACAGTTAACGGTTTTCAAGACCGCCGCATTCGACCACTCTGCCAACTCTCCGCGACAAAAGTAGAAATTTTGGGTAGAATTACAAAACTTATTTTACATTTTTCTTTGTTTAAAAGCAGTTTTAGCACTCTTAAATAGAAATGTAGTTGAATACCAGTTGGTTATTTTTAGAGGTTGACCACCTTTCGATGTCATATTGGAGATAGCGGACTCTGCTTTGGACGATATGTCCGCTTTTAGATGGGATCATAATCTTGTTTTAAGGTTATTATTGCAATTAAAAAAGTAATCATGAACGTATTTTTAAGGAACAAACATCATCCGATTTTTCAATTCCCGAACTGCCGTTCTAACTCCTGTAATTCAAAAATAACTTCGTTGATTGATCGGTCAATTTTAGCGAGTTGTCTTTTACCCAGATAAAAGTATGAAAATAGAATCCAGCTATAGGTTGGAAGGTAAGTCAGTAAATAATAGTGGAAACTGGCACCTGTTAGGATTTCCCGAAGATAGATCGAGATCGCTATCCCGAGAAGTAGATGATAAATCGGCATATTCCAATGAATTCTTTTCTTTCGAAAGGAGTCAAACTGTTGCCACTGTTGTAAATGTTCGGTAGGTAAAGCTGCTTCGTTGATCTGTTTGATTTTACGTGCAGTAGTCAACATTAAGTATGCCTGTATAAAGCAAAGGAAGGATACGATAAACATCGATGTGTACAATGCGAGCGTTTTATGCCTAAAATCAAGAAAATATGCCAGAGCAAGAATAATTAGACCTGTTACAAGCAATAAAACAGCACCGGCTATTTCTTTCCTTATTAATTCTTGACGAAAGTTTTTGACCTTATTCAGGTGTTTTGGGGGCAAGATATTTTGTTTGCTATCCTGTTTCCAAAGATGTTGTAAATCGTTAAAGTCTTGCATATTTATGGAAAATTTCGGTTAATTCTTTTTTAATTCTATGGATTTTTACACGGAGATTATTCTCTGTAATTCCCGTAATTTCTGCTATTTGCTCATAAGGTTTTTCATCTAATACCAATGTGATCAGTACCCTATCAGCTTCTTTTAGTTTGCTGATGCATTTGTATAGCAGATCAATCTGCTGTACTTTTTCAGACGATGATTCCTCTGGTATTTCGATGCAGCTTGTGTCGGTCATTTTTTTTAAATGTTGATGTTTTTTTCGCATACTCGTCAAGCAATTATTGATCGCTATTCTGTAGATCCAGGTACCTAATTTGGCATCGTTGCGAAAACTGTCGAGTTTTTTCCATACAGTAATGAAGGTCTCTTGAATTAAATCTTCTGCATTATCTCGGTCTCCGGTATAACTGAGGCATAGCTTGCGGATGGCCGGCGCATATTCTTTGTAAATAATCTCAAAGTTTTCTTTGTTGGTCATCGGGTTATTTTAAAAATGTGTCTAGTTCTTTAAAAAACCATATTGGCTGATCATACATAATAAAATGCTTACTGTTGGTATTGTGTAAAGTTAGCTTTTTTACATACTTATATTGCTCGGAAAGAATATGCTGCGATTTTTCCAGCGTTTCGTACTTACTACCCAGTACCAAAACGGGTATGGTAATTTTAGCAAGATCCTGACGGATATCCGTTGTCATCATTTCATAAAAAGCAGATGCTAATGTAACTCTATCGCTCTGTACTTGCCATTCGGCTATTGTTTTGGCTTTTATAGAATCGGTTACCAGCTGTCGTGCTATATTTTCAGCATATACACTAAGTTGTTGGTCTCCCATTGAAGTAAATTGTGCGATAAGTGCATCTTTATCGACCAACTTTTTCACTTCCTCTACACTTGTATTTGGGTTCTGCATGCCCGGGTAGAACGGTACTCCGTCCACAACGATAACTTTTTGAAATAGGGAGGGTGCAGTGCTTGCGATCCAGAGACTCAAAAAGCCTCCTAAACTATGGCCTAGAAGAATCGGATTTTGCAATTTTTTTGCCTCTGTATATGCTATGATTTCATTGCGCATAGTCTCAAGCAATGCTTCTTTAATCGGTGCTTGTCCTGCGAAGCCAGGAAGTGTAAGCACGTGACATTCGTATTTATCTTTTAAGTGATTTACAGTTTCTGTCCATACAGTTCCACTACAGCTATATCCTGGAATAAGAATGATTGGTGTTCCTGTTCCATAGATACTGACCTGAAAATCATATTTTTTTTGTGCAAATGCCGATCCGTAAATTATGAGTAAAAGTATTGAAATACCGACTTTGGTGAAATGGCTTAAATAGTTCGGTAGATCTTTATTGATACGAAGAACAATAGTTTTCATAAGCATTGAATTTAAAATTAGTAATTATGGTTTTCTAGAATATTCTGACTATTAGATGTTATGAATTACAGATTATTACATAAAGGAATGAAAAAAGTGAAAAAGAGTGCATGTGGCCAGGAAGAGTTGTGTGAATTGTTGTTTTCTTGTAGGTAACGCTCTGATAATTCGAATGGAATGGTACTATAAGAAAATTGATCTTTTGATGGGAGAGAATAAAGGGGCAAAAGCAAAAAGCCTTTCATTTCTGAAAGGCTTTTTCTGCGGAGAGTGAGGGATTCGAACCCCCGAACCTGTGACAGTTAACGGTTTTCAAGACCGCCGCATTCGACCACTCTGCCAACTCTCCGCGACAAAAGTAGAAATTTCGAATAGATTTACAAAACTTATTTTCTATAGCTAGTCTTAGCGTTTGAAAATGAGCTAGATTGTTTTTAAAAAAGTCTATGCAGGGATAATCTCATGGCAGTGTTTCCTGATGTTGGCCGCAATTTTGTCGATCGGTAAATCGTCTTGGTCGATACCAAATGGCTCTTCAATGGACTCACCAATTAATTCAAGAGATGCTAAAACATATAAGATAAATGGTACAGCAATCACAACAAAGTAACCGATAGAAAAAACATAACCTACTGGAAGGGTCATGGTATAGAAGATAATGAACTTCTTGATAAATGCACTATATGCCAATGGTATTGGGGTGTTTTTAATACGCTCACAAGCTCCACAAACATGTGTCATGGTAATAATTTCCTCATTAAGGATAATAAGCTGATCGCCAGTTATAGTTCCTTCTTTATATAGATCATTGATTTTGTGGAAGATCATGGTAGAAACTTGGTTCGGACCATGTTTTTTATTATCCAAAGCCTTTAACTCAGGGTGTTCGTTTTCGTCGAGCATAAACTTGGTGTAATCCGATCTTAGAAAATCGTATAGTGTTTCTGCGAATAGGGGGATTGCCTTTCTGAAAAAACTACGATTCACTTTGTCATCTACATCCAGCATGGCATTTAGTTTGTACGAAAAGGCTCTACTAACATTAGTCAATGTACCCCATTGTTTTCTGGCTTCCCACCAGCGGTCATAGGCCGTGTTTGTTCGGAATACCAGTAAAAGCGATATAACAAAACCGAGTAGGTTGTGGACAATGGTAATGTTTTTGACCCAGCTCTTTTCATTTAGTTTGAGGTATTCCAATTCTAGAAAGGCAATCATCCAGGAATAAAACGCTATCAAAACAAGAAATGGCAATAACTTTTTGAAGGTATCTGATTTATGCAACTTGAAAGTTGCCGAAAGCCAATCTTTGGGGTTGTATACGATCATACACAAAAATATAAATTGTTGCGAAAATTTTGCGAGTTAATTGCTATTGCCGTAACTTCATCGTGCTATGGCACAACAGCAATCAAAAAGAAAGAAAACAAGTACAAAAGGAAGTCAGGTTCGTGGAACAAAGTGGATTTGGATGATAGCAGGGATGCTGGTGTTTTTCCTCTGTCTTGTTGTGTGGCATTATCGGGCTGGAATTATATACTATTTTCGCGTGGCTACCTCCAAAGACAAGTCTCTGACGAAGGAAGCTAAATATGATATTCGTAACATTGAGATTATGAGCAAGCACGATGATAAGGTGTTTGGCATAGACGTGTCTACCTATCAGGAAGAAATAGATTGGCAAAAGGTAAGCACAATCAATGATCATTTTCCGATAGATTTTGTGTTTATCAGGGCGACAATGGGTGAAAAAGGCATTGATGATAAGTTTAATCGAAATTGGAGTAAAACGGAAAATAGGGCAGTTTTGAGAGGGGCCTACCACTATTTTAGACCCAATGAGAATTCGGTCAAGCAAGCGAAGAATTTTATTCGGAAGGTTAAACTGCAGTCTGGCGATCTTCCACCGGTCTTGGATATTGAGGAGCATCCAAAACAACAATCGATGGATAGCTTGAAAGTCGGGCTAAAACGTTGGCTTGAAGAAGTCGAAGCCCACTACAAAGTAAAACCCATTCTTTACTCCGGAGATAAGTTTTATAGTGACTTTTTGGAAAAAGAATTTGCAGCTTATACGTTGTGGATTGCAAATTATAACTTTTGGGTTGAGAACCCCAAAGAGCATTGGGCGTTTTGGCAATTTTCTGAAAAAGGTACTGTCAGAGGGATTCAGGGCAATGTGGACTTAAATATATACAATGGTAAAATTGAGGAATTGGAAAAGCTGCTTATTCCTTTTAAATAGTAAAATATATGCATAGAGTTTTTATCACATTATGTGGGGTTTGTTTAGCACTGTTTAATGGTCAAATGCAGTTGCATGCGGAATCGAAGAGTCATCGGGTCGAGATGTCGCAACCCGCTTCAGATTTACCACGATTAACATTGAAAGAATTTAAAAAAATGCGTCGGGAAACAGCTATTCAAGTTCTTGATACGCGACCTGGCGATATATTTCTACAGGGATTTGTGCCTAAATCTATAAATATAGGCTTTAAAGGTCCTTTTGATCACTTTTTGGCGCAAGTGTTTCCCAATAAAGCCCAAAAGCTTTTATTGATTACAGATATAGATAGTCAAGATACGGTTTATCATCATTTATTAAAGTTGGGTTATACCCATATTATTGGGGTTTTAGAAGGCGGCATTGAAACTTGGAAAGCTAGCGAAGATGTAGTCTCGTTGCGTAATATCAGTGCAGGAGAATTCAGGAAAAGATCAGATCAAGGTCATATTGTGGATGTAAGAAGAGCTAAAGAATTTGGTAATGGACATATTGACAATGCAATGAATATTCCATTAACAGATTTCGTTAATTTTGGTTCTACGCTTAAAAAAGACAATCAACAGCTGTATGTACACTGTCAATCAGGTTATAGGAGTGCAGTGGCTGTATCTATTTTGAGTGCTAAAGGATTTAAACATATATGCAATATCCAAGGTGGGTATAAGGCATTGCAAGAAGTAAAGGAGAATCAATAATGGCTACTTTTGACCAGATTATTCAATCAAATTCGCTGGTTTTGGTGGATTTTTTTGCGACGTGGTGCGGTCCCTGCCAGACTATGGCGCCGATTTTACAGGATGTAAAGGAATTTTATCAAGAAGATTTGTCTATCATTAAGATTGACGTGGATAAGAATCCAAAAATTGCTTCGATTTATAAGGTAAGTGGCGTGCCTACTTTCGTGTTGTTCAAAAATGGCCAACAGGTATGGCGGCAAAGCGGCATGATTCCCAAGATGGAATTACATAAATTGATCGATCAAGTAAAGTAAAAAATAAGGCGTTCAATCAAATTGAACGCCTTATTTTTTAATGATACTCTGGTGTTTTAATAGGTAGTGTTATATCGCACTAAAATATTAAAATTCATCGTCATCATCGAAGTCATCTAATCCTCCAATCGAGTCGATTTCAGGTAAATCGAAATCATCATCGAAATCATCATCATCGTCATCAGGACCGTTGAAAGATGCGAATTTTACTTCTTCAAGATCTTCGTTAGCTAAAGTTGCCGTGTTCATAAAATAATACTTTATTGTTTCTTATTCAATGTTGTAAAATTAGAGAAGAAAACTATTTTTTAAAACTTTTTTTTAAAAAAATATTAAGCTTTATTTTTCTGTTAATCAGTATGTTGAATTGTATTTTGAAAATAAAAATTTATTTTATTTTATTTATTCATTTGTTTCGCCAATCGCATTGTCCTCAGTAACGATGTCTTTCAATTGTGGGAGATCTCTCACACCATTGATTCCGAAATGATCCATGAACTGCTGGCTTGTTGCATAAAGTAATGGTTTTCCGATACTATCTGCTTTTCCCGCAATTTTGATCAGCTTCTTTTCCAGTAATCGTTGAATAGAATAATCACAGCTGACACCTCTTATCTGCTCCACTTCTAATTTTGTTATCGGTTGTCTGTAGGCAATGATTGCAAGTGTTTCAAGTGCTGACTGACTTAGTTTTCGTTTGTTATTGTGATTTTGGAGCTGTTGTATCGATTCATGATAAACAGCTTTTGTCAAAAACTGATAAGCGTTGTTGATATAGCGTAATTCAAGTACATAGTCTTCGTCCTGGTACTTCGTTTCAATTTTTTTAATCAAGTCACGTAATTCATCTCTTGAAACCTCAATAGCCATTGCTTCCTGCAAAATCTGTTTGATATCGGCAAGATCTATTCCTTCCGCAGAAGCAAATATAATTGCTTCAATATTTCTTATGACGTCTTTCAATGTATCGTATTAATAGTTAATGACCTGTTCGACCATATGGGCTGGTAGCTCGCGGAACTCATATTTTTGTGTTCGCAGTTGTGGGCTGAATCCAGCTTCCAAAATAGCTTCCTGTATAGATTTTGATGTAAACCGATGTGGTGCACCAGCTGCCGAAACGACATTTTCTTCAATCATAATTGAGCCGAAGTCGTTCGCTCCAGCGTGCAGACATAATTGCGCTGTGCGCTTTCCGACGGTGAGCCAGGAAGCCTGTATATTTTTGATATTAGGAAGCATAATGCGGCTTAAGGCAATCATGCGAATATATTCTTCACTTGTTACGTTGTTAGTAATGCCGCGAAGTCTTTTCAATAAGGTACCATCGTCTTGGAAAGGCCAAGGGATAAATGCGATAAATCCATGCGATTCTTGCGGTTTTTCATCTTGTACCTCGCGAATCCATACCAAATGTTCAAAACGTTCTTCTATGGTTTCGATGTGGCCAAACATCATTGTAGCAGAAGTTGGTAAATTAATTTTATGGGCTGCCCGCATGACGTCCAACCATTCTTTACCGCCACATTTACCTTTTGAAATTAAGCGTCTCACACGATCATTGAGAATTTCAGCTCCCGCTCCAGGTAGCGAGTCCAGTCCTGCTTCTTTCAATTGCGTCAAAACTTCAATATGGCTCATATTCTCCAGTTTGGAAATGTGTGCAATTTCAGGCGGTCCGAGCGAATGTAGTTTTAGCGTAGGGTAAAGTTCCTTTAATTGCTTGTAAAGGTTTTTGTAAAACTCAATACCTAAATCCGGGTGATGGCCACCTTGCAGCAGCAGTTGATCGCCCCCGTATTTAAAAGTTTCCTCTATCTTTTGTTTGTAGCTTTCAATATCGGTAATGTAACTATCTTCATGACCAGGGCGACGGAAAAAATTACAAAACTTGCAATTTGCAATACACACATTCGTGGTATTGACATTTCTGTCGATTTGCCAGGTTACTTTACCATGTGGCACTTGTATCTTACGCAATTCATTGGCTACGAAAGTCAAATCAGCTGTAGGTGCGTTTTGATATAAAAAAACACCTTCTTCCTTGGATAGGAACTCAAATCGGAGCGCCCGTTCTAATAAATTACTTACATTCATCAACAACAAATATAAGGAGCTTTTAGCTTATTTGGACCTATTTGTGGAATATTTGACAATGCACATTGAATTTTGGGAAACGTTCCGGATATAAAAAACAAAAGGATGTGCTTGTGTAACAATAGTATTGCATTTTAGCTTAGTGTATAAAATACAATAACTTGATTTATAGCACTTTGTGAATTAATTAAGATTTTTCCTTTTTTTTTACATTTATTATTCTTTACATTTATTTAACAGATTTTAACATTTCTGGAAAATAACCAAATTAGAAAAAAAATGAATAACCAAAGGGCCTGAACCTGTCAATAATATCGCATTGTTGTCGTCAGACCTAAAAAAATGACCAAAGACTTAAATTAAAAACCAATATCAACTAAAACAACTAAAGAATAAACATAAATTTTTTAAACCACCTATTTAGTAAAATTATGATGAAAAAAACGGACAAAAATTGCTGTTTTGATCTCATATTGGGCCAAAAGTTCAATAAGAGGTTTCTGCTTATGAGTTCTCTTCTCATTGGGGGAGGAATGACCACTCATGGATTTGCCAGTGGATTAACCAGCCATGGCAAAGTTGAAGTCGTTTCATTAATGAAAACCAAAGGCTTACAACAGACACCGATCAAGGGAGTAGTGAAGGATGCGGCTACAGGTCAAGGTCTTACTGGTGTATCTGTCAAAATTAAGGGGAGTAATAATGGAACATCGACAGATGAAAATGGCGCATTTACTATTCAAGGAAAAATCGGGGATGTGCTTATTGTCAGTTACATTGGATACAAAAGTACGGAGGTAGCTGTTTCTTCGAAAGCTGATCTTACGATTTCGCTAAGCGGCAGTGAAGATGCATTAGAGGAAGTCGTTGTCACTGGTTATTCTACACAGCGGAAGAAGGATCTGACCGGATCTGTTGCTGTAGTCAATACAGATCAATTGAAGACCACACCAGCTGCGAGTGCTGTAGAGTCCTTACAGGGACGTGCCACAGGGGTTCAAGTTGTTACGGACGGTGCACCAGGTGCTACTCCAGCGATTAAAATCCGTGGCTACAGTACAATTAATAACAATGAACCGCTATATGTTATCGATGGTGTTCCATACGAAGGAAAACTGAGCTGGTTAAACCAGAATGATATCGAGTCTATGCAGGTCCTGAAAGATGCGTCGGCAGCTTCTATTTACGGTTCTCGTGCAAATAATGGTGTTATTATTATAACAACAAAATCGGGTAAATCAGGTAAACCACAGATTAATTTGGATACTTATTATGGCGTACAAGTACCTAATAGCAGTAGATTTCCGAAAATGTTAGATCCTCTGAAGGTATATAGGATAAATGGTAATACAGGTGATCTTCCCGTTTATCTCCGCTATGGTTCGCTTTCTGGGAATGAGATAGATCCTAAGAATGTAGATATGTCGAAGTATAACTACGCGGACAACAAAGAAGAATTTTTTCAAATTACAAAAGCCAACCAGGCGGGTACGGATTGGTTTAAAGAATTATCACAAAATGCCCCTACGCAATCCTATCAATTGAGTGCAGTTGGTGGTGGTGAAAACGCATCTTATGCAGTCTCGGGAGGATATTTAGGGCAAAAAGGAACAGTAATCCATACTGGATTTGAAAGATTTAACGTCCGTTCAAATACGAACTTCTCTGCATTTAACAAGAAACTTCGTTTTGGAGAAAATATGCAGTATTCGATGACAAAAGGTCATGGTATTGGTGTTAATACGAATACAGCCGGAGATTATATAGGTGAAGGTAGTGCGCTTGGCTTTGCCTATCGGATTAAGAACATTATTCCTGTGTATGATGAGGGAGGGAACTTCGCTGGGTCGATTGGTGGATGGGGAAATGGTGAAAATCCTGTCGCTATTGCTTATCGCGCAAAAGATGATGTGAATAGATCCAATCTATTTTTTGGCAATGCTTTTGGAGAATATGATATTTTGAAGGGATTGACATTCAGGACAAGTTTTGGTATTAAATATGAAAATTATTATGGTGTTGATTATACCTATCCAAATCTCGAGTTTCAGGAGGGAAGTGCCAATAATGGGATTGCCGAAACGGCAGGTTACAATACTGAGTGGACTTGGACCAATACATTGAATTATAAAGTGAATTTTAACGACGTTCATAATTTAAATATTTTGTTGGGAACGGAGGCTATTGACAATTCGCATCGCCAAGTTAGAGGAACTGATAATGATTTCTTTATTACGAATAACTTAGATTATTTTTATGTCGGTTCGGGTAGCAAGAAATCGGGAGCAAGTGAAGGAGCCTACGGTTCGCTGTTTTCATTGTTTGGAAAGGTAGACTATTCTTATAAAGATCGTTATATATTAAGTGCCACAGTAAGAAGGGACGGTTCTTCAAATTTCGGACCGAATAACAAGTATGGTGTATTTCCGGGAGCCAGTGCAGCATGGCGCTTGTCACAGGAGGATTTTATGAAAAATATCTCTTGGTTGAATGATTTGAAAATCAGGGCGGGTTATGGAATTACGGGAAATCAACGAATTCCCGGTTATCAATACTTAAAGAGATTTCAACTATCACAAAATTCCTCTTCCTATCCAATTGGTGGAAGTCTTGTAAGTGGGATGTGGATCAGCGATTATCAAAATGAAAATGTGAAATGGGAACAGGTCAAATCGCTCAATCTCGGATTGGACTTCTCTATTCTTGAAGGTAAAATAGACGGAACATTTGACTGGTATAATAAGAAAACTACCGATATGTTATTTGCTTTACCTCTACCTGCAACAGCAGTTGGAAGGGGGAACTCTCCTTATTTAAATGTGGGTGATATGCAAAATAAAGGGGTAGAGTTGTCTCTTAACTATCACCATAAGCAACATGATCCGAATAAATTTGATTTTGACTTAGGGGTTAATTTCTCGAAAAATGACAATAAAATTCTTTCACTCGCTCCGGGAGTCGAACAGGTTGTGTACGGAGCGTTTCGGAGTATGGAGACATCTATTATGAAAGCGGGAAGCCCTTTTGGCGCATTTTATGGATTTAAGGTCGCAGGAATTTATCAGAATAGCGGTGAGTTGACTCAGTATGCTTCTTATGATTTGGCTCGTGTGGGCGGCTTCCGCTTTGAGGATATCAATAACGATGGTAAAATAGACGAAAGTGATAAAACGATTATTGGTAGCCCACATCCGGATTTTACCTATGCAATTAATTTTAACGCGCGGTATCAAAATTTTGATATGATGATGTATTTCTATGGATCAAAAGGTAATCAAAATTATGAAGCAACTCGTTATTTTACTGATTTTGGTGTTTTTGATGGACAAAAAAGTACGCGGCTCCTAGACATGTGGAGTACTGAAAACCCATCTGGTTCTGTACCATCGATAACCAAAGATAAAGTGTCTCCAAATGAATACGCTTCATCAACATATTATATTCAAGATGCGAGCTTTTTCAAAATGAAAAATTTCCAGATTGGATATAACTTTCAGACTGATAAATTATTTGGATCAAATACCGGGGTGAAGAGACTTCGTGCTTATCTAGGGGTGACCAATTTGTTTACAATTACAAAATATAAAGGATTAGATCCTGAAGTTACGGCGACACCTTCCAAATACCCTGCACTTGGCGTTGATTTTGGGGTGTATCCACAGTCAAGACAATACATGTTGGGCGTAAGTGTAGGATTTTAGTTTAATGTTTAATTTGAGTAAAATGAAAAATATAAAAATATTGCTTGGAATCACGGGTATAGCTATTCTGGGCTTAGCGAGTTGTGGTAAAAGTTTTTTGGAAAAGAATCCGCAAGGACAATTGATTGAAGATCAGGTCGGCATTAAAAAAGGTGTAGAAGCATCGCTAATAGGTGCCTATTCCATATTAAATGGTAATGTGAGTGGTACCTGGGGCAATTATTCTTCTGCTCCGAGCCAATGGGTATTTGGTGAAATTACTTCAGATAATGCGCATAAAGGATCCATACCGACAGATCAACCTGATATGAATGCATTGGTGAACTTTTCCCCTATTTCATCGAATGATAATTTAAGTACGATGTGGCAAGTGTACTATGAAGGTGTTCTCCGTACAAATACAACGCTCAAATTATTAGCTGAGGATCAGAGTAAAGGTAAGACTGTAACTGCAGAGCGTGCTAAACAGATCGAAGGAGAGGCAAAATTGTTACGGGCCCACTATTATTTTCTATTATGGCGTGTATTTAAAAATATTCCAATTATAAATGAAAATACCTCAATTGAAGAGGCTAAAACTATTAAAAATGATCAGGATATTTTGCCGCTGATTGAAAGTGATTTGAAAACTGCTGTTGCGAATTTACCTTTGACAAAAATTAACAACGAGGCTGGACGAATGGACCAAAATGTGGCAAAATCATATTTAGGGAAATTTTACCTTTATCAGAAAAAGTATAAAGAAGCACTTGATTTGTTTAAGGCTGTCATTGCAGGAAAAGACATCACCACAATGCCTTACCAGGACAACTACGATGTACTGAAAGAAGACGGTCCTGAGGCAATTATGGTATCAAAGCATATAATTAACCCGGATGGTTCGGGAGATAATGCAAATGTTGGGGATATGTTGTCGGGTTTAAATGGTGGACCTGTTGGATGTTGTGGTTTTTATCAACCTTCCATAGACTTGGTTAATGCCTATAAAGTTGACGCGAATGGATTACCGTTGTTAGATGGATCTTATAGAAACAATCCGTATACTTCGGATATTCTTTTGACAGGAAAGGATCTTACTGATTATAAGGTGAATACAAATCTACAATTCGATCCTCGCCTTGATTATAATGTCGGAAGAAGAGGAGTCATGTATTTGGATTATGGTGTATTTCCCGGAGATCCTTGGTTGAGACGTGAGGATGGACAGCGACCACATGCTGGCCCCTTCTCTATTATAAAGACAATGATACCTAAAGCGCTATTTTCAGGACATACGGCGAATGATGGCACCTATGTTACAGATTTAGATGTAAATATTATTCGCCTCGCTGATGTTATATTAATGGCGGCTGAGTGTGAAGTTGAATTGAATAACCTTCCTGAAGCATTGAAGTATGTCAATGCTATTCGAATCAGGGCATCTAAATTGCCTGGAAAGCTGACAGATACAGGAGTTCCTGCTGCAAAATATAATGTGAAACCTTATCTCACTTTCACTGACCAAGATCAGGCTAGACGAGCAGTACGTTTTGAGCGTAGATTGGAGCTCGCAATGGAAGGACATCGTTTTTATGACCTTGTACGTTGGGGGATAGCGAAGGATGTAATTACAGCCTATTCGGCCTTCGAAGGAGGTATTCTTCCTACATTTAAAAATATCAACTTTACTCCCAATAAAAATGAAATCTTCCCGATTCCTCAAGTTGAAATCAATGCGAGTATGGGAAATCTAAAACAGAATCCCGGATACTAATTTTTTGTATTCGATTATTTACGCGGCCATCTAATCAGATGGCCGCATTTTTTGTTATGTTTACAGCAATGAAAAAATTTTTAAGTGCATTGTTGCTGTTGTGGTTTGTGTCAGTTGCTAGTTTCGTGACGAAGGCTCAGGGTTTTGAGGATGTTTATCAGCTATTTCAAGAATCTAAAATATTAAATGATCATTTTGTTGGTTTTTCTTTGTATGACCTAAATGCCAATAAATATGTCATGGATATAAATGGTAATAAGCATTTTACACCAGCTTCCAATACAAAGATGTATACTACCTATGCTGCTCTAGCACTTTTGGGGGATTCAATACCTGGTTTGGAGTATGTGGAACGTGGAGACTCGCTGCTTATTTGGGGGACAGGTGATCCGACGTTTTTGCATAATCGCTTAGATACCCGGGTGGTGTACAACTTTTTAAAAAATACGAATAAACGCATTTTTGTTGTGCCAGGGACAATGAAGAATAAGTTCTTTGCGCATGGTTGGGCGATGGAAGATTTTGAAGCTTATTATCAGCCTGAAATCAGTACATTTCCTATTTATGGCAATGTGGTCACTTTTCGACAAAAAGGTTATAATTATTTATCAACTTCTCCAGCTAGTTTTCAAAATTCACTGGATTTTTTGCCGGAACCTAAGGCAGGTGATTTTGAACTTTCCCGTTCATTTCGTGCAAATTCCTTTTGGATGTCCAAACGTCCCGTTCCGAACGGCTATGTCAATGAAGTTCCATTTATCTATTCTGATAGCTTATTTATTAAATTATTGTCGGATAGTCTAGGTAAATCCGTGACCTTATTGTCTTACCAAAAACCAAGCAATACCAAGATACTCTATTCCGGCAGTACCAAAAATTTAATCCGTGAAATGATGTTGCCAAGTGATAATTTTATTGCTGAACAATTTTTAATGATGTGTTCGTGGAAACAATTCGGTCAATTTGATACTTACTTGGTGCGGGACTGGATGAAGAATAACGTTTATAAATACTTTTCAGCTGAGGTTGCCATTTTTGATGGATCGGGCTTGTCGTCCTATAACAAAGTGACTCCGCAAAATAATGTCGATCTATTGGTCGTCTTGAAAAATAAGTTGCCGGATGAGAAGGAACGGTTTCGTCTTTTTCCGGCTGGAGGTGTAGATGGTACCCTGAAACGTACCTATAGCAAAGATCTCGGAGAACCGTTTGTTTTTGCTAAAACAGGAACGATTACATCTGTCTATAATCAAAGTGGTTATTTGATCACACGGACAGGAAGGCGCCTGGCATTTTCTTTTATGAACAATAATTATATAGATGATCGAGCAAGTGCAATTCGTAAAGAAATGGCTAAAATAATTACTTATATTCGTCAAACTTATTAAGCCAATTTAAATGGAAGCAATTGTAAAAAACAATAAAAAATTGATTCGTTCTTGGGCCATGTTCGATTGGGCCAATTCTGCATACAACCTTGTTATTACTTCCACGATATTCCCTGTTTACTATACCGCAATTACTACAACAAAAGAGCATGGTGATGTTGTTCGTTTCTTTGGGATTGAAGTCGTCAATACCGCACTTTCCAATTTTTCTTTGGCTTTTGCCTATCTGTTGATGTCTTTTTCTTTGCCCTTTATTTCTTCGTACGCTGATGCAAAAGGAAAAAAGAAACAGATTATGAAATTCTTCACTTATGTTGGCGCAGTTGCATGTATGTGTTTATTTTTTTTCAAACTTGAAACTTTGGAAATTGGTATCATCTGTTTTGTGCTAGCAGCGATGGGGTATATTGGCGGTGTTTTGTTCAATAATTCCTATTTGCCGCTTTTGGCGACAGTCGATCAGCAAGATAAGGTGAGTGCGCAAGGTTTTGCCTATGGTTATATTGGCTGTGTCACTTTACAGATTCTTTGTTTTGTAGTGGTGCTTAAGCCTGAATGGTTTGGTATTACAGATGCTTCACTACCGGCCCGTATATCGTTTCTAATGGTCGGATTGTGGTGGCTTGGGTTTTCAATGATTCCTTTTAAATACCTGCCTAAAATCGAAGCAACCGAGAATAACACAGGTAAGAGTTTCGTTCAGAATGTACGGGATGAATTCGGCCACGTTATCCAAAAGATCAAAGGTATTCCTGAAATAAAGCAGTTTTTGCCGGCTTTTTTCTTTTATGCAATTGGTGTTCAGACGTTGATGATTGTAGCCTCTTCTTTTGGGGAGAAAATTTTACATTTAGGCGCAGAAAGGTTGATTGCCACCATTCTTCTCATTCAGCTCGTAGCTATCTTAGGTGCATTTCTAATGTCTTATTTATCTACACTTTTTGGGAATATTAAGGTGTTGATCGTTGTGGTGATGATCTGGATCGGCATCTGTATTTCGGCCTTTTATTTATCTACCCCACTTCAGTTTTATATCATTGCTGCATTGGTCGGTTTAGTTATGGGCGGGATTCAGTCCTTATCGCGTTCAACCTATTCTAAATTAATTCCGACCGATATCAAAGATACGACTGCTTTCTTCTCTTTTTATGACGTCACAGAAAAAGTTGCCATTGTCATTGGATTATTCTCATTCGGGTTTATAGAACAGGTTACACACAATATTCGATATTCGGCATTGGTTCTTTCTTTATTTTTTGTAATTGGATTGTTACTTTTGATCCGGATATTAGTATCCAATAAATCTTAATTTTATTGATTGAATTGCATATGAAAGTAGAACTTTTTGTTCCTTGTTTTATAGATCAGCTTTACCCTGAGACCGCTTTTAATACGGTTCGTTTATTAGAAAAGGTCGGCTGCGAGGTTGTCTATAATCCTGAGCAGACATGCTGTGGCCAGCCTGCCTATAATGCTGGATTTTGGGATGATGCAAAACAGGTCGGACGGAAGTTTTTAGGTGATTTCTCGGGAGATCATGTGATTATTTCTCCTTCGGCGTCCTGTACTGGTATGGTACGACATGCCTATAATGATTTATTCGCAAATTCGGCAGATTCCCATCAATGCCATAAAATACAGCAACAGGTTATGGAAATCTCTGATTTTTTAGTAAACGTGCTAAAAAAAGAGTATTTTGGAGCTGAGCTTGAGGGTGTTGCGGTGTACCACGATTCTTGTTCGGCTTTGCGGGAGTGCAAGATTAAAGAGGAACCACGGAAATTATTGAGTAAGGTCTTAGGTTTGGAGATGGTGGAGGTGAAAGATAGCGAGACATGTTGTGGGTTTGGGGGTAGTTTTGCCGTTAAATTCGAAGGAATATCCGCAGCAATGGCTGAGCAAAAAGTGCGCAATGCACTTGATCTGAATGCGGATTATATTATTTCCACTGATTCATCTTGTTTGCTACAGCTTCAATCTTATATCGATAAACATAAATTACCCATTCAGACGCTGCACCTCGTTGATGTGTTGACTACTGGCTGGGGAAATATTTAAATAACACATTAAATCTAAACACATGAATTCAAGAAGAGATTTTCTTAAAAACCTTGCACTAGCGTCTGCTGGTATAGCATTAGCTCCCTCTTTGGAGAGTTTTGCGGTAGCAAAGAAAGATTGGTTTGACATTTCCTTGGCTGAATGGTCATTGCATAAATCCTTGTTCAAGGGAGATTTGAACAATTTGGATTTTCCGGTATTAGCTGCCAAAAAATACGGTATCTACGGGGTGGAATATGTAAATCAGTTTTTTAAGGATAAGGCTAATGATAATAACTACCTTACTGAGCTAAATATGCGTGCAAAAGATAATGGTGTACGTAATGTACTCATTATGATTGATGGTGAGGGAAATCTCGGTGATGAAGATGAAACAAAGAGAAAACAAGCCGTGCAAAACCATTATAAGTGGATTTCTGCAGCTAATTTCTTAGGTTGTCATGCAATCCGTGTCAATGCGGCTGGAAAAGGGACTCCTGAGGAAGTAAGTAAACGTGTTGTTGAAAGTTTAACAACGCTATCTGATATTGGTAAAAAAGCAGGAATCAGTATTATTGTGGAAAACCATGGTGGTATCTCTTCGCATGGTGACTGGTTGGCCAATACATTAAAAGCAGTAGGTAGTAAGTATTGTGGAAGTTTACCTGATCTTGGTAATTTCTATGAGTATGATCGTTATCAAGGTGTGACGGATCTAATGCCTTATGCACATGGTGTGAGTGCCAAAACACATGATTTTGATGCCAATGGAAATGAAACGCAAATTGACTATGAGCGTATGTTGAAGATTGTTAAAAAAGCAAAATTCAAAGGTTATGTGGGGATCGAATATGAGGGAAGTAAGTTGAGCGAAGAAGAGGGTATTTTTGCTACTAAAAAATTACTTGAACGTTTGCGCCCTTTGATTTAATATTTAACTAGCCGAGTTCTTTCCATTTCCTGAAAAGAACTCGGCTAGTTAAATAGGTTTTAATTGAAGTGTTGCTCGGATGCAACAACGAAAAAAACTGCCGTCCATTCGTTAGAAACCTATTAAAATCTTCACTATCTTGCTTGAGTATATGAAGACGAGTGAACAACCTCTTTCTTTGTGTAGAGGATCATCGGATTTTTCCGTTTACCGATGGTATATTTTATAAATGGAAATCGCACTACCTTATTTTGAAAAATAACGACTAAAAAAACATGAATTTTGAAAAAAATGCAGTTCTTGAAACCCATTTGCAAAAAGTAGGGGCGGAACATGTATTGGTACAAGGGCATCCTGCCGGCTTGTTTGTATTATTCTTCACAGAGATGTGGGAGCGTTTTAGCTATTATGGTATGCGGGCGCTGTTGGTAAATTTTCTGGTTTCTACCATTGCCCAACAAGGATGGGGTTGGACCAACTCCGAGGCCATGAAGCTTTATGGTTTGTACACCGGGATGGTGTTTTTAACGCCACTGTTCGGCGGGATTATAGCCGATCGCCTAACAGGATATAAAAAATCCATTATGGTCGGAGCCATAATTATGACGCTGGGACATATCGCTATGGCTTTAGAGGGATTTAATAAAAGCTTCTTTTTGGTGGGTTTGGTGTTGATTGTTTTGGGAAATGGATTGTTCAAACCCAATATTTCTTCGATGGTAGGGAAATTATATCCGGATAAAGGCGGTAAAAAGGATGCGGGTTATACCATCTTTTATATGGGCATCAACGGGGGAGCGTTTTTAGGAATGATGCTATGCGGTTATATTGGTGAAAAGATCGGCTGGCATTATGGCTTTGGGCTTGCCGGAGTATTTATGTTTTTGGGAATGTTGCAGTTCTATTTTGCACAACCCATTTTCGGAAAAATTGGAAATACACCCGAGAAGCGAGACGAGTTAACCGATATTGCGGCCGGTCAAGAAGAAAATCCAAAGCATATTGTTCGTGATCGTTTGCTGGTAATAGCCATTTTTATGTTGTCAAGTATTGTTTTCCATTTAGCTTTTGAGCAAGCAGGTGGCTCGATGACGATCTTTGCGAAAAATTATACACAACGGGTATTGAGTGGTGAAGTGGCGGTTTTATTTAAATGGTTGGATGCTGCATTGACGGTGTTGCCGATTGTGGTAATTACCGGAGTACTGTTTGTTTTAGCAAAGAAAATCGTACGTAAATACCCTATGATCATACTTTTTTCGAGTATTTCTTTTGTGATCATTTGGTCTTTGTGTCTTTGGAAAGTTTATCGGGAATATTATGGTATGAATTCAGAAGTTACTGTATCCTGGTTTCCGATGTTAAATTCTTTCTTTATCATTACGCTGGCCACATCATTTAGTAAGATATGGGAGAAAGTATGGAATCCTTCTGGTCCAATTAAGTTTGCCATGGGACTGACATTGGTTGGGATTGGTTTTGCAGCTTTATCCATTGGAAGCTCTGAGATTCCTACCGGTGCAAAGACGGCCTCTGTTAGTATGATCTGGTTGGTGTTGGCGTACTTTTTTCATACAGTGGGCGAATTATGTATTGGTCCGGTCGGACTTTCTTATGTCAGTAAACTATCGCCCAAAAAATTCCTGGGCTTATTGTTTGGTTTTTGGTTTTGTGCCAATGCCATAGCTAATTTTATAGGGGGCTTCATTGGGTCATATATTGATAAGATTACAGAATCTCATTCCATGTCATATTTCTTTGCTGTATTTACAGTAATTCCTATGGTGGCTGCTGTATTTCTTATTCTGGGTAACAAAAAAATAAAAAAGATGATGCATGGAATTGATTAATTCATAGAAAAATAGTGTATCTTCAAGCGATTTTTATCAAAATAAAAACAAAACCTGAGTTATAAAACAATTATTGAAATTATATGAATCAAGAAAAAGATCAAGTTCTTGTAGCACATCTTGCTAAGCAGGGGATCGATGACAAGATGGTAAATGGGCATCCTGCCGGATTATTTGTGCTATTCTTTACAGAGATGTGGGAGCGGTTTAGTTACTACGGTATGCGGGCATTGTTGACCTTATTTTTAATAAGTTCCCTTGCTGATGGGGGATGGGAATGGAGTAATGAACGTGCCATGAAACTTTACGGTTTATATACTGGTTTTGTCTATTTAACCCCATTGATCGGTGGAATGATTGCCGATAAGCTAACCGGTTTTAAGAAGGCGATTTTGATAGGCGCTTTGGTAATGACTTTGGGGCACTTGTCTATGGCATTTGAGGGCGTGAATTCCAATTTCTTTTATCTTGGTCTTGTGTTAATGATTTTGGGTAACGGGATGTTTAAACCGAATATTTCTTCCATGGTAGGAAATCTTTATCCAGATCAAAGTCCTAAAAAAGATGCAGGGTATACCATATTTTATATGGGCATCAATGCGGGTTCATTTTTGGGAATGCTTCTATGTGGTTATATCGGCGAAAAAATTGGTTGGCATTATGGTTTCGGGCTTGCTGGAGTATTTATGTTCTTTGGGATGTTGCAATTCTATTTTGGACAAAAAATATTTGGAATTATCGGAGATTCACCTAAAGCACTTCAGGCTTTCCATGAAAAAAAGATCAAAAATCACGAAGAGGAGGAGGAGGTCATTCCTGCACATGTTGTCCGTGATAGGTTAATCGTTGTCACCATATTTATGTTGGCTAGTGTGGTTTTCTTTCTGTCTTTTGAACAGGCGGGCGGATCCATGTCTATCTTTGCAAAGGATTATACACAAAGGGTCCTGTCTGGAAGTTCGGCAGTGACATTTAAATGGATTGATACTATTTTGACTATTGTGCCTATCGTTATTGTGACGATCGTCCTAACAGCATTGGCTAGAAAAATATATAAACAGTATCCATTGACTATTTTATTTACCGCTGTCTCATTTGGTATCATTTGGTGCTTGGGCTTATGGAAAGTTTTTCGAGAAATTGGAATAACCGGATCGGAAGTTGGGGCCTCATGGTTTCAGATATTGAATGCATTTTTTATTATTTCACTGGCATCGTCATTTAGCAAATTCTGGGAGAAGATATGGAACCCTTCGGGACCAGTTAAGTTTGCGCTAGGTTTAATATTGGTGGGAATTGGATTTGCAGCATTAGCTTATGGGGCAAGTGAGATTCCTCAAGGAGCAAAGACAGCGTCTGTCAGTATGATTTGGCTGGTGATCGCCTATTTCTTTCATTCAGCAGGGGAGCTTTGTCTTTCACCTGTTGGCTTGTCTTATGTTAGTAAGCTTTCCCCAAAGAAATTTTTAGGGCTTCTTTTCGGTTGCTGGTTCTGTGCTTCGGCAATTGCCAATTTTATCGGTGGATTTTTAGGCTCATACATTGATCGCATTACAGAAGAACATTCGATGTCCTATTTCTTTATGATATTTGCAATAGTTCCTGGGGTTACGGCATTGCTATTAATTGTCTTCAATCCAATATTGAAAAAAATGATGCATGGGATCAACTAATCAGGATCGATAGCATCATAAAAAAAGGGCTAATCAATACACTGATTGGCCCTTTTTTATCTCTTTTACTTTTCTGTTGATGCTTATTTATGTTTATTCTTCCACTTTTAGAAGTAGCTTATCGATGCGATGTCCATCCATATCAAGCACTTCGAAAATTAGATTTTTAAATCGGACACGTTCGCCTTCTTCGGGTACGTGATCTAATCTTAGAAACACGAGGCCTCCTACAGTGGTTACGTTACTAATCTCATCTTCGTCTTCTTCGGAAAGACCGATTTCAAATTCATCCAAAAGATCCTCAATCTGATATTGTCCGTCGACAACATAATCGCCGTTTTCCAATTGACGTATTGTCGGACGGGCACTTAGGTCGCTTTCTGTGATGTTGCCGACCAAATCGCCAACGATATCCCGTAAAGTAATAATTCCCTGTGGTGACCCATACTCATCAATGACAACCGCTTGATGGATACTGGAGGTACGCAAGGTATTCATAATGCTATACGATGAACTGAATTCGTTAACAAACTTGATCGGTAACATAAGTGTTTTGAGATCAAATGCTTCGTTCTGGAGGCATTGACGGAGTAATGATTTTACATGAACAACGCCTTTAATATTGTCGAGGCCACCTTCACAGACCGGGTAGATGGAATGATCGTTGTCTAAAATGATCTTTCTGTTTTCTTCAAAGGAATCTTCCAGATCCAAAAAAACAATGTTTTTGCGGTGAGTCATTAGGTTGACCGCTTTTTTGTCCCCTAAACTCAACAGACGGTCGACGATATCGTGCTCAATACCTTCGATGACGCCACTGTCGACACCTTCGTCTACTAATGCCTTAATTTCTTCTTCTGTGACACTATTGCCGCTGCTCTTGATATTGAGTATTTTGACAATAAACTCCGTCGACATACTGAGTAGCCATACAAATGGCCGAACGATTTTGCTAAGCAGGTTCATCGGGTAAGCAATCAGCATCGCGTACTTCTCCGGAATAGCCATACCGATACGTTTGGGGACCAGTTCACCAAGCACCAACGAAAAGTAGGTGATGATAAAGACGACAATGATAACGGCGAGCTGTTCACTATAGGGGGCTATGATACTGGATTTATTAAAGATCTCTACGAGGTAAGATGAAATACTGCCGCCAGAAAAGAATCCGGTTAGGATGCCAATAAGGGTAATGCCTATTTGTACAGTGGATAGAAAGCTGTTGGGCGATTCTTTTAGGTTTAGCGCTATTTTTGCAGCGGCATTGTTTTTATCGCTTTCAGCCTGTAGCCTTGCCTTTCTGCTGGATACGATGGATATTTCTGATGCCGATAGTATTCCGTTTAGAATAATCAGGACTAAAATAATAATTGCTTCGGTAAGCATAATGAGTTGAAAAAGTTGTTTGCTAGGCTAATTTACGGAAAAGACCGGCCAAATAGTAGGATTATTCTGATTATGTCGAGCATTCATAAAAAAAGCCGTATATCTTTCAATACGGCTTTTATGATAATAAGCGTGTTTTTTCAATTACATTCCACTATCATCTAACATAAAGGTATTTTTCTTGGTTTTCCATTTTCCTTTTGTGAAATCAGGGAATTCCAACGTTTTATTTCCTTTTGCAATAGACTCGGTAGATAATGGGAATACAGCACTCATGGTTACTGAATCATACACGTCAATTGGAGTCTGTACTTTTTGTTTTACAGCCTGAATGAACGCATTGAATACGAACCAGTCCATACCGCCATGACCAGAACCGTTTGCTACCTCTTCATATTTTTTCCAGATTGGGTGATCGTATTTCTTTACCCATTCGTCTGCAGAATCCCAGGTGTGTGGTTTGGATTTACCCTCGATGTGAATACCTTTGGCAACATCCATCCAAATACCGTCTGTTCCTTGTACGCGGAAACCGATAGAGTAAGGTCTTGGTAAGTGTGTATCATGCGTTAATAACATGGTTTCTCCATTCGCACATTGTAACATCGTTTGAGTGATATCACCATTTTTGTAATTGATCTTACCGTTAGGATGTCCCGGGGAAACTTTATTGACATAGGCTGCCAATCCACGGGCTTTACTTGAGTACGAAGTGATATGAGTGAATCTGTTCCCCTTGTTGATATCTGCAAATTGCATAATTGGACCTAAACCGTGTGTAGGGTATAGATCACCATCTTGGTCGATATTGAACTGTGTACGCCATTGTGCCTCAGAAATCGCTTTCGGACCATATTCAACGCCATGGCCATAATAGGCTTTTCCGTCATTGAATAATACTTCGCGTAAATCGTGTTGATAACCGCCTTCCAGGTGCAACAATTCACCAAATAGTCCTTGTCTGTGCATATTCAATACCGCAAGTACATCACGACGGAAGGCAACATTTTCTAGGGTCATGTAAGGTTTTCCAGTTTCTTCGGATGCTTTCACAATATCCCAGTGATCTTGTAGCGTTAAACCTGCAATAACCTCGCAACCCACGTATAGACCAGCTTTCATTGCATCAATAGCTTGGTTTTTGTGGAATTGCCAAGGCGTTGCAATAATGACAGCATCTAATTTTTCATTGCTTAACATCTTTTTGTAAGCATCAACTCCACCAGTATACTCTTTTGGAAGTTTGGTGCCTTTTGCGTTGAATTGTTTACGGCATTGTGCTAGAGATTCTTCCTGGGTGTCACAGACAGCCACAATTTCTAGATCATCTCTGTTTAGGGCAATTTGAACGTGATTACGTCCTCTAAGGCCTACGCCAATAAAACCGATTTTTATTTTCCCATTTGTTTGAGCAAATAATTCTGTACTTGAAAGGACACCGATTCCAGCTGTAGTGATGGCAGTCGATTTTATGAAATTTCTTCTATCCATTGTTTTGAGATATAAGGAGTTTGTATATTAGTTATTTACTTGTTTGAAAACAGTCTTTAAGACTGGCTACTATTAACAAATATATTATTTCATTTGGGATAAATGAAAGTGCAAACGTTTGCTTAATTTTATTAAATTTCATGCAAACGTTTGATTGAAATAAAAATTATCATTTATTAATTCAATTTGTGATATTGCAAGCACATTGATGATTTAAAAAACATAGTTTAATGTCTGATTTTAACCAATTAGTAGTAGAGAACGCAGCAAAACAATTCACATTAGAAGGAGATATCATTTCAGTGCAACCGTTTGGTTCTGGCCATATCAATGATACTTATCGCGTAGTTACTACTGTATATAGCGGTGTATCGCATTTATTACAACGTATTAATCACCATGTTTTTCCGAACGTGGATGGATTAATGCACAATATTGAGATTGTCACCAAGCATCTTAGTAAGAAAGTTAAAGTCGCTGAAGGAAAAAGAATCAGCGACTATGTATTGACAATAGTTCCTACAAAAGATGGGAAATTATATATAAAAGATAGTCAGGGTAATTATTGGCGCATGTTTATTCTCATAGAGGATACCAAAAGCTATGATATTGTAGAGACTGAAGTACAGGCAGCGGAAGGTGGTCGTGCTTTTGGTTTGTTTCAAAAGCAGCTATCGGATTTAAATGCCTCATCGATCGTTGAGGTACTTCCTAACTTTCATAATATAGAGTTTAGACTCGAAAATCTTCGAAAAGCAATCGCTAATGATGTCTGTCAACGCGTAGCGTCGGTGAAAGACAAATTGGATTTTATCTTTAGTCGTGAAGATCGAATGAAAACCATTCTTGAACTTGGTAGTAAGGGGGAGCTTCCGCTGCGTATTACACATAATGATACCAAGTTTAATAATGTATTGTTAGATCGCCAGGATAAGATGCAATGTGTGATCGATTTAGATACCGTCATGCCGGGCTATGTGGCATACGACTTTGGAGATGCTATTCGGACGATTATTAACCCCGTTGCTGAGGATGAGAAGGATGTTTCGAAAATTCTGCTAAATCTTGCTTTGTATAAAGCATATGCCGAAGGTTATTTGGAGGAAGCGAATGACTTCTTGACAACTTTGGAGAAAGAAACATTGGTAGATGGAGCCTTCTTATTGCCATATATGCAAGGAGTACGTTTCTTAACGGACTATTTGGAAGGAGACCATTACTACAAGACTAAATATGACGACCATAATCTTGTGCGTACAAATACGCAACTGAAATTGGTTGAGGAGATGGAAAAGAATGAAGCATTTATGCGTAAGGTAGTTTTTGATTGCATTTAACAATTTTATACCTTTAATCATATTGAGAAGCTTCGATCGCGTAGATGAAGCTTCTTTTTTCTGTAAAAAAAATATTCGAATGAAAAAACTAACCATTTTGCCTATCGCAGCAGAGCTGACCAATACACTAGATTATCATACTTTGTCGAAGCTCTTGAGCAATCTTGAATCGCATTCTTTGGAGTTTAATAATTGGAGCGAATCTTTCCCGTATAAACCTGAGGTACAATTTAAGATTGGCTACACCCGGGAGTATCTAGTGTTGCAATATGATGTCATCGAAGAACAACTTCGGGGTAATTATTCCGATACAAATCAAAATGTATGGGAAGATAGTTGTGTGGAGTTCTTTATTTCATTTGATGGACGCAAACATTATTATAATCTTGAATTTAATCTAATTGGAACGGGCCTTATCGGTTATGGCCCTGCCGAAAAGGCGAGTAGAAATCGGTTGGACATTGCAACAATAGAACAGGTGCGTACTTACTCTTTAATTGAGCGTAATGGTTCCGATAAGCGGTGGAGTATGATTGAGGTCATTCCACTTGCTGTATTTCAGTTTGACGATCTTGTAGAGCTGAAAGGTAAACTGATACATGGGAATTTTTATAAATGTGGCGATCATCTCAAACAACCACATTTTATCTCTTGGAATAAAATAGAAAACCCAACTCCTAACTTCCATCTCCCCGAGTTTTTTGGAGAAATGGTCTTTGGTTAGGAGTTGAGTAAAAAAGGTGATGCTTATTGGTAAACAGATTCTTTTTTGAATTTCTTTGCCAATAAAGCATATACTAATACACGGTATTTATTTTTATTGGATTTACCAATAGCGGTAATAACCTCCTCTAATGCTTTGTCTAGCTCAGGGCCGTCTTTTAGCCCTAGTTTTTTGATTAAGAAATTTTGTTTGATACGGTTCAGTTCTTCGGGATCTGATGCAGCGACGGTTTCGGAGTCTGCATTGTAAATGGAAGGTCCTATTCCTTTTGTTACTTTTGCAATAAATGCTTCATCTAATGATAAGCCTAGCTTTTTGGATTCTGCAACATATGCAGCAATTTTTTCATCTAATTTGCTCATAATTATGTAAGTGATTTAATTGTAGGTAGTTAAGTTAGGTAAAAAAGTCGATAAACAAAATTATTCTTTTGTTCCGGGAAAGAATGTTACATTTGCAGTCTTGATAAGTGCCGTTAATTAAAATGTGGAAAAATTCAGCTAATTATTCTTGGTAATTGTTGTAAGTTACATTTTTATAAGTTATCTTTGCACCTCAATAATTGAATATACGTAATCATAATAATAATGAAAAAAGATTTGCATCCTTCAAATTACAGATTAGTTGTATTTAAAGATATGTCAAATGACTATGCTTTTATTACAAAATCTTGTGTTGATACTAAAGAAACTATCACATGGGAAGATGGTAATGAGTATCCAGTTGTAAAACTAGAGATCTCTCATACATCACACCCTTTCTATACAGGTAAAATGAAATTGGTTGATACTGCTGGTCGTATCGACAAATTCCGTAACCGTTACAACAAAAAATAATTGTAGCAGATCTGTATATTACAATATTAAGAACTCGATAAATATAATTTGTCGAGTTTTTTTTGTTATTTTTAATTTGTGAAAATCTTCTTTACAGATTGCTTTGATTCGATCCAGTTGTTGGATAAGCTTAGCTCCCCATTAACTACTTTTGATAGAAAGAGTCTTTATCCATTTACTTTCGTGAAATCTTGCTTGGACCTTCGGGTTGGTATACTGACTTTACGGGAGAAATGGCAAAAATTAGCTTTAGCATTTGATGTACACTATATTGCCGCTCATTCGAACGAAGAGGGGATTATTTGGCTGTCTGAGAACGTTATCCCGTCAGTAGTATTATTGCAGGCTATACAGCGCTTGGGTATAGGAGAGGTCCTTGTACAGGGTGGATACGTTATCGCTTGTTGTTATGCACGTATGGGTTCTTATCGTGTACAAGAGATTGATACGTCAGTGGATCTACTAAAGGGGGTAGAAGATCTGTTTTTGCTTACAGGAACTGAAATAACAAGTGATTTCAATCTGCTGGTACAAGATGTTCAGTCGTCCAGTATAGCTGTGACGAATCAATTGTTAGGAAATGACCTTTATGTAGCCGATCGTGTTAGCGTGGAGTGTGCTACGATCAATACCCTCCAAGGCCCCATATATATCGATGAAGATGTTACAATTATGGAGGGAGCGCATTTGCGTGGTCCATTGTACCTTGGTAAAGGAGCTGTTGTGAAAATGGGCGCCACGATTTATGGCAATGTTTCGATAGGGAAGCAGAGTGTCATTGGGGGAGAGATCGGGAATTCGGTTATAGGTGATTTTTCGGCCAAGGGGCATCATGGTTATCTAGGTTGCTCGGTGATAGGGGATTGGTGTAACTTAGGGGCTGGTACCTCTAATTCCAATTTGAAGAATAACTTAAAGACCGTTTCAATTTACGATTATGCATTGGACGGTGTTCGGGATACAGGTCTGTTAAAATGCGGAGCCTTTATTGGAGACTATACGCGCCTTGGTATCAATTCGGCTTTAAATACAGGTACGGTAATTGGAATTGCAAGCATGCTAGCAGATACAAGTTTTTATGCTAAATTTGTACCGTCATTTGCTTGGGTGTTCGACGGAGGTGTGCAAACTTATGAATTTGATAAGTTTATGGCATATTTGGAGACGCTGTATGCATCAAAAGGGGAAGAGCTCACGGAGCAGATTAAAGATAAATTGAATCAACTTAACAAAAAATATAATTAAATCGTAAAATCATGCGTAAAAAAATCGTAGCTGGTAATTGGAAAATGAATTTAGACTATCAATCAGGATTGAGCTTGTTTTCTGAAATTATCAATATGGCCAAAGATGAAGTGATTGGAAACCAAGAATTGGTTGTTTGTAGCCCATTTATTCATTTGTCAAGCCTTGGGCAATTGTCGAAAAATGTTGCAAATGTAAATATCGGTGCACAGAATATTCACCAAGCTGAGTCCGGAGCCTATACAGGTGAGATTTCGGCTTCACAGGTAAAATCAGTAGGCGCTTCACATGTTATTTTGGGGCACTCTGAAAGACGTGCTTATTTTGGTGAGACTGATGCATTGTTGGCATCTAAAGTGGATATTGCATTAAAACATGATTTAACACCAATATTCTGTATTGGAGAAACAAGAGAAGAACGCGAATCTGGAGCTTTCTTTGATGTGATCAAAACACAATTGACAGATGGATTGTTCCACTTGTCTAAAGAAGCTTTTGCATCTGTGGTATTGGCATATGAGCCAGTTTGGGCAATTGGTACTGGCTTGACAGCTAGTCCTGAGCAAGCACAGGAGGTTCATAAATTTATCCGCGAGGTGCTAGCTGATCAATATGGTCAGGAGATTGCTGATAATACAAGTATTCTGTATGGAGGGTCTTGTAATCCAGGTAATGCAAAAGATTTGTTTGCTCAAGCCGACATCGATGGTGGTTTGATAGGAGGGGCTTCTTTAAAATCGAGAGATTTTATTGATATCGCTAAAGTATTTAACGGCTAATTTTTAGAAATGAAATACGTAGAGGTTATCTTTCAAATGCGATCAGGTGAAGAATGGCAGAAGGATTTGTTGATATCTGATTTGGCTGATATTGGCTTTGATACTTTTGAGGATACCGAATCTGGATTTGCAGCTTATATTTCAGCTGCAAATCTTGACTTGCAAGCATTAGAAACTTTGATGCTTCAACCTTATGAAGGCCTAGAGGTCGATTATAAGATACAGGAAATAGAAAACCAGAATTGGAATAAATTGTGGGAAAGTAATTTCAACCCAATTGAGGTGGGGGGGCAATGCTATGTGCGTGCAACTTTTCATGAGGCAAAACCTGAGTTTCCCTATGAAATCATTATAGATCCGAAGATGTCTTTTGGCACGGGCCATCATCAAACAACTTCGATGATGCTTCAGTATATTTTGGAGAATGATTTTAATGGCAAGCAGGTTTTGGACATGGGCTGCGGTACAGGGATTCTGGCCATTTTGGCATCAAAAAAAGGTGCTAATTCTGTGTTGGCGGTGGATTATGATGAAATATGTGTCGAAAGTGTGATCGAAAATAGGGCACTCAATCATGTTGAGCATATTGAGGCGCTCTGTGGATCTTACGAAGTATTAACAGGTCGGGTCTTTGATGTGATTTTGGCAAATATTAATCGTAACATTCTTTTAGAACAATTACCTCAGTATGCATTAAGCATTCGAACAGGGGGTGAGCTGTACCTAAGCGGTTTCTATGAGCAGGAAGATTTAGCAATCTTAAGCGATGCGGCGACGTCATTAGGTTTTGAGTTTATCTCCAATAAAGTTTTAAATAATTGGTGTGCAGCCAAGTTTGTGAAGCGATAATTTAGCTATGCGGATTCATTTTATAGCAATAGGTGGTAGTGTGATGCATAACCTTGCTATTTCATTGGCAAAACAAGGGCATCAAGTGACAGGTTCTGACGATCAGATCGTAGAGCCTTCCCGTTCCCATTTGATTGAAGCAGGCTTGCTTCCCAATCAATTGGGCTGGTTTGCGGAAAAAGTGACGGAGGATATTGATGCTGTGATCTTGGGTGCTCATGCCCAGGCAGATAATCCTGAATTAAAGCGAGCACAGGAATTAGGTCTTAAAATTTATTCTTTTCCAGAATTTATACAAGAGCTTTCACAGGATAAAATCCGGGTGGTTATCGCTGGAAGTTACGGTAAGACAACCATAACGAGCATGGTGATGCACGTTATGCGATTTCTAGGAAAAGAATTTGACTATTTGGTAGGGGCTCAATTAAGGGGCTTTGATAAGTTGGTCGATATTACTAAGCATAATAAGATTATTATTATCGAAGGAGATGAATATGTTTCATCCAAGATTGATCCGAAGTCTAAGTTTTTGTATTATAAACCGAATATAGCCTTAATTTCGGGTATTGTATGGAACGAGTTTAACTCGAAGATATCACAAGAGGAATATATTAAACAATTTGAAGATTTTATTGACTCAATTCCGCCTAAAGGTACCTTAATTTATAATAAGGAAGATGTTGTGTTACAGAAGGTTCTCCAAGATACGAAAGATTGTAAGATCAATAGACATGGCTATAAGATTCCTGATTATACAATTAATAAGGGGGTAACTTATATCAATACACCGGATGGAGATGTTCCTTTGCAGGTGTTTGGTAAGCACAACCTATCTAATATTGCTGGGGCCTATACGATCTGCGAATGGCTGGGGATCAAAAAGAAAGAGTTCTTTGAGGCAATAAAAAGTTTTAATACTTCGATTCGTTATTTGGAGTTTGTTGCAAGCTCGGAAGGATCGGTGGTTTATCAGGATTATGCCTGTAATGCGGATAAAGTGAAGTCAAGTATTCACGCCGTGAAAGAGCAATTTCCTAATCAGAAATTGGTCACAATTATCGAATTAAACTCGTATGATAGTTTAGATTCTTCCTTTTTGTTACAATATGCAAACTCGATGAAAGAGTCGGATGTCTCTGTGGTCTACGTGAATATAAATTCTTGTAAAGAACTTAATAAAGATATCGAAAGTGTCCCAAATAATATTAAGGATAATTTTAATAATCCTGATTTAGAGGTTGTTGTAAGTTTAGACGGACTCTATTCATTTTTAGATGGTGTCAAATCAAAGGGCTACAATTTACTTCTTATGAGTTTAAATAATTATAATGGGGTTAATTTGTCCGTGCTGGCTGATCGGTTTTTTAGAGATTTTTAGAGAAAAAATTATAATTTAATGTAAATTAAATTGTAATTTATTATTTTTGTTTAAAATATCTACCAGATGAATGCATTAGGAAAAAAAATCAGATTACTTAGACACCAAAAGGGGTGGAGTCAAGAGGATGTTGCAAAACGATTGGATATCTCAATCCCAGCATTTTCTAAAATTGAAACAGGGATTACAGATGTGAATTTGTCTCGCCTGAATCAAATCTCAAAATTATTCAATTTGACAGTTGTTCAACTTTTATCTACTTCTGATTCTGAAGAAGACAAAGAGTATGTAAATGAGGTGAATGCTTTGACGCAAAAATTACAACAACGCGATAGCGAAGTAATTGAATTGCAGAAAAAGGTTATTGATCTTTATGAGCAATTGCACAAAAGATAAGGCATATTAAAATTGTTACCGAAAAGGCAATCCAAAGGGTTGCCTTTTTTTGTTTATGCAACTTTATTTTGGTCAAAAGTGATTTTGTTTTTGTTTCTTTGTAAGTATTTTATCAAAAAAATAAAGGTTGATTATTTATGGGGAGATTAAACGGGGATATTACGACTAGCCCGTCGACTGATTTTTTTAAGTCAAATGTATTGGGACAGCGTTCAGGGCTTTTTGTCCTTTTCTTTACAGAAATGTGGGAACGTTTTTCGTTCTACGGGATGCGTGTACTCTTAATGCAGTTTTTAACTGCTGCAGTTATTCAAGGTAGTCCTTTCTCGGGATGGTCTTGGACTGCACAACAAGCTGGAGCACTTTATGGAACCTATGCCATGATGCTCTATTTAACTCCTATTATAGGAGGGATTATAGCGGATAAATATATTGGATCGCGTAAAGCTGTGATCATCGGTTCGGCGATTATGACGCTTGGCCATGCTGCCATGGCCTTTGATACTTCGATTATGTTTTTCCTTGGTTTAGTGTGTCTAGTTATCGGAACGGGTTTCTTCAAGCCTAACATGCCATCTATCTTAGGTGAGATGTATAAAGATCTGCCAGAAAAAAAAGACGGAGCTTATACCATATTTTATATGGGGGTCAATGCCGGTGCTTTCTTTGGTATGATGCTATGTGGATATATTGCCGAAACTTATGGCTGGCATTGGGGATTCGGTTTGGCTGGTATCTTTATGCTTTTGGGAACACTGCAGTTTGTTTTCGCAAAACCACTCATGGGAAATCTTGGTGTTTTAAATAAGTCCACCTCTGGGGAGCATAAAGTTATCGCTGAGGATACGGATACAAGAAATCCATTTACCATACGGGATTATGTATTGATCGCGATAGTTTCTATTATTGGTTTTGTATACGCTTTTAATGACCCCTTGTCTAAAAATGGGATTCGTGATGTGTTTGCTGCGTTGGATACGCCGTTTCTAAGAGGGCAGTATATAATGGTCATTGTGGCGTTGATTCTCTTTATTTATCTTGTTGTTACGCGGATATTGCGTTACGACAAAGTGGTGCGGGATCGGATGTTCGCAGTTGTGCTGTTGGCTTTTTTCTTGGTCTTCTTTTTTATGAGCTTTGAGCAGGGAGCAACTTCATTAGTTCTTGTGGCTAGAGATAATATTGATAGATCACTTACTGGTGCTGCATTGACGACCTTTAATGTGGTAAATGGTTTATTGACGATTGTACCGCTTTCAATTATCTCTTGGGTTCTGATTAAATTGGCAAAAGTAACCTGGAACAAAATTGCCATTTCAAATATCGTATTGTTTATCTGTTTTGGGTTGATTTGGGGAGCAGTAATCTGGATGTTGTACAATGAATTCAATAAAGAAGCATCAGAAATCAAAGTTTCTTGGTTCTCTATTCTAAACTCATTTTTTATTATTGCACTTGCCTCTTCGGTATCCAAAATTTGGGAGTCGAAGTATAATCCATCGGCGGCCTTTAAATATGGCTTTGGACTGATCTTGGTTGCGATAGGATTTTTGATTATTGGATTAGGATCAATAGGAATAAGTCAGGGGACAAAAATTTCGATGGTGTTTTTGGTGCTGACCTATTTGTTCCATACGTTGGGTGAATTATTTATTTCGCCTGTAGGTTTATCTTATGTGTCGAAATTGGTGCCTGCGCGCATGCTTGCATTTATGTTTGGCATCTGGTACTTGGCAATCGCTATTGCGCAGAAACTTGCTGCAGCATTGGGGGGACAAGTGGAGACCATTCAAGAGGAACACTCCTTGAGTTACTTCTTCTTCTTATTTACAGCAATTCCTGCCTTAGCAGGCCTGTTAGTAATGCTGTTTAATCCATTGATTAAACGATTGATGCACGGAATTAAATAACAAATATATAAGCTTCTTTTACGAAAGAAGCTTTTTTGATTAATATAAATTAGTATGGAGGTTAGTACAAGGGAATCGCTAGAAGAGATTCAAAATTTTGACGGAAAGTACCCAAAGCAAATCTGGAGTTTGTTTTTTTCCGAGATGTGGGAAAGGTTCTGTTTCTATGGTATGCGCGGTATGTTGGTGTTCTTTATGATCACACAATTAAACTTTGCTGAAAAGGATGCCAATTTACAATATGGAGCGACACAGGCATTTGTTTATGCGTTTACATTCATAGGTGGGCTGTTTGCAGACAAAATTCTTGGTTTTAGAAAGTCTTTATTCTGGGGTGGCTTATTGATGATCGTAGGGAGCTTATTTCTTGCAGCAGATCCGCATAAGTATTTCTTTTTTGGTTTATCATTTATCATTATAGGTACCGGTTTTTTTAAACCCAACATATCGACGATGGTAGGTGAGCTGTATAAAAAAGGTGATGTTCGTCGTGATGGTGGTTTTTCGTTGTTTTATGCGGGAATAAATTTAGGTGCATTCTTAGGCGGATATATCTGTGTTGCGATCGGTAAAGGATATATGCTGACGTCAATTATTTCTGAGGCACATCGTTGGAATGTTGCCTTTGGTTTGGCGGCGGTAGGAATGTTGGTTAGTTTGGTGAATTTTCATTTCACTAAAAGACATTTGGGGCCAATTGGACTTCAGCCGGGTAACCCTGATGCGATTGTAAAAACAAAGGCACTTCCAAAATGGGTAGAATATGCCGTATATATTGCGACATTGATTTTTATCCCTATTATTCAGGTCATGGTGTCAAAAACGCAGTATACAGACTATTTTATGTATACAATTGGCCCATTGACGCTGTTATATCTTTTCTATGAAATGTCTAAAGTGACTGTTGAAGAGCGGAAGAAATTAATTGCTGCCCTGGTGTTTATTCTTTTCTCGATTATTTTTTGGGGAATATATGAGCAAAGTGGCGGTTCCTTAAGCATCTTTGCTGCCAAGCATTTGAATGATTCTTTATTGGGCGTTATGACGCTCGATCCAAATGGTATTAACAATTCAGGGGGAGCGTTATTTATTATTGCATTAGCACCTCTTTTTGGCCTTTTTTGGATTTGGTTGGGCAAGCGTAAACTTGAGCCAAATACCATTATTAAGTTTGGTCTTGGTTTTGTTTTCTTGGGATTAGGCTATTATGTCCTATTTGCTACGCGTTTATTCGCTCACGATGGTATGACCTCGTTGGATGTCTTTACACTTGCCCTGCTAGTGATCACCGTTGGGGAGCTTTGTCTATCACCAATTGGTCTTTCCATTATGACGAAATTGTCTCCGGCGAGATTGCAAGGTATCATGATGGGAATGTGGTTCTTGGCGAGTGCTTACGGTCAGTATGTAGCAGGTTTGATCGGTGCTAGTATGGCCGAAGCTAAGGAAGGAAGTTCATTGGCGGATAAATTGGTGACTTATACGGAGAGTTATAAACAATTAGGTTTATATTCTTTGATTGCCGGTGTGGTGCTTATAGCCTTGTCGCCTGTTGTACGTAAATTGATGGGTAACGTGAAATAAGCGTTAACAATTTTGACATATTAAAGTTATTCGTTCAACATAAAAAAAGCTTGATTATTAAATCAAGCTTTTTTTATATCAATAAATCCATTTGAATTTATAATCTTTTTCTGGAACCTTCATCCGATCAGCCAGTCTAGCCAAACGATCGGGTAGTTTTAGTAGATAATCTCTCGCTTTCTCGCCTTTATCATTCAGCCCTGTGACTTGATCTATTTGCCATTCGTTGTTTAGGTCTTTCAATATATCAACATAGTCTAAGGCAGTATATACACCCAGTCGTTGAGCTGCATCAGAGAAATGTGCAAAAGCTTCTCCTTGAGGTTCGCCTGCTTCTCTTAAAAATTGTGCTGGCATAACGATTTTTTTGCGCATCATATCCTCAAATGCAATCATGACTTCACTCGGGTCTACGGTGATTGCTTTTGAAATAAAAGACATATAGGCTTTGGCATGGCGTGCTTCATCAGATGCGATGACACCACACATTTTTGCCAAAAGTTTATCACCGCTTTTTTTAGAAAGCCCAGATACACGGCGGTGGGAAACGTTGGTTGCCAATTCCTGAAATGAAGTATAAATAAAATTCCGGTAAGGGTCTGCACCAGTACCGATATCAAAACCGTCTTGAATAAGATATTGCGTAGACATTTCAAATTGACGCATGTCTATTCTACCTGACAAATAAAGGTATTTGTTCAACAGGTCACCGTGGCGGTTTTCTTCAGCCGTCCAAGCGCGTACCCATTTCATCCATCCACCCTGTTCGTTTTTGTCAACATCTTCTACCATGGTCAACCATGATTCGTACGTTGGAAGGGCCTCTTCGGTGATGGTGTCTCCAACTAATACTGCGACCAAATCATAAGAGAGTTCTTTTGCACTTTCCTGCAACTCTTTTACTTCCTCAAAAAAAGTGTCCCTAGAAGAATCTGGAAGAAAATCGGCAGGTTGCCACATGTCTTCAACAGGCTTCAGGTATTCGCTCATCTCATTGAGCATGAACGGTTCCAAATAGGCCATCACTTCTTTACGTGAGCCTTCTGGTAAATTTAGAGGTAATTCTTGCATATCATTACAAAGGTAACTAAATAGCATCAATAAATTATAAAAGCGAACTATAATTGTTTAAAATGCCAGAAATTACTTTTTTGGCTGAGGATACCTTGAAAAACCGATATTGATAATGACATAAAAAACAGATTGGCCAGCCTGTATTCGATAAAATACTATTAACTTTGTATAAATTATTTAGACGACGTTGGAAAAATTTAATATAGATAAAATACGTGCCGATTTTCCGATTCTGAAGAGAGAGGTCAATGGTAAACCATTGGTTTATTTGGATAACGGCGCGACAACACAGAAGCCGAGTTCTGTTATCAATTCGATTGTACATTATTATACAGATATGAATAGTAATGTGCATCGGGGCGTACATTATCTTAGTCAGATATCGACGGACGCTTTTGAGGTGACTCGGAAAAAAGTTCAGGCTTTCATCAATGCTGCGGAAGATAAGGAAATCATTATCACCAAAGGAACAACAGATGGAATAAATCTGATTGCAACTTGTTATGGCAGAGCTTTTATCCACGAAGGTGATGAGATTATTATCTCAGCGATGGAGCACCATTCTAATATTGTGCCTTGGCAGATGCTTTGTGATGAAAAGGGCTGTAAAATTCGGGTTATTCCGATGAATGATAAAGGTGAGCTTGATATGGATGCCTACAGCAATTTGTTTAATGAGAAAACCAAATTAGTTGCTGTAACCTATGTTTCAAACTCCCTCGGGACAATCAATCCTGTGCGTGAGATGATTTCAATTGCTCACCGACATGGTGCTGTTGTGTTAGTTGATGCTGCACAGGCGGTTCAACATATACAGATTGATGTTCAAAAGCTTGATGTAGATTTTTTGGTATTCTCCGGGCATAAAATGTACGGCCCTACTGGAGTCGGGGTGTTATACGGTAAAGAGGACTTATTGAACGCGATGCCGCCTTATCAGGGGGGGGGAGATATGATTAAAGAGGTTACTTTTGAAAAAACGACCTATAATGAATTGCCTTTTAAATTTGAAGCCGGTACGCCCAATATTGAGGCGGGTATCTGTTTGAACGAGGCTATCGATTATATCAATTCAATAGGTCTGGAAAATATCGAGGCCTACGAACACGATTTGTTGGAGTACGCTACGGAGAAGTTGGCTGAAATTCCGGGTATGCGGTTTATCGGAACGGCCGAGAAGAAATGTTCCGTTATTTCATTTGTAATTGACGGCACGCATCCTTATGACGTTGGTGTGATCTTGGATAAATTAGGAATCGCTGTGCGTACAGGCCATCATTGTGCCCAACCTGTCATGGATAGGTTTGGCATCCCGGGAACGATTCGTGCTTCTTTAGCCGTATATAACACAAAAGAGGAAATAGATATTTTGGTCGCCGGTATCCAACGCGCGGTCAATATGTTGGTTTAATAAAAAATAGGTATGACCATTAATGAAATACAGGATGAATTAATTGAGGATTTTGCTTTCTTTACGGATTGGATGGAAAAATATGAGTACATCATCCAGCTGGGAAAAGAAGTGCCTCTAATTGATGAACAATACAAAACAGATGAATATATCATCAAAGGATGTCAGTCCAAAGTATGGCTTTTCCCGGAAATAAAAAATGGAAAAGTGTATTTTACGGCAGATAGCGATGCGATTATCACAAAAGGCTTGGTGAGTTTAATGGTCAAAGTGCTATCTGGACACAGCGCCAAGGAGATCGTTGATGCCGATTTATATTTTGTAGATAAAATAGGGTTAAAAGAACATTTGTCACCGACAAGGGCAAATGGCTTGCTATCCATGATTAAACAGATGAAATTGTACGCATTGGCATTGCAAGTGAAAGCTTAAAAGGGGATTATTCATCCCCTTTTCTTAATACTCTTTTACATAGCTCTTATCCTTAGCTTGAGGTTCCTCTTGAAATTATCCTATGAGCTCCTGGATAATGATTTTTTTCATTTTCATGAGCGCTTCATTTGCCCCCGGTCGCTGTAGTAATGTTGCAATTTGTTCGGGTACGATCTGCCAGCTTACGCCGAATTCGTCTTTACACCAGCCACACATGCTCTCTTTACCTTTCTTCGTGATATTATTCCAGAAATAATCAATTTCCTGCTGATCCTTACAGAGGATGGTGAGTGAAATACCTTCGTTAAACGTGAAAGTTTGAGGAACTCCGCTATCCATTGCCATGAGCGTAAAATCCCGGACTAAAAATTGGGTATGTTGGATTGATCCGATATATTCACCTGCTGTGTATTTCATGATTCCATTGCTTCGAAAATCATGAAATAATTCTGCATAAAATGCTAAAGCTTGTTCGCAATTTCCCTGTTGCTCTCCGCAATACATTAAGGTTGGTACAATTGCCTGTTGGTTGGTGTCGCTTAGTTTACCGAGGTATAATTGCCAATTGACACCAAACTTGTCGGCCAGCCAGCCGTAGTAAGGGCTCCAAGGGTAGGAGTTTAGTGGCATTAAGGTATTGCCGCCCTCAGCAAGTGAATTCCAGATACGATCAATTTCCTCTTTGCTTTCGCAAATGGCCATAAATGATATGGAGGGGTTGGGTTTGAATATGGGACCTCCATTTATTCCAATAAATTTTACACCGTTTAGGACAGCTTCAACAACGATGGGAGAGCTATTGCTAATATGGCTTTCGGGGAAGATGCGACAGTAAAGATCAAAGGCTTCCTGCGCGTTCTGATCGAACCAAATGGATGGGATAATTGAATTATTCATCATTTTCTTTTTGTTTTAGCGTTCACCTATTTGTATTTGTCGTTCAATCCCTTTTTAGCGAGGACCAACGGCTTAATTTTTTCAAGACGGGATTGTTTCGTTTTTTCTTGCTTGGCCTCATCGATGTACTCGATGTATTCTTTCTGTTTTCCTGGTGTTAAAGCCCGGAAACTTTCCCCGAAGGTCGGATCTGCCTGTAGCGCTTCTAATAATAGGCCAGTGGGGGGCTTCGTTGGAGATTTCGTTGGTTTGAGCTCTTTTCCCTCGTCAATGGTTTGGATGGATTCTTGGATATAGGCGGCTATTTTTTCGACATCCATATCCATAACGTCTTCAAAGCGCCATTGTCGTAATGCTTTCGTTTTTCCTTCGGAGGCACTGATGAGATGTTTATCCGGATCGGCTAAGAATACACCATTATAAAACCAGAGGGAAAAGAAATTTTTAAAGCCGCCCCAACCGATGACATTTTTTCCTTTATGAGTATAGATGTAACTCCCCCATTTGAATTCCTTTTTTAAGGAAGTTCGCAGGATGATTTGCTGCATGAGTTCTTCGGCCTCCTGCCAGTTCCCTCGGCTTTGGTACCAATTAGGGCCTTGTTTGTCTTTAAGCTTATCAATATTAAAATTGACAATATCGGTAATTATTTGTGTTGGAATCGGTTGATCCAAGGGGATTTGTATCGCACCTTTTGTGGTTTTAAAATTTTTGAGTTCTGTAGCGAAGTGCGCAATAGCAGCTGGTCCTGGATAGAGGCCCAAATGGTTTTTGTTCATCGCAAAATGGATGATATTACCCTTGTATCTGAAGGTCGGCATTTGATAAGAGATCGTTTCATCTGCAGAAGAAGGGACTAAGCCAGCAATAAGCTGTCTCACCTTGATCAGATATTCTTTTTTCTCCCCTTCAAATTGATTGATATATTCGTCTATTGTTGCGATGCTCGTTGCCATAATTTGTGTTATTCTTTGATTCTCGTATACTTATTTTCAATAAACTGTATCGTTTCGGACATAAGCTGATGGAGTATCTCTATATTGATGTCGCTTAATTTCTTGATGTATATGCAGGCTTTGCCTATTTTGAATTTCCCTAGCTGATCGACCAAATGTCGGTGCTCATCGGCACCGGTAAATACATAAAGGGAGATTGCTGATTTTCGGGGACTGAATCCGATCAAAGGAGCATAGCCTTCATGCCCGCTTGCATAGGTATAATGATAGTTTCCAAATCCGATGATAGTTGGTCCGTACATTTTAGCCGGCTCACCCGTTGTGGCTTCCATAAGTTGTATCAGTGTTGCACTATCGATTTGTTTTTGTGGGTCGTCAACTGTTTTTATAAAGTCTTGGACAGATGCTTCGATATATGCCGTTTTATTTTTTTCCATGTATAGTTGAAGTCTTTGCCGGATATTCGGATAACTTTAATTGGATATATTGTGTTTGAAGTAATTCGATGAGCAGCTATTTTTAGATAGCACTATTTTTGGAACATAAAATCGAAAGCTCCAGTTCTCAGATTGATATCATATTCTAGATAGGCTTTCATACACGCTAAAAAGTTGGCCCAACCTTCTGTTTGTCGCATCATAATCAGAATTCCATCTGCATCGTTGTTCATTTCGTGTTCTGTGATCTTGATGACCGTCGCGTTTTCTCCGAATGTGGATAGTGTGATTTCTACCCGTTGATTGGGAAGTCCCCCGCTCCAGTCAAAAGAGATATAAGAATTGGGGTTGATGGTTTTTCCTGTCACGGGAAAACTGTCGGGAAATTCTGGAAATGTCCATTCTACCGTTTTATCTGTCTCTAGACGTCCAGTTGAAGATTTTATAAAATAGTGATTCATTTTATTAGGATCTACAATGGCCTCAAAAACTTCGTTGATTGGTTTCTGAATTTGGATGCTGGCTTTGGCGGTTAGTTTTTCCATATTAATTTAAAGTTTTAGACAAATATTCAATAAATACAGATAGCTTGTATCTGATTATGTTAAAAATATTTAAAAGATCTTTTGGTGACCATGGAGCAATTTATTGCTTAGATCACTGTTTATTTATATTAAGATGTATATACGATATAAACATCCTATTCAAGAATAGGTTTTCTTTTTTGGGACTCGGATCAATATTTCCCCTAAAACGAACGAATTGTACACTTATAAAATGTAGTTTTAAATTATTTTTGATTATTGTTAAAATCGATCCTGTATTCCTTCCATTAGGTCGCCAGGAACAATAATTCAATAAATTTAGAAAGGGTGTCTGTCTGAAATCTTTCAGGTTGGATTTGCCACCTTCATAAAACCAAAGTTATGTTTAAAATCAAGTGTTTTTTTCTTCTTATGCTTTCTTCGGGAATATTGTTTTCGAGCGCACAGATTAAAAATGTAAATGAGGGCAATGAGGCTTCAAATATGTTTAATGATGCGACAGCACGTGATAAAAATGCGATTGTTGAAGCAGAAACTGGTTGGTGGAAACAAGCTGCATTAACTCGTGAACAACGCCTAGAAAAATGGAAGGTAGCCTTATTTGGTATGTTTGTTCATTGGGGTGTTTATTCTCAATATGGAAATATTTGGAAGGGGAGGCCGGGAGGGGGCTATGCGGAGCATCTGATGCGTGTGATGAAAATCCCACGTACTGAGTATCTTGATTCTGCACGTAGATTTAATCCTTTAAAGTTTGATGCAGAGGAATGGGTATTGTTGGCAAAAAATGCAGGGATGAGATATTTTATCATCACGGCTAAGCATCATGATGGCTTTGCGATGTATCCTTCTGCATTTTCAAGTGACTATTCATTGTCAAGCACCGCATTTAAAAGGGACCCATTGGCGGAATTAGCAGCAGCCTGCCATAAATATGGGCTTTTGTTTGGATTCTATTACTCGCATGCTTTTGATTGGGAGCATCCGGATGCTCCGGGCAATGACTGGGATTACAGTAATCCAGGTGGGGATAAATTGTTGGGTGGTACAAATTGGTTTGACAAGCATCCCGAATGGTTGACAAAGGCCAGGCATTATGTAGATCAAAAGGCGATTCCACAGATTGAGGAACTTATTCAGCGTTATCATCCGGATTTGTTGTGGTTTGATACACCTCATAAGTTGCCGCTATCTGAAAACCTGAGAATTTTAAAGGCTATTCGAACAGCAGATCCGAATATCATAGTCAATGGTCGATTGGCGCGTACCGAGGAAAAGAATTATGGCGATTATCTGAATACGGCAGATCGACCTGAGGAATATTATCCAGTTGCTTCTGGCGCTTATTGGGAGGCCATACCAACTACAAATGAATCCTATGGCTATTCGTCGACCGATAAGAGCCATAAACCGACCGCTCATTTTATCAAACTCTTAGCGAAGGCTGGGGCCATGGGTGGGAATATTCTAATGAATATTGGCCCCAAGGGTGATGGAAGCATCGACAGTGCTGACGTCGAAATTTTAAAGGGCTTAGGACAGTGGATGCGGGGGAATAGTGAAAGTGTCATTGATGTTGGACCATCTCGTTTACCTCGTCAGCCCTGGGGAGTCATTACACAGCGTAAAAATACCTTGTATTTACATATTTTCGAACGCCCCTTACGGAATGATCTCATTGTCGGCGGACTGATTGCTAAGGTTAATTCTGTTTCGTTATTGTCGGGAGAAACGATCAGAAAATATAGATGCGAAAAAGATGGACTACATATTCCTATAGATCAAATTACGTCTCAGGATGATGACCTGGTTGTGGTGGTGCAATTGAAGGATACGATAACGAATCCAATTAATCCTGATTTAATGTATGTGGATCATAATATCAATAAAAACCGGCTACTGACCTTTTATGCAAAACAGATAGGTAGCCCGATGAAGTTTGGGGATGGTAAAAGGAATCGCTACTATGTGACGGGTTGGACTAGTTTAAGTCAGGGTTTGAGATGGGAAACGAATGTGTTAAATGGCGGACGCTTCAAGGTGGCTATACGGTATGTGAAAGATGTTGCAGGTACGGGAGGGAAGCTCGGCTTAAATTTAGGAGGGAAGAATATGGATTTTACAATAGATCCGTCGTCTTCTGTCAGTTTGCATGACAATCAACTTGAATTGGGTACGGTGCTATTACCAAAGGGCAAGCAAGTGATTGAATTACATGCCCATACTATAGCGGGGACCGAAATGGTGAAGTTTTTGGAAGTCATATTGCTTCCGGAATAATTTGTATTGAGCTTGGTGAGCATCCCCTCTTGCGGAATCGAGAGCCGTTCAAAATGCTAGAGCTAAATACATTCCGGTCAGGTGGATCGCCTACATGATCTAAGCGAGAGCTATCTCAGTATCTGATAGCTTTTAAGGTAAAATACCGTAGAAATATCTTTCATAATCCATTCGCATTTTATTAAATTACACTAGTAAATATTAACCGCTATCGAAGGATTGCCATGGATCAAACCGCTAAAAGATCATCTCTTATTTTATATTTCTTTATCATGTTGTTTTCGCAATGTGCCATCGCCCAACAGACTTTCTCCTATGGAAGTTTCGGCAAGCTGAGCATGTACGCCCCGAAAGGTAAACCAAATGCCTTGGTGTTATTTGTTTCTGGAGATGGAGGTTGGCAGTTTGGGGTAATTAATATGGCTAAATTTCTAGCTGCACAGGGGGCGCTCGTCGCGGGTATCGACGCGAAGCATTTTGCTACTTCAATGGCACGTTCAAAAAAGGATTGTTATTATCCAGCTGCAGATTTCGAGCAGCTCAGCATGGCCCTCCAAAAGAAATATCAGTTTGAAAGCTATCAGAAACCCATATTGGTAGGTTACTCCTATGGGGCAACCCTGATCTATGGCTTGATTGCCCAGGCTCCGGCAGGTACTTTTCGTGGCGGGATTGCCTTAGGCTTCTGTCCGGATATCAATATGGCTAAACCACTCTGTAAGGGCAGTGGATTATCTTCCCATATCTTAAAGCCAGGAAAAAGTTATTATCTGGATCGTAGCGAAAAGCTGGCCGCTCCGTTTTGGGTACTTAATGGTGTAAAAGATCAGACCTGCCCCTTTAACGCCACAGCAGATTTTCTTAAAGGGATAGGAAATGTCCAATTGGTCAGCTTGCCCAAAGTAGGGCATGGTTTCTCCATTGCCGATAATTGGCTGCCCCAGTTCCGGATGGCCTTTCAAAAGTTGCAGGTGGCGGGCCAGCCTAGCCAAAATGCGGGTGTACTCAAAACGGATATGCCTATTGAGATATTGGAACCCAAGGGCGCTACAAGGGAATTGATGTTTATGATTTCTGGCGATGGTGGTTGGACCAGTTTCGACAGGGAGCTGGCCAGTACTTTTGCGACAAAAGGGATCAAAGTGATCGGCTTGGATGCACAGAAATATTTTTGGAATGCAAAGACACCAGAACAAACGACAAAGGAAGTGTCCGAGATCTTGACCTATTTTCAGGAAAGGGAACCTAATATCAATTTTTCGATAATGGGTTATTCTTTTGGGGCCTGTGTGATACCCTTTATCGCCAACCGCCTTCCCGAGAAGTTAAGAAAAGCGACCACTGGATTGGTTTTGTTATCGCCAGATGATCAGGCCGATTTTGAGATCCATGTGGCGGATATGCTAAGTTTAGGTGATCGAAGCGAACCTTATGATGTGGTAGCGGAGTTAAAGAAAGTCAGTCTGCATAAACTGTGTATATTTGGTTTCGGGGAAGATAGCGAGATTGCAACGAAGTTTAGAAATACAGGAGCACCTGTAGAAATCTTACCTGGAGGGCACCACTTTGATAATGATTATGAAGCTATTGCCGCCAAGGTGATCAGCTCCATAGCGATCAAATAGCCACGTTTAATCATATCGTCTAGCCTAATGATGAAACGTTCACTTAAGGCTAATGATTATTATTTCAAGGAAATTCTGGCTTTTCTATTCTTCTTACTAAAGGTACTTTCTTGGAGGCCTCGCTGATCTATTTATTGAAGTCTTTTGGCATGAGCAATATTGATTTGATTGCTGTGTTTGTGCTTCAACCCGCCCATTTCCGAAGCTTGAGAAGATCAATTTTGGTGATTGCCACAATTTCTTGATGATAAGATGATAGAGATAAATATCAAAAATGATATATCCTCATACTAGCTTATAGCTAATACCAGTTTTCAATCAATCTTTAGACAGTAATTAGTCAGTCATTATTCAGTTTATACTGAACCATCACTGAACGAGCACTGAACAATCACTGAACAATCACTGAACAAGCATTGTAATAAGAGCGAATTTCTTTCCTAGTTGATCCTAATTTGTTACAGCTAAAAAAAAAAGACTACGCTTAGGTAACAGAACGATCGTTATCGTGGGGTAATAAAGCATTTTGGGAAGTAGATTAACATGTTCCGATCAAAACCTTCCGATAATTCTTTCGGGTTCAAATACTGTTAAAACAAAAAAAGCTAATCGTAAGATTAGCTTTTTTTGTTTTATCTCATTGAATGAATATTAAAAAAGCGATTCCACGAATGAGATGATCTATCTAAGGTGCCCGTTAGCCCCAAGTGCCATGTACAAATTAATTCTTTCTATGCGTTGTTGCAAATGGAGGTCGATAGTATTCATTTCTTTTTTTATGAGATCCCTTTGTTTTTGAAGTAACACGAAGTTGTTGCTACTCCCGACATCAATCTGTTTTTTTGTTAAAGCTATATTCTGTTCTAAGGCAGAAATTGCTTGTTGTTGTAAAACGACTTGCTTGTCGATAGAGCTTAGATTTGCCAAAGCAGATTCAACTTCATTGAAGGCTAGTAGTACTGATTTTGCATATTCTTCGACCAGTTGTTTTTGTCTGGCCGTTTTTATTTCTACATTTTTTCTTAATTTTCCACCATTGAAAATGGGAGTAGTAAGGCCTCCGCCGATTTTGATTAGTGGATTAGAGAATAAGTTGCTGATACCATCTACATTCGTTTCCGCAGCTCCCACTGAAGCGCCGATATTAATAGCGGGTAATCTAGCTGCTTTGGCTTCCTGTATTTCATAAAAGCTAGATTCTATTTGGAATTGACGTGCCATGATATCAGCTCTTTTCTCCAAAATATTGAGCGGGAAATTAGTGGGGATATCTTCTTTCAATGGCGAAAATTTCGAATATACTTTAATTAATCCTTCGGGGTATTTTCCACATAATATTTCTAAACTCCGTCTTGATTGCGCGTTGCCATTTTTTATTTTCTCAAGATAGGAATTCAAAAGAATAATTTCACTTTCGATACTTGACAGGTCTAGCATATTAGCCGTTCCGACTTTATTCTGAATAGCACGAATTTTTTTTAAATCTTCCGTTTTAGCGATAAAGTCCCTGATTTTTTGTTCTTGATACTGTCCTGCAATATTGAGATAATATGTTTTAGCAATTGTAGCTGCAACCGACTGTTCTAGCATTTTCTGTTGTGCTAGTGCCGAAAAATACTGACTCACACCAACCATCTCCGCGGATTCATTTTTCCCCCATAGATCAAGCTCCCAATTGGTTTTTAATTGCAGATTACCAATGTGACTACCGCTAACAAGATTGTTATTAGTATTTGCCAAGGCATTGACGGTTGGATAAAGGCTACTACCAGCGATATCCATGGCTAGTTCTGCTTGATTCAGTTTTTCTTTTGAAATAAGGATATCGGCATTATGGGCAATACCCTCTTTAATTAAATTCTCCAGATCAAGCGTCAATAATGTATTCATCCATGCGTATGAAAAACTAGGCTGGTCTTGATTCTTCTCTTGAATCCATTTGGCGGGAATCTCTGTATTGGCCATGATCGTACTCGAGTTTTTTAGACTGTCTATTTTATCAGGTGTTGCACTTTTGTAACCGATACAGGAAGTCAGGCTTAGGAAAAGACTGCCAACAATACTTATTTTTTTTAACATATTAATGCAGTTTAGGGATTAGATAATTGAGTTTACTGCTAACACGTACCATCACTTTTCGGATAAGGTGTAATGGTTTGATATGTTTTGAGTAAATAACTGCAGTTCCTCGGGAGCCGACTGTCAATAACTGTTCGTTTTCGTCCAGGACAAATTTTGCGATGAGCTTTCCATCAGTTTCTGGTAATTGCCTTGCCGTTTCTGGGATTCCCGAAGTGGTTGAATTCCCTCCAAGTAGCCCTCCGGCATTGTTCATGATACCTTGACTCGTTGCATCAACTACATAATCCAGCTTTGCTTTCACGACTCTTCCAGGCGCTGTTTTTAAGGCTAGCTCTACTTCATCTCCATTTTTAACAGTCTCTAATTCATTTTGAGAGAAAAATGCGATGACGGATTGTTGTTTTTGGATCAAGACAAAAGCCGATTTAAAAGGAGCCATCATTGCGCCTTCATTTAATTGTACATTTGGAATTAAGCCGTCTGTGGGAGCTAAGACAACCGTTTGTGAAAGATTCCATTTTGCCTGCTCTAGTTTGGCCTTAAGTTCCGCTATAGAAGCATTTTCTCCATGATGCGTAGCGTTATATTTGGTTTCTAGAGACGATTTTTGTGCTTGAGCGGCATTAATTCTTGATTGCAGGTCTTGTGATGTTGCAGTAGCTTGTTCCAGATCAAATCTGTTGGCAGCGCCTGCATCGACCAATTCTTGGTACTGTTTGATTCTTTTATTGATCAAATTAAGTTGGTATTGTAGGCTTGTGATGTTTTTACGAGCAGCATCAATATCCAAATTGTAAGATGACACGGTAGATTTCACATTGCTTAACTGAGCTTCCAAAGAATTAATTTCTTGCTGATAGGGGACGGGATCGATGGTAAACAAGGTATCTCCTTTTTTTACTTCCTGATTAGTTTTAACATATACTTTTTTTACTTTTCCCAAAGTTTGTGTGGTAATATCCACACTCCGGTTGCCTACTTTGACGTCAGATGTAATGGGGCAAAAATAGTTGAGGCTCAAAATAAGTGCAATTGATCCGAAGATTGGCAAGGAGAATACAATAATCTGCGTATTGAAGTTCCAGGGGATAAGTTTTAGTTTTTTGATGAGCAGCCAGCAGATACCAGCGTATATACCTATTAGTAATTCTAACATAACTTTATTCTTTGTAATTTTTTGTTGTAATCGGATACGATTCTTTAATTGATCAGTTTGTGTCCTTTGAGGGCTTTGCTGTTTCCTCCAGATCTGTTGAAGGTAATTTTTCTTTTTTGTAATCGTAGTTTGCCCAAATTAAAGCAACTGGCCAAAGTAACCCTCCAAAAATCAATGAAAGCAAGCACATGCTTTTTATTGCGCTTAGCTGCGGATGATTTTTCCTTTCAGCTATTTTCTCTGGGTAAATATGAACCTTCCAAAAGAGGACAATCCCTGCGATAGGTAAAATTAATATGATAAACCATGATGCTATATCTGCGATTGTATCCTCAGCACCTCCAGTAGACGCATGTGATACACTGCATAGCATGATTAAACACAATGTTGTTAGTAATTTTTGCATTATAAAATAAAATTGAATGATAAAAATCTCGGCGATATCAGTTAAGATAAAGCCGAGTATCATGAAAGCATGATTTAAAACGAATCGTTTGTGTTGTATTCTTCTCGAATGACATTTCGCAGAAGTTCAACATTTTCATGGTAGATTGCAGCTTGTTGGGGACTTAGTATCTTGTCGAATGCCTGATCTGTTTTCTTGAATGTTTGCTGTAATCTATGTTGCGCTTTCCTTTTGCTCCTCTTGCTATCGGCCGATAAATAAGCCTCAAGTTCGTTTCGGACATGCTCAGCTGTCTTTTGATTGATATCAAAAACAGGATCCAACTGATCTTGGGTTAATTCCAGCATTTTATTCATGGCCATTGTTCTAAAAGTAGCTGCCCTTACGATTTTATTTTCTTTAAAAATCTCGAATTGAGTCGGTGATAAAAGTTCTTGTAAAGCGATGTTTCTTTGTTTTAGAATTTTTATCAGACCATCGATTTCCTCGGCATGGGTTAGATGTTGAGCTTTACTTTCATTATTTAAACTTTCAAGTGTATTTGCTGCGTGAAGGTTAATTTGATACACTTGTTCTGTTTGTGAGGTCGTCATATTCAAAAATGACATTTCATTTGTTATGTAGATTCCGATGTTTTCAACGTTCTTGGATTGTGCATTGACGACATGATTTGTTAAGATTAGGAATAGGCCCAATGTGCTTATTCTTAAAGAAAAGTTGTTCATTTTGTTTTTCGTTTTAAATTATACTTTTAGACAAAAGGCTGTTTTACAGCTTTTTTGACGAAGCAAAATTAGAACGAATAAACGCTGAAAAAGTATTCCTAAGTTACTTTTTTGGTGGATTTTTTTTATGTATACGGGCTGTTAATCGAGATAGGGAGTTCGGTGTTATGCCGAGGAAATTGGCGATATATTTTCGGTTTGTATTCCTGGTGATATAAGAACGGTCTTTTAAAAAAACTTCATAGCGGGCGCTTGGAGAATCACTGCACAATTGTTCTGTGCGAGTTCGTAATGCATCAATAATCGTTTTTAACGATTTGATGTAAAACTGGAAAATCCCCTTGTATTGAAAAGCTAGCTCTTCAAAGCTATCTTTTGAAAATAACAACAATTGAGTGTCCAAAACCGCTTCAACGGTATATTTGGTTTCCCGCTGATCGGAGTAATGCTCGGGAATTCCGACGATAATAGCATCGTCTGCTTCCGAGGTTAGAAAAACATTATTTTCTGTGCCATCATCCGAATAAAAATACCAACGTAGTAAACCTGTAGTGAGTATAAAAATAGAGTCAAATTTATTGCCCGCTGTTGTAAGTTTGGCCTTTTTTGGAAGGAATAATGGTTTACATATTTTAGACAATTCAATTTGCTCTTCATCACTAAGCTGCTGAAGCTGTTTCAACTGTTTCAATAAGTCCAATTGAGTTTGCATGATGGTCTTTGAGTTATTAATCCAAATTTAGAAAAAATTGTGTTGAATTGAAAAATACGCAACGGCAAAAGAATGGCTGGCTGACTGTTAAAACAAAAAAAAGCTAATCGTAAGATTAGCTTTTCTTTTGTGATCCCGCTGGGATTCGAACCCAGGACCCATACATTAAAAGTGTATTGCTCTACCAGCTGAGCTACGGAATCCTTTCTGTTTTTGAAAGTGATGCAAAGGTAGAA